>Ga0181612_137486_pt1 | contig 18062 bp, 7 predicted proteins | sample HoacroProtozoa21_FD_119630 | JGI IMG/M metagenome (GOLD analysis project Ga0181612, IMG submission 119630) | Hoatzin crop microbial communities from Cojedes, Venezuel. Combined Assembly of Gp0051906, Gp0051904, Gp0051908
CTGATGTGCTACCCCCCCGAATCCTTTTTTGGTAATCAAGTGAAATAATTAATGACATAGGAGAGAAATTGCAGGGCTTTGAAGCAGCAAATGAAAAGAAGAAGTGGACAGGGAAGAGTGTCATCATTTTAAGACTATCCATATTCTGACTTACTCCTATTTCAAAAGCTGTGCTTCAGAGGGACGTCAGGCAAGGCTGAAACAGAAAACAGGACTGGCAAAAAATTCTACTCCAGCACCCTCTTTCACCCTCCCACAGCAGGGTAAGACCTTATGTTAAGAAGACTCTCAAATTTGTTATTTCTCACTGGAAACATGCTGGCATTTCCTCATGCTTTTTACAGGTTCTTCCACTAATTATAATGAATATTTATTCCACAGTATATTAATATCCATTTCCTCCAGGAGCCTGATAAATTATACATTAACATTAGAGTTTTAAGCTTCTCATATGCCAGACACCATTTAGGATACATCTCCAGTTATTGCTCTGTAACACACTCTTGTGTAAGTACTTACAAAGGTTTACTTAACTGCAGTAACTGTTCCAGAAAGGGGTGAATCAGGTAAGATGGGGGTTTTTTTTGTGTTTTTACACAAAGTAGCTGCTTTGTCCAGTTTGATAGTTTTGTTCTACTTGTCTAACAGTATCAATACATCTACCGGAAAAAGCAATTGTACTAATGATTCTTCATAAGTGAACTGACATTACCCAAGAAACCATCTGACAACTGTAAGATGAAAATAGATTCAAAGACACCACAAAGAACTCACTGAATGCAATTAACTTTGCATTAACTAATTAATCTTCAGCAAAAATAAACACATACACATTTAAAGACACATCTGAGAACTCCAGCACATACTTTTAAAAGCAGTTTGCAGATTTCGTATTTTCCTTTTGCTGCTGCTTCATGTAGAGGAGTGAATTTCCACAGGTCTGCCACATTGACAGAAGCACCGTGCCTCACCAAGAGTTCAGCCACTTCGTAGTGTCCGTAAGAACAGGCATTGTGCAGGGGTACTAAACCACTAATCAAAGAGAAATTGTTAATAGCTATAGAAAATAAAAAATCAATATGCAATCATACAAAGTTCCAGTAGATAAAACTCCCACTTCCACCAGACATTATTGGTATCTCTCAATCTTTCCAATATTCATGGCTTTATTTCTCTGCTATTAAAAAAAAAAAAAAAAAATCAATTAAAACTTCATTATCCTCCTCCAGTTCTCATCCATGAGACTTAAATACTTAGCAAGCACCAATGTTACTACTTCCACAAGCAAGTAACTTCAGTGCTGTTAACAACAGGCAAAAACCAAATTGCAAGAATCACTGATGTTCTGACTTTGGAGGGTTGAGTGTACATTTCAGAAAACGTGTAACAGTACACAACAGATTTGAAATAGAGTTTTAGTAAGCACTGCACACCTGATAGATACAGAAAGATAGCCAAACATTTCTTTCAGAGAGAGGCTGAATATTCTGTATGGGAAATGAATTATCCTGCACCCTGAACCAATATACTGGAGTGAAAGATGAAACTTAGTCATTCTATTCTACATGATTGCTTTGCAAATAATGCAAAAACCTGTAAATGGTTCATACCATTTAACTGAACATTAACTGCATAAATAACTAAATAATAAAAGCTAACTAACAGCAACAGAAAAATGACCAGAGATAACCCTGGTATTTTACCCCATGTAATTAAAAACTCATTTTAGATCACCTGAAATAACTTAAATGCTGCTTTTAAGCAGAACAAAGTCTCCAAAATGGGCAAAAGGGGGAAGAGAAGAATCATGTATTACAGTGCCAGATATGTACTTGACAACAGCTTTGCCAGAAAGCTAAGTATGCCTTAATGGTCTATAAATCTCCCTACAGTGATGTCAGGAACAATGCGGAACAAGAAGAAAGAACAGAGAAAAATTTCCAAGAGGAAAACATGATGGTTACTGAAATCTAAAGCAAAATGAATAGAGGAGGGTAGGAGTCTCACACTAATCGAAAACGGCAGAGCATATCATGGAATGAAATGTACCCTTTATCTTTGGCATGCACATCTGCCCCATGGTGCAACAGATACTCCACCACTGATACGCGGTTGTATCCTGCAGCAAAGTGCAGTGGCGTTGAATGACGGCCTTCCAAATCTCTACAATTCACATTCTGAGGGCTGCAAAGTTGCTGCAAAGACAAAAGAACCACCCAAAATCTAGTACAGAACTAAAAAAAATAAAAAAAACCCACAAAACAAACAAAAAACAGTCAAACAAACAAACAAAATCCCTAAAAGAAAAACCCCAAACTACCACCCCCAAACACCTCAAGACAAAATTTGATCCATTTATTATTATTATGTACAAATTTTTAGAATTTAGGTTTCAGGAAATTTCTTTCCACTTAGGCAAAGTTAAAAAAATATCTGATCTAAATTGATGGCTGAAAGTACTTCTATAATAAACAAGACTTAAATGATGGAAGCAGTATAAAGACATTCCTAATGTATTAGAAAGGGTGAGACAAAATCATCAAACACCAGGTTCCAGGCCATGTAACTTGCTCCAGCCATGTTACCATTTCCAGCTTATGTTGTCTTCAGAAATCTAGAAATACTGAGTTTAGCAGTCAAAGGAGCTGCTGGTGCACAAAACTACTGCTGATTGTATATCAATATGTATCACGTTGAAGTTCAAGGTGAGAACGCATGCAGAACGGTCTATTTGCAGGCTGTTTTGCCCACAGACCAAGCATGAAAGACAAGATCAAACCTTCCTGTGATGCTGGGATTCCATGGCCTGACCCTTCACCTTCAGATTAAGGATGGCGTAAAATGTAAAGTCTGCTGCTTGTTAACACTTTTATTTTTTGCCTTCTGATTGAATCATGCACCCGAGGCTTGCTTCTACTAAACTGATTCTGAGGATCACAGGGTCCACTTCAAAGAATTATGGCTGCATCTGAAACACTGCATCTGAGTCCATCAAAGACATGACTGTATGAAGGACTGGGAGAACAAACGAACAAAAACTCAAGAGAAACACCTCAGCCCAGTTTAATGCATTACTTTCAAAAAACAAAAAATTTTGCCTTTGTATGATTTACCATCCACAACTGAGGCTTCCACAAGCCTTGCACAGTAATACAAAATGAAAAATTAACACGAATTGCTCAAACCTACCTTCACAGTTTCCAAGTCTCCAGCTTTGGATGCTTCTAACAACCGATAATCCACATCAGATGTGCGCACAGGCGTACTTTCTACATAGGGAAAAATATGTTTTAGGATTACTTAGCATCATTAAATTATATTAAGTTGTGCTCAACGTATTTTCCAAATGTCGGGGCGGAAGTCTGTTGACATTTGTAAAAATGCAGCTGGAGTTGTGATGTTGAAGTTCATATTGCCTAGACAGCTGCATAGGAGCCTTACTTTCAGTGTAAACCAGTCAATTTAGACTCCAGAGCTGACATTATTCTGCCAAATGGAATTTCACTGCTTTGCTAATCCTGTGTATGGTAAAAATGATCATTTCTACATTCAGGAAATCTACATGCTCACTGGCACAGATTCAAAGTTTTGCTGAAGATCAAAAGCACCTTTCTCAACAATTTCAGCAAACTGCATGAGATGCCTGTGCACAGCCAGGGTTAAAGGTGCTCAATTCAGCACCTGAATTACAGCCTTTGCACTCTGTACTTGTGATACGTCTTGTACTACGCAGCAGTGACAAGGGGATGGGATTTCTACGATGGCTCTGCCCACATGGTGACTGCCTGCCTTATGATGCTCTAGTTGTGTACTGCACTCCATAGCAACAACAAGATCTGGCCCTTGTTATAAACATGGGGTGGTTAAAAATAAAATCAGAAGAATGACACAGTGACTAAAGGGAGACCTTTAGACACATACCTTTTTTTCTTCTTTAAATGACTGTAAGACAATGACAGGTTTTGGCCTCAAAACTCTTTTTTACCCTACTTCTCATTAGAAATACAGCTGTGAGAAAGCAAGCATGCACTGAGGGACGAGGAAGAAGTAGCTGTAAAGGAGCAGTGGATTAGCTGTCTGTAGAGTTCTTCAGTGCTGCTCAAAAAGGAGCTGAAAAAATGATTTTCATTATTTCTAACAGAAACTACTTTCTATTGTAGAAGCCATTCCTCTCAAGCTCAAGGATTTATGGAATAGAAGTTTTGGCAGCGCATTGCCTGATCAGCAACAGAAATGACTGCCTAGTGTAAAACAAATGGGGCAAGGTGAACTTGGGGTTGCAATCCTCTGTAAGCATACTGTAAGAAAGTCAGAGTGCTCTAACAGGCTAAACTCATTCTAGATGGGCATGCAACTCCATCAAAAATACTTAAAAGACTTTTTTAAATGTTGAGAACTGGTACTATGTTCTGAGATGAAACTGCAGAGAGGTTGTGAGAAGGAACGTCTTACAGACTAACACAGTCTCTGCAGGATCCAGTCAATTCCTGACTTTGCAATGTAATCTCTGACTATATCACAGGACTGGGAAATGGGCAGAAAGAGATACTTGTTTTCTTAACTAGTCATTCTTACAGAAGGACATCAACTTATCAGTTCACTTTGATGTAGTATTTCCTCTTGCAGCCCTATTTTCTCTTCTTGATTAGTGTTTTGTTGCCTTTTGCTACCCCCTTGCCTCCATACTCACTGCAGGAAGAACAGGAGGAGGAAGCAAGAAGCAACTCCTACAAGCTCAACTGTTAGGTGAAGAAATGCTCTCAGTTGAAGGAAAGGCCTCAGGGAAGAGCTGCCAGCTCCATTCCTCAACTCTACCTCCATCCTCTGGAGCAGTTCCACTAGCAAGCAGTTGGACTCATTGATCTTCAAGGTCTTTTCCAACCAAAATGATTCTACGATTCTACGTGATTCAAACATATGCTGCAAGAGTAGGATGGCAGCACGGGTTTGACACAAATGTTAGCGACTGTGGGCAGAGCATAGCATGCAGGTTAAGACTTCAGCTCACACCTTCTTCTTCATAAGTTATCTGTCTTCCCTTGCTCTCCCCAACAGCACCACCATCTCAGCGTTCTGAGGTAAGGAGAGAATAGATGAGGCTAAGTCCTATAGTGGATCCAAAGCTCTGCTCCTTTGCAGTTGTTTATCTCATCTCTGGACTCCTGTCCTTGTCTGCACAAGATGGCCAAGACCCTGACTTTGGGCAGGGTGAAAAAGGAAATCAATCAGAAACACAATCTAATTACTACAGGAAAGAGAAATTTCAATTCGACTAGATTAGCACTTGAGTACCAAAAGGTTACACTGAGCAAAGAAACAAAACACATCTTATTCTTCAACAAAAGCAAAGCCAGCACCGTTTTCTAATAAGCATTTGAAAAAATTAACAAGCTCACTTGACGAGCTTTCTTGTATTACGTGGCGATACTCCTACCAGCTGCAACCAAAATCACAAGCAGCTACAGTAAAGTTGTAGCCACCGGCCACTACGCCATCAGGAAGCTGTTTTCATGGTTGTTCTCTCACAGCTGGGATGTAGCTCAGCAATCACATGTGAGAAAAAAAATCCAATACTATACGGAGAAACATTATAAGCTCTGAACTCATGAGTCGGGTAACAATCTCTATCAAAACAACTCCAACTTTAAAAAAAATATTTCCTTAACCCAATCTTACAAAAATGAACACACAGTACCTACAGAACCCTACACTACATGCATTATTTCAGCTTTTGAATCTTTCAGTCTTGAACACCTTCATGGATATAAAAGAAAGGCTGCTACCTCTCCAATGAAAAGCAGTACAGAACGACATCTGAAATTAGTTTTCCTAGAAAAGGCAAATCAGTGAAAATGAATTTTTAATTCAAAATCAAATGAGTGTTTTCAAAATACTTGTTAGTTTACTGTTTTTTTAAATCAAACTCCTATTCTCTTTAACAGCAGGGAATATGTTTACTTTCTTATGATTCACAGCTAACATCCTTCTCTCCCAATACACATGCATAGTCACGCGCATACTTTGAACAGCTAATGCCACCCGTGTAACCAGCTATGTCTCAGGAGTGGGTACACTTGAATAAAAGTCCTTCCGTGCACTCCGATAAAATGTCTCTTATTTTGCCTGTTTTAAGGAAACATTGTTGATAACACCGAAGGAAATGAAGTTTATAGCTACAATGGGACTTCTCGTCTACCTGGATATCTGCCTTTCTCTGACTACATGCTTATCCCACTCTAAGGTAAGTTACCTGCTCTGTAGTAGCTACCGATGCAATTATTCTTCTCCCTACTTGCAAAAATTTGAAAGTGACATGGATAAGAGGATACAAACTCCCCAGCACTTACATGAAAAATAGCAGCACCCTTTTCAAAGATCTACCTACCTTTTTAATGCATGATACAAACACATTACTATCTAAACTGTATCAAGAGTACTTTCACAATAAAACCTTTCTCTGCTGGACAAGCAAGAGATTTGAAGTTCAGATGATTTAGCAACTATCAGTATTTTTCTACCAGTAACACTCTGCTTGTGACTGCTAAAGTATGGAGTACCTAACAGGGTGGCTGATGAGAGGAAAAAGGTTTCTCATGTGTTTAGCAGTATTCCAGTTGCCTTGGAACTTGTTACCAAAGAAACCCAAAACTCCCTGCATCCGCCTTCCTACAATCTCCCTGCACAGCGGCATCCTCTAAATCCATCAGATGTTTATTTTCTTCCCAATTTGCACAAAATCACTGAATTGAGCAGGGCTTTTTGATTTTGTTGTCTTTTCTTCTGAAAAGTATCGTGCAGTACATACTGTAGATGTGTACAGACGATGGCAGAAGGGAAGAATGAGAAAACTACTGCAAGTCTCTTGCATTGCAAAGGAAATAAGACCCACAGCTGTAAAGGAAAGGGAGAAGCTGAAGTCCAAATACACAAGACTTCGTTTTTACCCACCACTCAGAATCTGTTGCACTGCTTCATTTCCCATCTGTGCTGCTGTGAAGCCTTGTAAAGAGATGATGGAGGGATCAGAGCCATAATTCAGCAAGAGCCGGCAGGTTTGCAAGTGGCCTGCTAATGCAGCCCTGTGCAACGCTGTTTGACCAAGTGTGTCCAGTGCATTCATCTGAAAAATCAGCAGCAATATAAAACATTGTAATAATTAAAAGCCTGCATCTGTCCCTGCTCTTAATATGAAGAGCAATAACAGGAATTTTCCATCATACACATTTATCTATCAGTCCCTCTTCATCGCAACTAAACAAAACCCAATTACAAAATAGGTAAACATTCAAATGTAAAGATAATTTACCGCAGATGCTTTCCTGTCTTCTAACAACACAGGTTATTTGCTTGCATGGCTAACAGACAATGCAGGATATCCAAAACCATACTTAAAATAGTAAGCTTTCGACAAATTTGATGAAGATCTACCTTGTGCAAGAAAAGCAAAACTCTCATAGCAGAGGAGAAAGAGGTAAATAATTGAGCAAACAATCCAAAGATCTTCCAGCTTTAAGGAAATTACCATCTGTCATCCTTGGAAGGGGAATTAACATTACTCACTATCAAGAATTAAAGCAAAACAAAGATGTCAGATTAGGAATTGGGGGGGGGGGGGCAAAGACGTGGCATAAAAAAAAAATCCTTTTCATGCTCATTTTTTGTACTTTTACAGAAATATTAAGTATAACTGGATATAATTCTACCCAATACAAGATTGTATAAACAGGTGAAACAAAGTATTGCTTTCAAAGAGTATGATATAATGGAAGCCTATCTGTCTGTCAAGATCTAACAGAGTATCTAAACAACTGGAAGCATCTCCATGGGTTCACTATCAGAGAAAGGGAAAGAATAATAGAGAGCTCCAAAAAGCAGAAAAAAGCCCCTCATGAAAATAACCTTTCAAGAAGATACTTTGTACCTAGCAGTGATTCATGACAAGTTTAAATGCAAATGTCCAACAGCTTTTTTATCACTTTATGAAATACAGAACTACTCTATATTCCCTGCAAGCAGCTCACAACCTGTTATCTGTTTCCAAGCCTACAGATTGCAGGCTGCGAACTGCAAGCATAATAGACTCTGTTACTGTACAAAACCACCTTTTTACCTTCTCTAAATCTTTGTGATGGCGGTGAACAAAGGTTTTGCTTGTTATTTCTCATCTAAAATGTAGCCTGCAAATCCTACTAACTTTCTGTGAAAACTAGAGAAAAAAATATTTTGGGTAAATTTCATATTCTGTAACTAAATTAAATTTAATTAGAGGGGTAACTATGTAGAAAATACCTACTACCGACTGGGTAAAAAAATAAAGTATCTGCAGTACAATGTCAAGCCATAGGAAAGAACAAAGAACTACCACGTAAATAAAGCAGAGTGTGATTCGATACTGTCTGAAATTCTGCTATACGCCTGAACAATTCTATAGGCTAGTAAAGCAGGAATTTCTCAGATCACAAACCTCTCTTGCAGGAAGATGTACAGGAGAACTTCTGCTTTCTTCTAACCGTGCTCAGCTCATGCCATTCCAATGAGATTTCCCTAAAAGTTTTGTTTTAAATAAAAACTTACTGCTATCATAAATATTAACTAGATGCTGGATGTCCCAAATCCATCATTTTGTTCAGACGATGATCCTCATCTGTTTCAGGACACCGGATACCTTTCACCACTGATAAGGGGATAGAGAAAAGCAGAAGTCTGGGGCTGTACAGGTTTAGTGATGGTAAAGGTAGAATGAAATGAGACTTGTGGATTCTGGAAGTAGCTGATAACACTGTGTTCACTCAAGAAAGAGAATTATAATTAACATCTTCTATAACACTGAATTCCTGTGTTAAACATTCTTGTACTGAACAAATTGTTGAAGAACAGCAAGGCATTCACACTGTACAACTCATTACTGACTGCGTACCTGGAAAAAATGTTAATATTCATTTGAAAAGAACACTGGCAGAGTCATCAGATCCATCATCTCACATGTCGTATGCAGGTCTCCTTTCACCTCCAAATAATTATCTTTGCCAACAATCAATTCTTTTGGCAGAAGAATGCCAGCCATTTGAAGAAATGCCTGCTTACTTATGGGACAAAGAGAGCTCCAGCTGACAGAGGGATGCATGCACCAGATGAAGCTGTTCTTTCCCTCAGGAGCAGAATTAGGCTTTGCAGGGCAGTTTCATGGGGAGATACATTCACTTTGAGGCAGACCTGCTCTCGTCAATCATACAGCACTTGTCTAAAACCAACCCAAGAATGTACTGCGCTAACGCTGAAGGCAACAGGATTTATTTCCAAATGAAAATCCATTTCAGCATTACAAATCAAAATACAAACTAAGACATACGCTTGCCCAATGCTACATCTAAAATCATGCCCTTTCAAATTCAAAGATAAAGTTTAAATGCTATTTGAAAAAATGCAAAATATCTAAGGTGTACTGCCTTATTTGTGTGCTGAGTAGGCAGATTGTTCCAGCTGCACTAATAAAAAAATAACAAATATTCAACCGGTCCCATTTATAAGCAGTCTGAAATTAGAAGGCTGCAGCTCTGAATTACTTTACCAATGAGTTTTATGCAAGAAGTTAAAAGTGACAGATTTGACAGCTTTTATTCAACAGCACACTGGCTCTGGATCTGGTTTTTTTTCCCATTTTAGCATAAAAATAGTCACTCCACTGCCCAAACTGCAACATAAAAGCCGAACACATTTATCAAATGGAAAGCGTCAAGTTTAAGTAAGGCTTTTCATGGATAGATATCATCCTATATAGTATTTCCTGCTGCAGAATTCCTTCTCTTCTTTCCTTTTATCCCTTTCATTTCCTCTTCCCCATCCCAGACGTACAGAGAAATCAAAATGGTCGTGTGTCATCAGACACCGAGAAGATTCTTCCTCCCTGCACTGCTGCTGTCTCGGCGCAGCATACACAGCTACAGCAACATTCCCCTGGCTGCCAGGCACCTGTGGCAGCACAACAGCTGGGATCTGCTCAGGAAACACAGACATCATAAGCATATCAGCTTTCTGTTGGTATCAAATGCCCTAAATATCCTACGACTCCTTGACACTAAAGCATCATAAAATGCGACAGCTTCCAAGCACTGCGATTTTCTCTGTGAGATCTTTCTAAGAGATGTACATTCTAAAAATCACACGTGAAACTCGTGCTCTGCCAGCCGTTCTAGTATCAGGGTATCCGTCCCTGTACAATGTAAGCGTTCTAACTGCTCTCCTGCTGTATTTATTCTGAACGCAACCTTGTGTCTTTGTGCATCACTAACAATAAACAAGATAGGAGTGGAGAGAGGCTGGTGGCAATTTCAAGCTCTGTGAGAAGAAAAAAAATGAAGAAAAAAAAAAAAAGAGGTCTAGTTTCACTCTGAAAGCTCCTAAATGATCCAGCCATATGTTCCATCGTTGTCCCTTTGCATGAAAGCTTAAGATTAATGTCACTAGGTCTGGATGTCTAAGCAGTGAGAAAAGTTGAACCACACAATAACAACAGATCACAGAGCTCTTCATGTTGTTAACCATTGCAGTCCAGAACCTGCTGCATTTCTGAAAGAAAATTTAGTTTTTCAATACTTATTATTTCCTGAGAAAAATCATACTTCTACCTGAAATGTTGGAAGCAAATGTATCACGCAACAAGGTTATTCAAAACCATTTAATTCTGTTGTGTGGGTCTAGATAGAGGTGACCGTTGTCAAATCCAAGATCATGAAAGGCTGACAACATGCAACTCCAACACACTGAAATAATCATATTATGCAATGATTCATAAAGCCAGGTCCTTTCTAGCAGAGCAGAATGAAGCCATTTCTGCTACCATCATGAATAGGGACACCATCTGTCTTAACATGACCTTCGAAAGGCTCATTTTCTCTTGCAGAAGAATAGTTTCAATGTTATCCTTTAGAAACGTAACACAGTTAAACAAATAGCATTCATAACTTCTCCACACTTGCCCAAGATACCAGTGAACTTGCACGCTTGCAGGTCTTTCTTTCCAACAATCATTCCAGTTCAGAAAAGACATTAATCCTTTTCTTCTGCACTGCTAGAAAGCAGAATGCCTTTCTGAACATATTAAATTTCCCATGTATCTGTAAATTCAGACAAGGAGCTAGTTATAAGAGGTATCCAACTGTCTAGCAATACAACAAAACAGGATGAAAGCCACTTTTTCATCAGTTCACAACCTTCAAATTATTTTCTTTTTACACAAAGGATTTCAACGATCTTCAAAGATACAATCGTGGCGCTTGAAGATTTGCTCATGGGTGTAATAAAAAAATAGTTTATGTTTGAGAATTCTTTAAAGATTCTTTGCTTTTAATTTTCATAAGGTACTTTGAGGATATTCCACATCAAATAAGCAGTGGTGTGAAATGCTGTTTCATGCTGCAGTTCAGGCAAACAAGTAAAAACTGGGTATGGTATTCAAAACCACAGACATCTATGGTCAACATTCTTGAAGAAAATCCTACGAAACCCCAAGGTTTCTCACCTGTGCTTTAGACGTACAATTGACAGTCAACTTCTGCAAACTCAAGTAACAAGCTAATGAGAATATCTTCACTGAACATGGAATGGGCATTGCTTAGACATACCATGCTGATGTGCAAGTGATGTGCACCAAGGACTTCTTCGCGGTTCAAATTACAAATGTAGTCTGTGGCCTCAGTAAGGGCCAGCAAGACACAACAAATAAGCAATTTGTGGGTATAGGTTGACTCTTGGCAATATTAGTGTTCTTACAAGCATTTCTGTAAAATAAGTCTAGATCAAGCACATATTATTCAAGCAGTCCTTCACTTTTTATTATGTCTGACATACTTCACATGGAAAATTTACACAGTAATAAAATTAAGGATAATTAAATCCAGTTCCAAGACCACGAACCATCTCTTGTTCATCCAAAACAAATTCCCTAAAGCAGTCTTTACCATGCTTCAGCCCATTTCCCAGGCATACACACTTCACATTATCTCACTTTTGCTGACACAGATGACAGCCGCTCCTCTTGAAAACAGCAGTTTCTTCTCTATTGCTAAAACAATCACAAATTACTTTCTATCTACAAAACTTTACCTTTCTTTTTGCCTCCTAAATCCATTACTGGGTGTTTTTTCATGGATCAGCTGTCTGCCTTTTGGCACTGTATTTCAGAAGAAGACAGTTTCACTTTCTTTGAAGCCCCAGTTACTCACCTTTTTCAAACTGTTACCTTCTCTACAATCAGTAGTGGTTTCCAGAAGGTAGATTAAAGCTGACTTTTATAGTACCTTTCCTTTGATGGAAGAAATCGTTGCAAAGTAAAGATCATCCAACCACACTGCAGTAAGCATTTGATACGGGATCACACAGGAACTGAACGTATTGAAAGTGGGGGGGCTGCTCAGTGATTGGTTGTGGGATAATTTTAATATTTTCATTAATGATCTTGGCACAGGAGAACGTTGAAGGGCACGAATATGAAAAAAATCAAGATTCTCTGTTTACTACAAGACTACAGGACGGGTCTGAGAACTACTGTGTCAGGTCTATTAAAATGGCAGACATGATCCCAGCATTTATTAGTCCAACATTTACATCACAGATATGGAAGTGCCATTATGTACGGCAGTCAGGGAATTAATTCCATTCTCACTGCCTGAGCTCTAAGATTTCCTCTAGTTCTAGTAAAGAGAAGGGTGATAAGGATGATTAAGAAATGGCAGTGTTCCCTTATGAGGGAAGACTAGGTGTTTGAGGCTTTTAAGCTACCAAAGCAAAGGCTGAGAAGAATCAGTTCACTGCAAACACCTCAGCAAAGGAAGGATCAAAGTGGAAAAGCAGTATTAAACTGCAGGAGAGTGCTGTTCAAAGAACAAACGGATATCCACTGTAAGGCTGCTAGTGCAGGGGGACTAGATTCACCAGCTTGTGAGAACCCTCTCTTGTGAAAAATAGGACTAGACAGGATCAAAGAGCTTAGTACATCTGCCTACATCTTATGAAGTAACTAAAATTCAAGGCACAAAAAAAGAATAAAGAGGAAGAAAAAGGTTCCAGAAACACAATGAATGGGGAAAAAACAAACAAAAACAAAACCTGTATCATGTTTCAGGGACTAAAGATGCCATGTCCCAACAATCAGAAACAAAGAAATACCAATGTTAAAGAGTGTCTGATGCACTGAATGCCTACAGTCAAAGCATGAGAAAGAGGTCAAATGATTATATACAAGCAAGACAAATATTGTAAGTGATTAAATATGCCTAGTTAGCTAACTAATACTCTAGAGCATATCCCATCTGGGAACTTGAAAGTGCTTCATAAGCCTTAATGACCTACCTCTCATGAAAAACCATGATTGCATTATGTACCGCTTTACAGCTAGCGAACTTTAGACACCGATAAAGAGGGACCTGATCCATTGCAATATGGAAGCATATGCTTAGTTTTAACTACGAATGGTCTCCTGCCATGCACTTAAGTGCCTTGCCAGATCATAAATGTGAATGGTTATCCTTAGAATAATATAGCAAGCATATATCAGGATATTAATGAAGAATGAGTTTTAATGACCACCATGTACCTCTATTTGCATACTGTCAACTGAAAAAACAACGGAACACACCACTAAGCATGGTTCTGTATATAACTGTGGGCCACTCACCACCATCACTCAGCGCGTAAGAGACTCATGGATCATTATTTAGGAATCCCTGCTTCAGGACATAAAAGAACTACAAGCTATCGTCAGAAGGTGCTACTGACACAAACAATAAAATTGGGCCTTTCCAGTAAGGATGATGAGCTTGCTCCTAACCTGGTTACACAGAGCTAGATTTTCAAGTAAGTGCTAATTTAAATACCTACAGCATAGTAGCAGGCTTTCCAAAAACCCTCAGCAAACAGAAATTCCTTGTATTTCAAAGCAGGTAGCACTTGGGTATCAACACGCTTGAAATTCCAGCATGTCCAGTCCAGCCCAAGTACCATTGGTACTGAATTAATGTGCAAAATCAGATTCATAAAGCCATGAGCTATCTATTCCTACAGCAAAATGAATTTTTTTTTTCACTTTCAGTGCACAGATACGCTACCAAGAGTGAATCTGGGAAAAAGATAATGAATGGTTTTAATCGCTGTAAGTGAGAACTCTAGCCCTGCTCTCCCCCTCAGGAAAATCTTGGTATGTCACCACTGCATCAGGATTCTGAAACATGATAAACTCTGTCATGGTATTGTTGTTACGCGATTTTATGGTGCCATTAAAGTACTATGGAAGTGAATCAGCTACTGAAATCTGGCAATGAGCTCTCATACAGGCTTATAAATCAGAATTCATTGTTTAGAAATAAAGAGATTTAGTATTAACTATGCATACAATTACACAGCTCACACCTCCTAGCACATCAAGAGTGACACACCAGATTGTTATTACAGGCATATTTCTTTATTTCTTTATTTCTTTATTTCTAGCTACCTGAATGAAGATGGAGACTCAAAGAGTTTTATTTACCTTCGCTCCATGTTTATGCAGAACTTCCATGACATCATTATGAGCTTTTTCAGCTGCAACATGCAAAGGTGTCATGAAACTAGAAAAAGGAAAAAAAGAAAAAAAGGGAAGATATTACTTTTACATTCCTAGTATGACAGACTCCTTTTGAAAATTTTAAAATTTCAGAAACCTACTCTTTGTTTTTCTCATTAACATTTGCTCCTTTCCTGAGCAAAAGTTCCGTAACTTGCTTCCGTTTGGGATGCACAGCGGCCACAGCACAGTGCTGCAAAAAAAAGTAAATATAAATTATATTTCAACCACACAGATGACAAAGAGCTTTAAGATCCATGACTTCATCTCTTAATTACTCTGCTGAACATCAGACTACAAAATTTACGAACAGAATCCATCATATTTCTGCTGAAACGTATAACATACTGAACAAAATACAAGCTAGTGATCAATGCTTAATTATTCTACTCTGAAAAACAATTTTAATTTTAAAGTTATCTGTCACTTATGAAAAAGTGGTCTGTTCCCAATTACATTAACAAGCTATCAGGACAAAACCAGCACATAATGCACAAAGGAGGTAAAGACAAAGGTCTTGAAACAACCTTCTACAGAGGGACTCCAAAGGGTCTGTTAAGGTTCTGCTGCTGTTGTCAGATTAATGTGACTGTTGAATGTTGCTTTGTTTCTTCTTCCATTTCAGTGTGTACTGAACTTGCTAACCTAATGGCAATTCTGTTCTGCATCCAGTTACAAATCATGCAATAAACAAATGGGCAATAATGTTCTCTTAGAGTATCTTCATTCCCATGCTATGAGAATGAGAGGTCTTTCACACAGTGCTTTTCAACACTCAAGCCTGCCCTTGTGGGAACATCATACAGCCCTTTGCTAGGTGTAACTATTGTCCTGAATGTGGCTGGGGTCTGCTTGTTCATTTGCCTGTGCATTCAGCACTCAGAAGAGAGCACTTTGTTCCCCCTTTCTTTCTTCGACCCTCTGCAGAGACTAGACTCCATCTGTGCTGACATTTTCAACAGTGGCCCTACCAATGCATTCCTGAGGCCTGAAATTGCAAGCATGGTTCCAGATAAGCTGAACATTATGCTTTAAAATCAGTCCAGAAATGCTTGTCTCAAGTTTGGATGTCTCAAGATAGCAGACGATGAGAAATAGGAGATACTTCTGAATATTTTTATTCATACGTTTACCCATGTTTTAAACCAGTAACCTGTAAAAAGCAGATAGTCTCCTGGAACAGAGTTCTCAAACTTTCCAATTGCAAAACAATCGCCTTTACAAGGAGATAGACCCCAAACAGAACGCTAATAAGTAGCAATAATACTGATAACCATCTTTTGCCCAGTTTCAGCCTTCACTATGAAGTAACTGCCACTCACACTTCCACACTGCTGTTAGTCAGCAGAGCACTTCCAAGTTTTGCAAAGGCAAGCTTTGAAAATAAATAGTATTATATTCAAACATTATATTGAAAATAAATATTGTTTATTATATTCAAACATTATATAGAAAATAAATCAACTTTTGCTCTGAAGAATGGCAGTATTTTTGAGGCTTTGCAGATAATAATCTGTCTGCATTTCCTGTCAATATGATAAACCAGCACTAAAATCAGCACAGATGCTGAAATATTGCAAATACTCAGAGCAACACTGACACATAAACCAGGTGCTTGCTTTGGCCTTTGTGGTGCAACAGAGTACAGACTGCAGTGCCCCATGGTAGAATATACCATGCTTAGGACAGCAATAGCTCAGTTCAATTGTACATAACCTCATCTGATCCTGCAAGCTAAGTCCTGCCACTTCGAAATCTCAAGTACGGGAGGCAAAACTTGAGAAATCAAGTCAAAATCACGTCAGTCAAACGCTTATTGAACAGTGAACAAAAGACATAAATAGAGATAAAATACCCCATTTTGCCTAGCTGTTTCTGCAGAATGAGCAGGCAGAGAGGAGCAAAGAACACTACAGGACTATGAAGTGATCATTATACAGCTAAAGAGATGCCACATATCAGCAGCCGATATACTCAGGAAGAAAAGGATAACATCATCCCAAACTCCCTACTGTCTCTATGTTGAGCCTCTAAATATCTCTTCTCCATCTTGCTTCTAAGTTCAAGTTAGGATGCCAAGTCCTCCATGGAGAGAGCAGAGCATATGGGTGCTTGGTACTCAACACAGTGTTCTGGATCACAAACACAATGTTTGTAACACTAAATATACGGTTGTATGCCTGCAGCTGAGATCTACCACTGTGAAGAAAATGTTCCACTGTAATAAAGTATCATAACTATAGTGGTTTTAGTAACAGCATCAGTCCCTTTCAACTCCAACATCTTCACTGCATCTGGGAAACTGGCTGTGTTCTTTGCCTCCACCGCATCTTCAAACAATGAAATAAGAGCAAGATGCTGCCAGGAAAGTCTCGAAGACTCCTGTTTCCATACCTAATGTGGTATCGTCAGTACTATATTCCAATCCTCTAAGGCCCTGTGATATACACCTAGCATCTATTTTCACCACCATTTTACATACCCCGTGAAGAAAATTTGTAATCCAAGTTTGCCCACATGAAATACCAAGGAAGCACTGGGCTACTAGAATAAAATTTAACCCCAGAAAAAACATAGCAACTGACCACCACCACCAACAACAAAAGAATGTGATGGGAAAAAAGCAAAAAAGAAGTGAAAGATGAACAGGTGAGGAGTGGCTGGAGGGCTTCTGCAATCTACCAGGAAGAAGAAAAAAGTGATAAAAATTACATGGTGTTTTTTCTATAATGGTGATTTAATTTTTATATATAAAGTGTTTGATGGCTAATCCTCAATCTCAGATTATTAATGTATTTCATAGTGTAGAAATAAAACTCCTCAACTAGCACTACTACCACATTTATCATAAAATAAATGGATTGACTGTATAATCTCACCAGTGCAGTCTCATGCGACTGTGGCTGCTTAAAATTAATGATCTCCAAAGCAAGTGTCTTCTTGACTTTGGCTAGGTCTGCCTCTCTGGCTGCTTGCAGTAAAGAGTGTCCTTTGAATTCGTCTGTTAGAGGAAAAAGATGCGCTTAATATTCAGCAACATGTCACATTCATAAGTGTTACCGGAGAAAGGTAGCTATACTCAATTCAGAGGAAATAAAAGTATTTCTGCATATCTTCTGGGACACAGAACATGAAACATGGTTTACTGAAACCAAAGGGACCTTCTAAAGGAGAGGAGAAGTGATTCCTTGAGTAAAAGCCTTATAGCTTTTCTCCCTCTTACCTTCCACCCACTTGATATTAAATGCATATGTGACCTCTGAATTACCTATATATATGTTCAAGTGAGCAGAATGCTGTTACATGCTCTTCAGACAAAAAGCATTACAGTTGCTTTTCAAAAACCTTATTGTATTTACAACTACAAATAGTTCAAGGTAAAGTCTGAATATATAATTTTAATGTAACATATTAAAATTAATATATATAAAATTTAAATATAAAATATTAAACTGTTGTTTTTAAA
>Ga0181612_131885_pt1 | contig 18061 bp, 18 predicted proteins | sample HoacroProtozoa21_FD_119630 | JGI IMG/M metagenome (GOLD analysis project Ga0181612, IMG submission 119630) | Hoatzin crop microbial communities from Cojedes, Venezuel. Combined Assembly of Gp0051906, Gp0051904, Gp0051908
AGTTGGACTTGATGATCTTAGAGGTCTTTTCCAACCTTAATGATTCTATGATTCTATGTTCTTGGTCAGAACAAGCGGGAAGCAGGATGTTGGGCACACCTGGGAAGGGCCATGGACCTGGACAGCCTTTGGCATGAGCAGTTGCACATGTAAGCAAGGAGGATGCAGGAAAACTTTACCTCCTTTAGCAAATGTTTCTTCCTGTATTTCTCCCTGAAAACATATAGCAGTTTTTCACTCATGCATTATACGGCATTGTCAACAGGAGGCTTTCCCCTGGCTTTGGGGAGGTTGAGATCACCCTTTCTGAGGGTTCACAGACCTTTTTTCAGCTAAACTGGCATGCTTGAAAGCACTGAATGCCAGTGAGCAAATGTTCACGTGTGCTGCTCTCGCTGGTGGGCTACACTTCAGCATCTCCCCCGGTGCACACGGTACCGGGGTTTTGCGTGCAGCCTCCTCCCAGTGCTGCAGAACAGCCGCGGGGAGCCCCAGATGCAGAGCTCTGTCCTCCTCGAGGACGGGCAAAGTGAAACGCAGCGGCTCCTCACTGGGGAGCCATAGCAGGGGAAGCCAAGCCGGCCTCTTGTCCTGGACCAGCACGGTGCTGGGGCAGACAAGGGAGCTGTGCTGCACGAGCGGTTTACGATGAGGTGGATTTCGCTGCGGCATTGTTGAGAGGCGCGAGATGTCAGCCGGGGAGGGAATTCCCCTCCTCGTTGGAGAAGGATGACAGGCAGCAGCTGCACGGGCTTGCTGGCCCCTGTGCCTCCGGGGCCAGCGGCCCTCCGGCAGCGCTGAGAGGCTTGGTGCCGCGCCATGTCAGGGTGAGGACAGCGGTGGGTCCCCGGCCACCTGAGAGCACAATCGGCTCTGCTCGGTCAGCGCAACGGGAAGAGTTTTTAGGAAGAGTGGTTTTGTGGTTGGGGGCAAACTTGAGCTGAGATAGCTCCTGTCTATTCTTGGCTCAGCAGCAGATTTGCTATGGCCACACTACTTGCCCTTTCTATGCCTCGTTATCCCTGTCAAGCGGGTGACTCAAACTGTAGTTGCACAAATTCCTTCCAGTCTGTCATCACGTGCCTGTGGTCATCTCCGGGCAGCTACCTCCAGCCTCTCCCATCGAGGTACCTCTGTGCCACCTGTGCCTGCTCACAAGGCGAGGATTAAGATTAGGGCCTGTTGCCTCATCGTTTTCCAGCAGAGGGAGAAACCTGAAGAAAAAGCATCCCTAATGCGTCTTTAGATGACCAGAGTTGATACTGAGTTGATTATTCAGGTCAAGGTTATGGGCAAGAAAGAGGCAGTGAAACTTTTTACAGTACTGCCAATACTTCATTAAATGGGTATTTCTTAGTTTTTCTCTCAGGCAAAGTAGTGTGTGTCTGTAGGTGTTAGTACGGCCACTGGCTGTAGGGTCTTAGTCATGCTGAGGCACCCTGCATCTAATGGCACTTTTGGGAAAGCAAACCAAAGAAGACAAAGGCAAGCTCTTCACTACTTCCAAAGTATCAGCATTCTTTCATCAGAAATTTACTTGGCTTCTGGTTGCAAGAGATTTCAGGTTTCTTACGTTTTTTCATACCTGCTAAAGGCAATTAGACCCATTAAGGGTGAAGCTAATGCTTTTCTTCTCAGATATGTCTGCATCCACATGCTATGTAGTCCCAGGAAAAGCATGACGTCAGGCGGTCACCTCACTTCCCAACATTTCCGCGGGTGAGTGCCGGCAGCGGCTATGCAGGGCAACATGAAAGGAATGGCTGCTCCTTCCACAGGAAACACCTAGATGAAAGTGGTGGGAGGTTCACCCTGGCCTGTGCACCTTCAGGAGGAACCAGAAGAACGCCACTGATGCGTTGTGGCCTGCAAAGCCCACGTCACCATCCGGGCTCGGTGCGGTTGACTGCTGTATAGTGAAAAGGGAGCCTGGCGCATTAGGTGCTTTGTGCGTTCAGACGCATCCATGCGAGCCCTATAGGAAAACATGCTCTTCCTACCACTTCTTTCATCCTCCCCCTCCTGTTCCTTCCAGATGGTTACACCCACTTGTGTCTTTTCTTACCCTAAGGACAGCTTTTTAAACAAGGCTCCTCCATTCTTCTCCTCCCCCACACTGCTTTAGGATCTACGCTGGAGAGCAGGAGGACAGAGGGCCCCACGCTGCTGCACACAGCCTGCCCCTAGAAGGCTGGAAGGGGGCCGCGTCCGTCTAGCCCCGTTTGTTAGGAAGAAGGGTCTTTCTATACAATGAGGATGTAGGAGCTGAGAGACTTTACCCCAGCCTCGGCTGGATGTTCCAGAGGTGCAAGAGTTAGTTTAAATACTCGGTGTGATTGAACCTGTGCGTATTTTCCTGGGGATTGGAAGCCAGTGCAACCTACACAAGGAGAGAGGGATGGTTAAAGGGCCTGTAGACTTTCCTCTATATAGCACCAGTGTACGCTTGCCCAGTAACATGCAGCAGGAGCACTGGCAGAGCTGGATCAGTCTCTGCCTTAAAAAAATTATTTTCACGTTTGTTTTTCTAAATTACACATCACAATCGAAAAAAGCAGAGCTGAACAGTTGATTGCTTTTCTTCTCCAGAAGTAGGTGGAGATCTGCCCCCACAGGACTCCTGCGCCTGCATTGGTACATCTGCCCAGCTTGCTGGGAGCTCCGGCCGCGCCGCTGCTTCCTCTGCTTGGTGCTGTTGTTAACTGCTTGTCACTTGTTTATTGACAGGGCCTGGTGCTGAGCAGGCTTGGGCGGAGGGACCTGGCCCAGAAGGTCCCCAGAGATGCCACCCGGACCCAGACCACCAGCCACAGGGCCTGGAACAGCCTCGGACAGGTCTTGCAAGCTCAGGGGAAGAATGAAGCAGCCACCGAATGCTTCCTCACCGCTCTGGACCTCGAATCCAGCAGTCCTGTCATCCCTTTCACTGTCATACCCAGGGAGCTCTGAAGCTTTGCCCTGCAGCTAAGCACCTTCATTCCGTGGACAGACACCAAAACCAAACAAATAAACAAAGAATAAAATAAGCCCAACAGAAAAGTGCCATTGTAACCTGGAACTGGGCAAAATAATGCCGGCATGGGGCTCAGGTCCACATGCTAAGCTGAGGCCAGCCTAACTGCGGAAGGATTTGCAACAGGCAGAAACAGAGAATGCCTTTTCTTCACAGGTGCCCGGCTAACCTCCTGTTCACATCGATAGGCAAGGCTTATTTCAAAGTGTTCCTTCAAGGTGACTGTCTGTAGAATAGGTCATGCTAGAGTACAGCTGTTCTGAGCACTTGCACCTTTCAATTTTCATTAAAGGTAAAAAACCCAAGCCCTGAATTAAAGCCCAGTCCTGCTCTAAACAGGACTAGATGCACCAGCTAACTTGACCAAGTTGTGCTTAAGCATGTGGCTACCTCCACACAGATCTGGCGGGATAGGAATAGCGATTAAACCAAATAGATGTGCACTATATGCCATTTACAAAATTATTTCAGCTATTTTGATAATCCTTTTTCCTGCCTTGCTCTAATATACTGCATATGCTCACTATATTTAGTGTGGTGCTTGCCTAGACCAATTTCAATTAAAAATACTATTTTTTGAAAAGCTGCTATTGCAGTATGATTCACAAAAGCAGAAAGACCAAAGACCTAATCAGTTCACACCTGAACTAGTGCTAAAAGCATATAAGTATCTCCAATTACATATTTGTGGAAAGGGCTTACAGCTGAGCTTCATTCTTATTAACCACCTATTGCATCACTTTAGTGAGGAATGTAGTGATTACCAATACATAGTGACTGAACTCTGTGCTCTGCATTCTTTTCCTGGCACAAAATTTTCATATCCATCTTTTCATGATACAAAAGATGGCAGCAGCCTTTTAAGGGAAAGCATGCTGAAGGCAGTATGTGTATATATGAATTACTTCTTTCTTAAAACCAAACCTTTGGATTGTCTGTAGAAGTTTCGTGTTAGAGGTACGGAGTTGTGCCTTCAGCGGAGCAGGATCATCTTGCGTATCATATCAGATGTAAGAGCGATCTCCTCAGAGAGCTCCTAATCCGCGCAGCCTGCCCGCGGCGGGCACGGCCTGGGGACGCGGCTGGCAGAGCCCCTGCTGAGCTGCTCCTTAGCTGTGCTTGGCGTCGCCGAGGCCTGGGCAGTGAGGCAGAGCCGTGCCGTGCTGCCACGCGGCACGCGGGAGCCGACCCCGTCCAGACAGGTCCCAAGGTGGAGATGATGAAGAAATGAGCTGCGAGCACTTTTCCACAGAAAAAGCTGGGGCTCTGGGCCCGTTTCTGTCCAAAGAAGATTTGTGACTATTTCATAAGTAGTTTTGCACTAGAACACACTTTGTACTGTAGTTCTGCCCAGTATTGTGATCCGCAACTAGTTCATTCCGGAAATAATAATATCCTCAGGCGATAAATGAGTAGGGGTTATTTCTTAAAGAGCCTGAGGCTCTGGCAGCAGACTCGAAGTCAGCGTTGTTTACAATAATTTGGAAACCTGCAGGCTGATGGAGAGGTGGGCCCCTCACGCTGCCCCCAGACCACGCCGTCGCAGAGCTCCTGCCCCCGGCAGCTCCAGCTCCCACCTCCCCTCGGGAGTGCACTGCCCTCAGGTTTCTCTCAGCAGCCTGTTGCGCTCCCAGGCCAATATATTGGGGTTTTTTTCCACTGAATCTGGCCAGTGGAATAGCTCAACTTATTCCTCTGTTCACCGAGGGGTCTGGAGTGGAAGCAGCCCAGCCTGAAAGGTGCTCAGCCCGTGAGGTCTCTGGCTTTGCAGTGCCACGCAGGCACCAAACGGAGCTTTTTAGGCCAGAGGCAGGTTTCCAAGGAGACAGTGTTACCCGGCCGCATTCTTGTCTGCAATAGCACCAGCAGCAGAGGAAGGAGTAGGTGTTAAAGCACCAGAATTAAATGAGTTCCATGAAGACAAAAAGACGCAGCAGAGACCCGTTTTGCTGTGAAGGATGCTATGAAGTGGGCTTGCTCTGCACTGCAGGTGGGAAAGGGGGAAAGGGAGGGGGACAGATGTTGTTGTTGACATGTAAATTGTTACCCAGGTGTTTTAAACCCAGTTCCACAGTCAGATGCAATCTAACAATAGGCTTAAGTAGATCGACATAGATAGATACTATATTCCAATACTGGTTCTGCTCCATGGTTCCCACAGGGTGGGAGTGAGCCTGCTGTGTAAGACACAAAAAAAGAGTCAGTGTGGTCCAACGTCACCGCTTTCTTGTGCAATGTATATCTGTAAAGCGCTGCCATAGCAACTTCTGCGTACCAGACAGTTATTTGAGTACAAGCTATGCATCCACCTCTGCGGCTGAGGAACTGCTTGAAGAGCTCTGTGGCGTAGCTGGGCTGTGACCTGGCAGGAGGGGGCCCGTTTCCCAGCAGCAGCCGAGAAGCAAACAGACACAGACCCATTCACTTCTGCAGGCATAGCTTGTGAACAGCCACCAGAACATCACATGCGTTGCCATCAGGCAAACTTCATCTCAGCGATCATCAGACTTGCCACCGGGGTCATCTTCCTAGGAGAGGTGCAAACATGCAGGAGTGCTTTGAGGGCATCAACCCATCAGATGTTCCCAAGGTGGTCCTGTACTTGCCGTGCCTGTTAAGGAGCGTTACTGGCACTGGAATTGCAGTCCTAAGAGCCTCTGCTCCACGTGTGACAAGGGAGACGTACATGTGTAAATGCCATCAGCATCAATAGGAACTACGTGGGTAAGGCACCCTCCACCAGCACAGCACGCCGCAGCCCCACAGCAATCACAAAGTGCTTTGCATGCATCCTGGACTCCATCCCGAAATTTGCCGTGTGCTTCCCAGAGGATGCGAAGCACCCGTTGGCTGGAGGGGTGTCGTGTTGGCCTGAAATGCTCGGTACAGCACGGGGAAAAGGGTGGTTGTTGCAGACTTGCATGTGATTTTGGGGTAAATCCTCTAGCTATGTTTGTTATCACTGCTTACCAAAACAGAAGCCTTCCCAAGCTTACGTGCAGCCTCTGTTCTTCAGCATGGGTTTTTGTTTATACTTCCAGGTACAGAAAAACAAAGATAACTACTTCAGACAAGCCTGTGTGTTGTAGTATTTATTTACATAGCGACACTGGTAAATCTAATGGACCTGCTTCCCTAAGCTCAGTAAGTAATGCTTCTCCGTATAGCAGGGAGCCCGGCATGCTTGATGCTCAGGGATTGAGACTAAGAACACAAGATTTACATCCCACCCCTCATAGGATTATTTTAGATGATCCCAAGTGCTGGAACTTTGGGGAACAGTAAGTGAAATACCCGTTCTGTGAGTTTTGGCACTGACTTGAGTCCAACAGAGTTTTCTTATTAGTTTAGGAAGAGAAAAAAGGCATCGTTGCCTAAAGGGTCATGGTATAGCCAGGCCCCTCTCGTTCCACTAGAAGGTTATTTTCCTTTGTGTTGGCAGGGTGCATACAAAAGAAAAATTAGCTCCTATTTTTCTGTTGCGCAGTAAAGGAGTAGAATTTGCCATTGCCTTTGACCAACAAGAGGCTTTGTATATTGTAACAAAAATGACTTTGCCTCCAGGATAACAGACGGCGAAGCCCAAGAGGCCAGGGAACAGCTCCCCTCCCTGCCTCACCCTGTGTAAACTGTCATTAGCTCCACTGGCGTTGTTGGTATTCATGAGCATCTCCTCCAGCTGAGGATCTGCCCACCAGTGTACCCAGTCTGTACAGGGAGTACAGCGGAGCTGCCATGTTCCTGCGCTGCACAAGCACCCCAGTCCGTTTCTATTGGTAACAGTTCATGCCACTGATTATCAGAATGCATCAGAAGTGCTAATTATCTTTTCTTGGTAATGACTAATAAATACAAATGGAGAACAGTCCTGGAGGGTGTTTACTTTAAAATTCACTGGCTGGCTACCAAAGTAGGCACAGCACTGACTGTTGGAGTTTGAATTACAGTGATTTTATCCAAAAAATTTCCCATTTTCGGAGAGTCCTGGTGAAGACAGAGTTTGGCTAGTTCATATTTCGTTTTAATGACAGCAGAGTGGGAAAAAATCATTTTTAGTGAAAAGACATCGCTGCCGTGATCTTTTTTCAGCCAGACCACAGAGATTTGATAGCTGCAGTTCAGCCTAGGAGAGGAAGGCTTCCCGGAGCAACCCCGCTGCGGCGATGGCTGCCTCTGACGGAACGGTGTCACAGGCAAATTTTACAACTGTGCAACAAGCACGTGCAGCGGAGACGTCTCTCCCTTGCCCAGCGTGTCACCCGCTCGGCTCAGGAGAGCTGCTTCGTGCCCAAAGGGAGGACAACAGTGCCCGTCCAGGTGCCCGTCGGCATCCCGTCGCTCGGGCTGGCTTAGCCAACCCTCCAGCTGCGCCCTAGGCCTGGCTCCAGGTGGTGGTCGCTCAGGGCTTCCGTGGTTGTCCAGTCCTGCGTGGTCAGGTAAGGAGTTGTCTTCTTAGAAAGGAGGAGCTGCAGCATCCATCAGTGGGGTGGTGTTGGCAGGAGGGGAGGAGGCTGATGACCCAGCAGCTGCCAAGATGGTTCCTGCAACGTTGCCTTTAACAGACTGGCTCGTGCCTGCAGCTCCCGCAGACCGAGGCGGGTTCCCGGGTGGCTGGGTGCTGAAGGATCCAGCTCGTTTCCCCACGAAAACGCGCCAGTCTGCAGCTCACACCCCGGACTGAGATGTGGCACCACTCGGTCGTGGAGCGGCCCGTGAGGCTGCAGTGAAGGACCCCCCCGAGGCGGTGCACAGAGAGGTGCTCAGCTTTGGCGCGTACGAGGGCTTCCCGCCCGCCGCTTGGATGCTGTTAACGCGGTTGTTGGCGTCATGTTTCCATGTAACGCCACTTTTTTTGTCGTAAGATGTTTTCACCAGATGAATAAAATTGACCTTGTGGAAAACAAAAAATGCCCCTCGTGTTTCCTGCCAGTTTCGGGACTTTTAATGTATTCATGCCACGGATATTTCAAGCATTATGGAACGACCATTTTGTTATATTAACTGGAACCCAGTTTGCCTAGCAAGTTACCAGTTGCAAAGGGTATTTTGGCCTACACCCTGTAGTTCATGGGAAAATTGAGAGTGAGCATGCAAGCGCCGTGCTTTTGGAGAGGAACAGAGCCAGGAAAAAGGAGTAATGTAGCTTCAGATGTTTGGATTTGCGGGGATTTAAGCAAGCATCATGCTTTTCTTGTGCTTCTTCCAGTAAAAATAAACAAAGGTAGTATGAGAAACTCTAAATCAAGGTAATATGCAAATACTATGCTGTCAAGTTTAGGGACTCGCCTTATTTTGGCCACTATGACATTAATCATGTTTTTGCTACAAACAGTTACTCCTGTGGTTATTTGGAAATAAAATGTCTCCATTCAAGAGCTTCCAGAGCATTCTTTGCATTTACACATTAATCTTTTGGGCAAGCTTCAAGAGGGCCTTCTTAAATAAGCCGGCCGCTTAGTTTCATACTCAAATGAGATTAAGGACAGGGTTTTTGAAGAGCTTTTCTTCATAACTGTGGCTGCTTTGGTTTACGAGTGTGTTCAGCGTAACCCAAGCAGAACACGGTTCCTCTGCGGCAGGAACAGAATGAAGTCCTTCAGCTGTTCGTACGAAGACTTCAAAACTGGAAATTGAAGCAAACAAAATACTAGCTCTGACTTTTTCCTTCTCTTTCCCACGATACCGAGAGGAAGGGGAAGAGCGGTGCAGGGTTTCTGCAAGGGGCGGAGGGAGGGAGGAGGAGGAGTGCTGCTGCTGCGGCCCCTCCGAGCAGGAGCCCTGCTGGAGGCCCAAAACGGACCCCCAGCGAAAACAGGAGGCTTCGTTGTTCAGACCCTCTGCGGGAGACCGCTCGTCTCTGCTTCCACCCTGACGCCGGTGCATTCCCTGTTCTCCTCTCCGCATCACACGGGTGCTCAGTACGCCCTTTCTGCTGGAAAGGGAGGAGAACAAGCCTTCTCGGCCCTCAGCTTGGCTGGGGCAGCTGCAGGTGGTTTGACTACTCTCCGCCTTTAATTCAGAATCACTCCTTCCCTTGCAAAGAACCAAGTTATATTTATTTCTGTGGTAATTTTGACATGATGGTCTTGAAAGGCCATTAAGAATAATTTAATAATTTTTAATAATTTACTATATTTTATATAATTTTTAATAATTGATTCGTACCTCCACTTCTGTCTGCAGAATGGGTAAAACCAGCCCAGATACATACAGTAGATTCCTGCCTCATGCGCAGCCCAGATCTTTAGCAGTCCCATAAACAGCAAGGGAAGAGGTGAGACATGTCGCTGCTGCCCAGATACTTCCAGGACAGCCTCTGGCTGTCAGGTTTTTGTGCAATCACCAAAGCAGCAGCGTTGAATTTGTCTGTGTTTAACCACATCCCTCGGGAGATGTCACGTCCTGGTCAGACATACCTGAACCAGTCTTTGGAACAAAGAATAAATATACACATGACCTACTGATATTTAAAGACTGTTTAAAGATGTTGGAGCAAGTAGACCTAGGTATCACTGGCTTATGCTGTTACCATTAGCAGTCACTATTGCATTTAACTGAGCTGTGGCTCAAACCAGTTTCCTCTGCTATATTGTCTCCAAAATGAAGAGCAACAGCTCACAGCCAAGAACATCCCCATAGGTCCACCAACGGAGGGGCAAAAGATCCAAGGGTTTTCTCAGTGCTCCAAGTTAAGCAAGTGTGAATCTGGGAGGAAAAAACCCTTACGGGTCATTCCCCTGGATCTGCAGATCTGATCCCATTTAAAACTGATCATCAACGGATGATGATCACTTGGCTGATGGAGGAAGAGAAGCAGGGAGACAGAACATCTGAATTTTATACAGCGAAAATGGGAAGCATTGTAACAAGTCCTAAAAAAGCAAAAAAGAGTGATGAAAACTGTAAAATAGGAGACATTTTCCTTACTGAAAAACTCTCACAGAGGCAAAGCCCAGCTTCACTGGCTTTTCTGTCAGAAACACACAAAAACCCCAGGCCGTGAGAGTTAGGAGCAGATGTGGAGCAGCCCCTCGCCAGCATCCTGATTGCAGAGGCCCCGCTGAGCCTTCATTCTGCCTCTGTCCTGTGCCACAGCCAGAGACCCCAACCCGGCCCGAGAGCCCGGGGCCGTGATGCTGCCAGGGGCAGGTGCCAGTCCTGTACCCAGCTCGCGTCGCCGTTCAAAGGACAATGTGGTCGGCGTCCACGCAGAAGAGTCATTACTTTACATACAACAAGTCAGACATCTTTTTTTATGCTGCAGTTGCTTACAATGTCATAATTAGGTCTGGGAACGGGGGTGTTTGTAAATTAATCAGCACTAAGCATTCCCGTATTTTGTTGTCCTGTCAGAGGAGCTGACACGCGCGGCCCAAGTTTGCGATGCCGGGTTCTGTTTCAGCAGGCTGCGAGTTCAAGGGTGTAATGATTTTCTGGTCAGTGGAGGTTAGAGGTGGTTCTGTGCGCAGTGTAAACGGCATTGTCTGGCAGAGACAATTAGCAAATGACGCGCTGCCTCACCAGGGGCTTTGCAGCCTTGGAGTCTCTTCTGCTGGGCTGACAACAAACAGAAATTTGAGACCAGATCTCGGGTTTCCAAAGAGGAAGCTGCTAAATCCAGCGAGCGAGCGATTCATTTCCCACTTATAATGATGCTGCTTTTATGTCTCCGTGGAGGGTACCGAAGGGTGTTTTGAAGGGTAGCAAGGGAGGCATTTCATCCCCGTTTTTCACTAGATGGAAAACCAACTCTGCCAGGAGTTGAGATGAGACAGGTGTGCTTTTTCTGTGCAGAGCTGGTTAAATTGCTATGGCTCGGGTTTTGTTCCTTTCTGCAATCCCAGGGCAGTGCTGCCTGCCTCCCACGGCCCAGTCGCAGCATGGCACGGTCCTCCTTCCGACCCCACGAAGGGCTTCTGCTCTCCCTTTTTCAGGCTCCTTCTGTGGAGGGGGACTTAGAGCAACTTATCACTCAGTTCTTATATTAACGCAGTGTATCTGATAGCTTCTTCCTCTGTAAATCAGCGGAGTGGCACACATTAGACACCTGTGTTGGTGCAGCTACAAAGCACAGGAGGGTACGGGTGCCTCTGTACAGGCGGTCCGGGTCTGGCCTCGGGGTGCTGCTGCAGCAAGGGATGACTTACTGCAACCGAAGCATTTAGTTATTAATTCTGCTGTTGTCCCCTCTTGGGTACTTGCAAAGCTGTTCAGACAGCTAACTGAGAAGTAATAAGCTGAAAAAAACAAATTTATTTCAAGCCACATGCCAAAGGAAAACTTCAGAGATTTTCAACCAAATAAAGACCTTAAAAAACCTTCCAATTAAACAAAATATTGTTCTGACAGGAGTCCTCAAGTAGTATCTTCAATAACTCAGATTTATATGACCAGAAGTTTTGAGAGAATTGCCAGAAGGGAGAGCATTTCGAAACAAAAAAATTCAAGATGTTTAGTTCTGAAACAATCTCCACAGAACATTTAAATTTTCCCTTTTGTCTTCCAGCCAAGAACTATTCACCAAAGTAATCTCAAGTTTTTATGTGGCTCCAGTTTTCTGGAACTTTGCTTTCCAGCGAATACCATACTTGCAAGAGTTCAGAAGTGTTTTACAATCCCACTTCTTGTTCTCATACGTGGCTGATACCGCAGCTGCCGGTGTGAAAGCGTTCTCAAATGCTTCTGCACAACGTGACCAAATATCGCACCCGTGGTCCAGCCAGCTCAAGTTATTTCCTGGAGATTAGTGCGAGCTGCTGAGTAAACACCAGCATACACAGCTCCACGCCATTCACTGCTCCACGCCACACACGGCTCCACACGCGCATGCGAGGTGGGACTGTCCCCGTGGAGATAAGCACAGACCCGTCCCTAGCCCTTTGGGAAATCTCGCCCTTGTACTTGTCTGCAATTCAGACACACTCTGGGTAAAATTAGCTCTTAAATATTTTGGGGACCTTGCACTAGCAGGAGTCAGAGCTCTACACACTGATGTTTCTGTGTGCTCTGCTCCCCACTCACCGCTCTCTCAGTCACTACCCATGGCTAGACAGCAGCCCTCTGCAGAGCCTTCCAACTTTCTGCAGTCCCTAGGAATTTTGCAGGGGATGTCTACATCTGTAAGATTTGCTTATGCAGATTTCTGCACAGGAGATGACCTTTCCGGAAAGGATACGTTTAGGGTCTCATACCAGTTGGCCACAGACACCCCCAGGATCTGTAGCTCACAGCCTGGAGACCAGGGACTTCAAAGTTTTCTCCTAGATTCTATTAGAGCTTCTTAATTAAAAGTCCTCTTTGGGGACCTGAATTGAATTGGAAACCATGGTGATCACTTGGGTCAATCAGCACAGAGATGATTGCATTTGGGAGGGTGAGGTGGAAGATGAGAACCTGTGCGTGCTTAACAGCTTTAAGAATAAACAACAAACCCCAAACATCTATGAAAACAAGGAGCAGGCAAGTTTTGCAAAAGAACGCTTAGAAGATTCACCATTCACTATTAAATTAAAGACTAGTGGTGTTGAAAAACGTCTTCAAATCGTATGTCTTTGAACATTTGATCAATGAATTTGACAGCCTATCCACTTTTTCGAAACCATGTGTGCACATTTTCACTCATGTTGATGGCTGTACCAGGAAAACCAACATGCTGACTAAGCAGCTGTGCTTCCAACGATCCCACATGAAAGAAGGATGTTGTTACCAACCTACTATGGAAATAGAAATGTTCATCCACATACAGTGGGTCCTGCAACTTAGTTATGCAAAAACTAGAATATAAAGAGAAGCTCAGTATCCAGGAAGCATTTTTGTTCAGGAGTTGAATTCCACTGTTAGGAAATACTCATTTGTGATCAGATAATGCTGATGAGATATACAAAGCTATGTTTTAGTTTCAACTTACCAATCATTGTTCGCTATCTCCAGGAAAATGAAGTCGGTTTCAAAATCAGAGCTGTTTTGATTTCACTAGAAAGAACAGTTTCAAAATTTATCGTTTTTTCTTACAGAAAAGGATGACATACCACTGATCTCCTTTAGTATTGTCTTCTTCTCCCTTTCCTCTTGTAGGAGAAAAGTCTAAATGGGTACAAGGTATGTTCTGCTTGTAAGTCTCCACCAGAAAGAATTAACCTTACTCTTTGCAGATTACAGCGTTTGGATCAGGAGCTTTTCCAGACTCGACACGTCAGTCATTCAGCCCATGTGTGAAACATTTTGCATTGCTCTTGAGAAATCTTACAATCCCGATACACAGGGTTAACCTGTTATAACCTTCAGCAATAAATAAGAAGAGTCACGTAATTCATAGGAGACTGGAGTCTGTTGATCCATAACCTATCTAAATTAGCAGTTTTGTACAAGCTGCTTCCTTTTCTAAGGTAGAAGTGAAACACCAGAGCACAGAGATTACAGGATTTCAGATCTTCCTCTCTCCACCACCTCGATTCCTCCCCCTGTCCCCTTCCAGGTCTTCTACTTAACTTCTCGGGCAGTACCTGTGCCACCCTCCATACCCAACCCTCCTTCCCCTGCCAGCAGCCATTCCATACCGAATTCGCAATATGTAAAGGGTAAAGCAGCAGATAATGCTGATGTCCAGAAGCAGCAAAAACTGGATTTTTTTTATTCTCACACTGCAGGTAAGTAATTGCAAGACTCAGAGACGCTGCCAGCAGGAGCGTCCTCACCTTCAGGAGCACCCCCACTCCGATGCCAGCCTTTAAGTCCGTGCCAGGGCGTCGGACCTGGGAGAAGTCTGGAGCGTCAGTCAGGTTAATATTGCTCATCGGTTCATTTCGGGACAACATGGCTTGTACGATAGGTTTAATTCTTCCAAGCAGCCTTTTGCTGAAGCCTTGCCCTCAAGGCCAAGGTTTTATTCTGTTTGTATTGATACTACCTGGAACATATCAGTGGAAGTCAACAACCTTTGCTCTCTACTGGCTTACTCTGCGGGGTTATAATTACAGCTTTATAAGATACAAGCACGATGTAGCACGCATGCAATGCCGTACATTTTCCCAGCAAAGGCAGAAGCAACTCTGTGCCACAGAAGCGGTATCAAACCCCAAGAATCCCAAATACAACGAATTCAAGGAACGTCATCGTGCTCCAGTCTGCATCAGAGTCACTGTCTGCTTTTGTTTCCATAAGTACATCCCTGAAATCAGGCTACAGACTTCAAACCTACCAAACCAAATTGTTCCGTTGCCTTCATTGCACAGTCCCACACCTCTGTGCAGCCAGCAGCGTGATGGCAAGGGAGTCACACTGATGCACACCTGCAGCAGCTTCTGCTCAGTCACCTGGCTCACATCTCTCCCAGGGAACGGGACAGGCCACTGAATGAGTAGGAAGTCAGGTTACTGAGCTTGCTTGAAATTTTCAGTGACTAATCACTAGCTTTCGTTATTGCAAAAATACTGTATAAACCTTCAGCGATGCCTTGCCACTGAAAACACCTACGAGTGCAGGTCCCCCCACACGCAGAGCTCCCTGCGGCAGCGCGTTTCTCTGCGGGTGACTCTGTACCGAGCGTGCTGTTCCTGCTTTTACTACTCGCAAAATTACCAGAGCTGCCACATTCCTGAGAGCAGCCTTCCTGACAGACATGTGCACAGCGAGCATTGTTTTGCTAACCAAAGTAGACCTTTTGCCAGAAAGTTAGTCTGCTATTTTCCCTTGTCTCCATTTGTTGTTGGAGAAATATTTTCCACAGCAAACCGTTAGCCACTGAGCCCTGCAGGCAAATCCTGCTAAAGGCTGTTCAGCGAAGCTTTCCGCTTGTAATCAACATTCGTCCGTGGAAACCAAAGCCCTTCATTTTTTTTCTTTTCCTCCTCCAAAGGAGTTCAGCCCTGCATCGTTTGGTGCTGGTTTCGAAGGGCTTTGCGCAGGGGACGCATCCTTACTCTTTTATACGCAGGCGCGGGAGAGCAGAACGAGACCTCGCTTTTTGCTCTCTATATAATCAGTATGTGCAGAGGAAACCGTAATGCCGTGCATTAATTTCCAAAGCTGGATCGTGTTTTCAGATAACACAGAGATATTACTTCAAAACAAAGCAAGGGCATTAATAAACACAGTACCGGGAAATCCACAAAGGGTAAGTGGTTTTCTACAGAGCAATTCATTCTCCTAATGAGTTTGCTGCAGACAATGCTCTCTGCGAGCAGCCATTGCGTAGGTATCTTTAATTTGTGTGTTTATAGAATTCGTGGTAGTGCAAAATAAATTTCTATGTAAAGTGTTCTAATAGATGAAGTGAGGCTATAACATTCTTCCAGAGCTTGTTCATTACAGTGTGCCCTGGCACGGAGTCCAGAGGGAGAGAAAGCCATTAACCATTAAGCAGAACAATTGCTGTCATCTTCCAGAGGGACCGGCTTTGTAAATGCTAGTGTTAACACTGTACAAGAGAGTTGAGCATTCGGGTAAAATTAGAATGATAAAGGGAGGCAAACACCTCATCCTCAATTTCATGAGATTTGGTTGGAGAACTAACAAGATTTGGATCTTTGTCCTAGGAGAAGAGAGCTCGTCCTCTCCCAGCCGCAGACTGGGCACCCCTGAGAGCTAATTGTTGACGGCAAACGGAAAAGACGAAACAAAAAAAAAACCCAAAACATTTCCAGTGTTGTCTATCCACAAGGCTGAAATGCTCCCGTGTGTGTTTTCAATTTGACTAAAATAGATCACTGTGTGTAAACAGTCACTCTATCTGCATCATTCATATTTGATGGACTAGTCAGTACAACAGATACTGTTATCCACCCTGTGAGAAATGAGAAATTAGACACTGCAGTGCCTTGTGCTCCTCTCAGTTGACACGAGTGGCAGCCGCTGTTATTCTAGGCTCCATCACATGTAATGTTTGATGCTCAGACAGGAAAATTGGAGATGTATTTAGTGGAACTGGGCATAACAAAAGTAACTTCCATGACCAAACCCTCCCAGGAGAGTACACAGGAAAGCTCTCGCCATGTTTGCTAACGGCAGCCCAGGCTTTTGTGTTCTTGGGCTTTGAGGCCGTATGATAATAGTATGCTTATCAGGTTAAAAAGTAACTTGCAGAAAAGGTAGGGCATGATCTCAAGATGCCTTCGTTCATGCTGGCAGCAAAGCGCAAAGGTGGTCCAGAACACCGTCACCAGAGACTATAAAGTACATGCTCAGCAGATGAGCGTGTGTTTCAAATTAGGTTTTGCACAATCAACTTCACACACCTGTAAGAAACACGTAAGCAGACTTTTAAAAAAGCAAGAGGAGATATCGCCACTTCCTCCTGCTTGGAAGAGATGAGAGCAGCTGGTTGGCATGGGAGCACATGTGGCACCCCAGAGACAGCACACGAAGGAAGGCAAGCCTTCCTTCTCTGAGCAGATACCCGAAGGCAGGAACTCCTGGCCCAGCTCAGACAAGGGTATGTTGTAGGTGGTAGTGAAATCCCAGAAATTTCATTTAAACGTGAAACCAAACTTCTTTCAGTGAGGGTGGTCAAGCACAGGAATGGGTTGCCCAAAGTGGTTGTGGCGCATACGCCCGTGGAAACAATCAAAATCACATCAGATCAGCAATTTGCTCTGGCTGACCCTGCTTGGAGAAGGAGGTTGAACTAGGCGGTTTCCAGAGGTGCCTTCAAACCTCAACCAGGCTGTGATTCTGTGAAAGGCAACAGGCAGAAAATGATGTTGCCAGTGTTTGGCAGCAGGTTCTGGACAGACCGTGTAGATTTCTTAGACCAGCAGAAAAGAGCTTCCTTTGCTTCTTTCCAGTCCCTCCCACCCCAAGACACACCTCCTGTGCTAGCACGGAGGGAGGGAGGAGAGGAGAAGGCAATGCCACGGCCAGAGATTCAGAGCTCTCAAACATGGAAAGAGCGGGTGGGAAGGAAGACCACTTGCCATCTTTAGGACATACCGTGGGGACGCTCACTTGACCTCTTGCCAACCTGGCATTTTGTTGACTGCCCCTGCTGCAGACTAAGGGTTTAACATCTCCTGAGCTAAAACACAGTTGTTTCATTCGTGGCCTCACTAGAGAGGGCAGGCAGCAGCAGCCCAGTTTTTAAGCCTCTGCTCTGAAGAACGAGGCGATGGAAAGGAAACCGTAACTTCTCTTTTCTCCTCTGGGAAAAAGCTGGAGAAGGTTTGCGTGAAGGTCATTTTAATATTAAGCCAAAGGTCCAAGAAGCATCAGACAAACAGTTCTGTTTTTCCAAATAAAGGGTTAGTAACCACTAACTTTCTCCTCTCATTTTAGCCAGGCTGGTCCTTCCTTATTCCCGAGGGAACACAGTCCTTTCTTGGGCGTGTTTTTTTATATGCCACTGAGAGCCGGGAACAGGAGACAACAAGTGCTCGCTCGTGGGTTTATGGCACGGGGCATCCACACGGAGCCGAGTCACAGGGCGCAGGCGGGGCCGGGACGGGGCCCTTGCAGAGATTTGCAGGCTTCGAGGTCCCGTGGAGCCAGGACTGCATCCAGCCTCTGACAGCCTCGTCGGCGGGCATTGCAACGTGCTGCAGCCAAGGTGGGAAGATCACTTCTCTCCGTTACTAAGAATACAGCCAGGGAAACATTACCCTCCGAATCGCTATAATATGCATCACACTGCCACATATACTTTATGACTCCGTTTGCACCCTATGTGTCAGTCCAGCTCAAGCCCACTGCTGCTGCCAAGCTCCAGCAGCTACTAGCTTTTCCCCACACGCATTGGAGAAATGGGGACAGGAGAAGACAAGCAGGCTTTCCATGAGGCTTCTGCTGAGCCATAGGAATGGGGCTTTCCTCCTGCCCTTACAGCATTGCCTGCGTCCACTGAAGGCAGGCAGCAAGCAGAGAATCAGAGAATCATAGACTCATAGGTTGGAAAAGACCTCTAAGATCATCAGGTCCAACCGTCAACCCAACACCACCATGCCTACTAAGCCATATCCCAAAGTGCCACATTTACCCATTTTTTAAACTCCTCCAGGGATGGGGACTCCCCCTCCTCCCTGGGCAGCCTGTTCCAATGCTTGACCACTGTTTCAGTAA
>Ga0181612_162091_pt1 | contig 18056 bp, 9 predicted proteins | sample HoacroProtozoa21_FD_119630 | JGI IMG/M metagenome (GOLD analysis project Ga0181612, IMG submission 119630) | Hoatzin crop microbial communities from Cojedes, Venezuel. Combined Assembly of Gp0051906, Gp0051904, Gp0051908
AGCTCCCCTGGGTATTCTCTCCCAGTCTCCAATGATTTGTACCAAGGGTGGTTTCTGAGTTAGAGGTCGTGTGTTTCTGGTATCTTTGTGGCAAATGTTTCAGAAGAAATAAAAACTTGAAAAATAATTAGGTTTAATGATCTATTGCTGGTATTTAAGATCGATTTTCCAATGATCTATGCTCAGGAGAAAGCCCTAAAAGACTTTAATGAATTCTAGGTTGTCAGATCTTGTCAGTGGGCTATGTTAACTTCTAATTCTGTAATTTTTGCATTTCAGGGGAAGACGTAAAAATCCCACAGAAGGAGCTGCTATTGTAATTTTCCTCTGATTGTTTTTAGAATTCCTGATACCTTCCAGCCTGAGTGTATGTCCCTTTACTATTCTCCTCCAGTCCATACCCTCAAAATGGTGTACAGTTTTCAAAGATAATTTTTATTCCATCTAATTTGGGTGCAGACTCCATGTTGAAGAGGTCTTGATGGCCTACTGATACCAGAAGACTCTGGCAAAACAGCAGTGACGTTGGAATATGCCAAAGCCTGTCCAGCTGTACGAATTACCATAGTGTCCAGCTGATGTAGGAAATGAACTGCATGATCATCTTGCCTGTGAAAATACTAAACCTGAAAATTATTTAGGAGTAGGGCATTCAGCAAACTTTCAGCAAACTTTCTGTTCAGTATAAGCTCCTTTTGCTTGGTAGCTGAGAAGCTTCTCAACATTAAAGATCCTCCTCAGACTGGCCACAAAGCTTTTACAACACCCTGTCATCAAAAGATTCCCATGCAGTCAGGAGCTACTTGACTTCCAAGAAATTTCTCTAAATCCTTCCTTACTTACGTTTTCAGTTTTGAGAAATGTTCCACTACAGTAGGAATTGCAGGGTCTTTGTTTTCTGCCCAGACTCAAGTTCACATGATGGGACAGAGGGAAAGGGCAATTTCAATATTTCAGGCTTTTAATTGTATTCTGATTGTTTGGTGAAATGGCAGATGATGCATCTATCTGTGTCTGCTGTGAAAACTGACATCATTGTGTGAGCTTCTTTCTTCCCTAGCAGGGCAAGAGGCAAAACAAAACAGAATCAGGCAAGGAATGTGGCTTGTATGTCAGGAAAAATTCACAGGCAAAAGCAATTAAGCTCCTATAGAACTCTTGTCAGACTTTAATGTTTTGCAGAATCATTTTTCCTCTATTGAGTAGTACTGTCACAGCATCAGAGATTTAACTTTTACATATTTTCATTATGTAGTCTTGTGCAGCTCTTGCTGATAACAGTCGTTTGAAGTGTCAGTGCAACTGATGAAATCAGATGGGCCATGAACGGTTCAGTCTGAAAGCTGTCACTGAGATGTATAACGTATGTTTTGATTTTGCAGTTGCTTCATAAAAGTTTAAAAGCAGTGCAAAATAATGTATATTCATTCAGTAATACAAATTTTTCTCAGAGATACTTTGTATAATATAGCTTTAGGGGTGAATTAGTTACTTCTATTAGTGAAAAATTAACATCCATGAAGAATTTTGTGGTGTACTCTGTGGATTTAGGTCTAGGTTTTTGAGGATTGCTCAACATAGTTGAGTCACAGGATTTCTCAAAAATCTGTCTATAAGTGTTACAATGGGAGCTGCTGAGCTTTGAGCACTTTGAAAACCAGACCTTTTTATGGTGGTTCAGAATTAAAAATTAGTGAGCTGCTTTAAAAAAGTTTTCCACGTTGTGTATTTCCTTTATCATGGATAAAGTCTCTATGAAGAAAGACTATAAGAGATTAAAATTACTTTTCCTTTTAATTAACTGTGACACTTCTGGTTTGCTCCTCCATCACTCTCCCAATTATTTTGGGAATAGCAGGAAATGGTATTTTCTTGGAAGTATGGCCCTCGGTATTCATTTCTCTTGATTTTAAGCCGTTGCGTTCGTGGTCCATTCCTAGATGTACACAGGGTAACAGTGGGCAAGACAAGTCCTTTTGTCAGTTTAAGAAACATGACCACTTAGAAGCTAAAATAGTGTTCATCTTCCAGTTTGCCTTGAGCAAAGGACTTAGCTTTGCTGTTTGGTGTATGTTTTGAGTCTATTTAATTTTTCTGTAATAATTAGGAGGGACTGACTTTAGTTTCTTACAGAGTCCTCAAAAAGGAAACTATGCTGCAAAATCATTCAAAGTCCCCGTGGAAGTGGGTTACAAAATAAGGTTCAACGTTAACTGTGCAGACAGTAGAGGGGAGACTTCAAATTTGTGTTTTCAGGATGTTCTTTGTGGTGCTTCCAGCTTGCTCTGTGTCTCTGCTGAAGAGCTCTGCCACTCCAGCATAACCAGTGTTGCACAAATGTCTTTCTTCTGGTCAAGAGGAAACTAATGGAAGTCCTTTCTTTGCTCTGTATTTTCCTTTATTTACTAACTCTGTCACTGATAGTCAGTAGTTGAAGTATTGCCTGTCCATGAACTAACACACTGTTTAAGCTTGATTATCTACTAAGCAAATGGGCAAGGGCAGATACCTAGCAATTTAACTGACTTTTCTGCATGCTGTTGTGTCCTGAGAGGAACAGTTCACCCACTTCTACCGAAAATACAAAAAATATCTCAGGAGAAGGGTAACTGGAGTAAGAGGGTTCAGTGGCTGGGATGCTTCCCTTTGATGCAGCAGAACCAAATATATTTCTCTTCTTTTTCACATTTCCTGGATAACCTTCAGCAACTTCTAAAATCATTGTGGCACATTAGCTCGAAAATGGGATGGAAAACATAGTTGCCAGCTAGCTGTGTCTTCCACACCTTATCTGCTTTTATCTATAGAAAGAGTTAATGGGGATGCAGTAAGCAAGAGAGAAATCAGAGTCACTTGTTGCCCTTTTAAAAGATAGTGCATAGTTCGTTTTGCTGTTGCAGCTCAGCTGGGCTCTGTGAGGTTAATGTGCTCAATATGGCTTTCAGTCTTCCTTTGATCCTGAGTGACAGGGATAAGGTAACAAGGACCATACAAGTATGGACTGCTCCTCTTTTGACAAGCACCAGGAAACATAAATAGATATTTATTTGTATGTAATTTCTTGCTTTCAATCAAATAAGGCCCATTGAGATTAAGATATTAACAGAAAATGACCATGTTAATGTTCTTATTTGAAAAAAAAAATGGGCAAAGCCCATAGAATAGAAATATTCCTGAATTTCTGAGAGTATTAGAAACACTGCAGAGGAAAAAATAATGAAAATGACTTGACAGAGAACTGCTAACTGCAACAGACTTACATAACAAATGGGCATATCATAAAAAAAAAATCAATACTCAGGAACACAGAAAATAGAGATGGAAAAGATATATTGGGTCATATTCTGCACCTCCTGGTAGAGTGCAGTTGTTCACTGCAGTATATCTTTTATCCAGCGCAGCCTTAAATTGTTCAAAGCAAAGGAAATTCCTCTGCTTCCTTTGGGAGTGTCTGCCACAGGCTGAAGATCTCCCTGTCAAGGGATGTTTCCAGACGTTTAACCTAAATTATGCTCATTTTCCAACCATTAGCGCTGCCGTTCCCTCCGTGGTGTTTATAGCTCTCAGAAGGACCTTGCCACCATAGTGCCTTCGACATTGTTCATTATACAAGCAAAAGGCAAGTCTCTGGGAATCGATAGAAAATGCCAGGGCAGGCTGGTGCTGTTACATCCTAGCTGCTAAAACAGCAACGTGCACATATCACCACTTGCATCTTTCTCCGTTCCACGGTTAGCAGAGCACCTTTCCAGCAGGGTGAATTAGCTGGAGGGCTGTGTGCGACCATACTGCTTCCAAACCGAGTACTTAAGGTGTCGCTGTCTGGCATTGTGGTGCAAAGCGTAAGCTTACCCAAAACGGGATGTGCAGAATAAATGGTACATTTTGATTAACACCTTCTTGCAAAAGAAACAATGAAGAAAGTAGAGGCCAAGCTTTTGCGGAGTGTGGGTTTATGCAGGAAGAAATATGTTATGCTACTCAATCCCTCACAGTGGTACTCCCCAGATTTTCTGTGGGCCTTCAAACTAAATAATTTAAAACTTCCATCTGTAATCACTTTCTAGGACATGCCCTTCTTACGCATTATCGCATCGCAACTATGAAGCAGGCCAATTTCCATGTTGTGGCATCTGTTAGTTAGTTTAATTGCACCTCAAAATGGTGTTTCACTGTATGCAGTTAGATAGATGTATTGTGTCAAAAGCATACAAATGACAGGCATACTCACAAAGTGAAAAATGTTTTTCTTTCCTCGAAACCTTCCCTTGGAGATGCCTTTTTTTCCCGTAGACCCTTTCAGTGTCTTTAAATACCAGCGATGCCGTTAGCTCCACCCCGTCACACAATTTTCCTGTATCTTATTAGAGTCTTGCTGCCAGATGAGGACACTGGACAGCGGGATTGGAACCTTCCCCCTCCCCGACTCAGGGAGCCGATCTACAGGGCGACATGTTTCTAAGCAAGAATCAACCTTGGAAACAGAAGTCCTTGCACCGTCTGAGCAAGTTCTTCTTTCAGCTCCTTCAGTAAAAGCCAAAACTCTTGAGCGAGAAGTGCCTTCAACAGCTAAGAGCCAGGAGTCTGTGGAAAGCATAATTAGTCACTCAACATCTGATTCAGCCATGACTGCCAAAGGTATACGACCTTTTCAAAGTCGCCTTCCAAAACCAGCTTCCTCAGGTAAAATGTCAATTATACTGAAAATCACATTATTTCTGCCCTGACATCTGTTTTGATTAGCAGAAGTCCTGTAATAATGACAATTGATAACAGAAATGTTAAAGGCAGAGCAGAAGATATTCTTTTCATGAATGCATAAGGTTAACAAGTTTGTGACCTGAGCCATATGGAAATTTTGTTACACATAATGCTTATCTGAGGAAGAAAAATGTGTTAAGTACTTAAATCCTTTTCTCGAGAAACAGTACTTGAAGAAAAAACATATGCCAGCCTTGGAATTGGACTTGAATAAGAATGCAGATGTTCAGCAATATTCAGGATCAGACTTTGTGGCAAAGTACAAAGCATAGCCATGTTGTAACATAGAAAAAATATATTTATAAAGACTTGCTTTTGAAACCAGATTTGCACTAAAGACTCATTTGGCCTCAATGCAGAAATTCTGTCCCAATGAATATATGGCCTTGACCTCAAACAAGACTCTGATTACATTGCTACATTATACAAATACATTTCTGTATAAGAACATAAAGTATTTTACTTTCGCTTATCAGATACATGTGTATTTAAACTATAAAACAAAAGCTGACAAAGGAATAAAAAGACTAACAATCCAGCAAAGCACCAACAAATAACTGTATTAGTAAACAGTTCCATTGAACTCTGTGCAATTTTTTAGAAATGCACACTAACCATTTCTATACATTTTTGAAGGTTTTTGAGTTACTAATATATATATATCAATAACATTAGATATCATTAGGTATAGCATTTATAACAGGGAGTTTTTCATAGCATGATAGATACGGTACAAAATGCAGTAAAATTAATTGGTTTAATGTTTTATCTTGACCAAATGCAATGTCATATATTTATTGGGGTTACGGTTGTTAGCACTTTGTCAGCATAGGTATTTATTGCTCCTATAAAAGTTGTGTTTAACTTGCATAAGTCTGTATCACTCTATCTATAAGAGAGATTCCATGTAATTAGCGTGTAAGGTTAAATACTGAGATTAAGCTTAGTCTGAGGCCATTAAATATGTGTTCTGCTAATGAGCTGATGTATATTGAGCCTAGGAGGAAAGAAGCCTCTTTTATATGTTCACAAGATGCATAACAGAAGAATTCTAATTAAACATCTTGGAACTTAGTTGATTTAGCAATATTACCCAGTATTACAGTATTGTAATGGTATAATAGACTGCAAACACACGTTGTGTGCTTTGTTGCAGACTCCCCTACTTGTTTCAGATCAAACCTAAATAAAAGATACTTTAATACTTAGTATTTTTTAAAGAAATGTACTGTTAATTAATGGTACAGCTAAGAAGGATTCAGAAGAGAAATCTTAGTTATAGATTATATGCTGCATGCTTGAATAGCCACATGTGTGACCTCAATTCAGGAGTGTGCCATAGAGTCGAGTCCATGATTAAACACTGTCATTATAACAAATTGAACAGAAACTGCAAGCATTGAATTGCTTCATAGGAAGTCAGTAGCAGTAAGATTGTTCTGATCTTAATGCTAATATTCACTGCACCAACCTTGTAAGGTTTGTATCTTAATTAACTTGTTGTGAAGAGAAGTTAAAAAAAAAGTAGTATACATCAGATGGTGGGGTCAGCTCGTTCTTTACTGGAATATTTTCATTCGATTATTCTCTCCCTCACTTTCTCTTCCAAATTACAATTATCAGTTTGTTTCATATGCACCGTCTATCTTCTCTGATGTTCTGATTTTGCGTAGTACAAATATAGGAAATAAAAAGGCTAACTGATTGAAAATTTCTGCTAGAAAGGTACTTCTAATTATATTGACGTCAACAAACTGATCTCTTTTTGAGAACACAAAATGGCAAAGCAGATCCTACAATGACTAGAAGTAGTTATTGAATGTTGTTTCGTATGTGAGAGAGTATATATTTTAAAACTAATAGAGGGATGTAAGTCCACGTCTTCCTCTTCTCTTGGTAACTGAAAAAGGCTTTGGATCAAGTTCTGACTCTGTAGTTGTTAGAATTATTCCGGTAAGCTAATAAGTTGTTCCTTTGTGTAGTAAGATATTATTTGACATAATGAAAATATCATGACTTGCCCCCATTTTTTACTGAATTATAACTGAAACATTGTCATGAAGATGCTGATGAGACCTACAATTTAAATAATGTCTCTCTTAATTCAGGAATAATTAACCTTGCAAAGCAAAGTGACAAAGAACCAAGTTCTGTGACCTCTGCCTCATTAGAGCATACCGAAGAAACCGTGGAAAATAGAAAAGTTCTTCCAGAGTGGACCACCAAGAAAACGACTAAAACAAAGGTAGAAATGAAGAAGTATTATCTATTAAATGAGATATGTATTGCGGCGTAAAGAATCAACAATGGCAAATGGTTTTAGTATATTGAGAAGAGTAACTGGCCGTCTAACAGCTACATGTACTTTCTTGCCCTTCATTTGCAATCTCACAATTTATTACTAATAATAATACAGCACCCAAAGTACTTTGTCTTCATGGTTTATAAATATATTTTAATTAAAAACCTCACCGGCATTTTATAGACAAGGAAATGGAGACCTTTTACCCTGTTTTTCTCTTTGGGATACTTGATGTTGGTTGTTTGCTTTCCATGAGATTCAGATCTCTTTTTTCCCCAGGGCTAGATTTCTTTGTATGGCTGTGTAGTATGAGCGTTTGGCAGATGTGCTAGGAAAGTATTGTAAACAGGAAAATACTCTTCTTACATGTTTCTACGTGGTTTTGGTTAATCCCCGCAATGATCTGTCTGTCCTTCAATTTTTTCATGAAAACTGCAGAAGGAAACAACAGGCAAATACGCATACCTGTGTAAAAGCTACTGCATATGGTTGTCAAGTTATTCATCTTCAGGAATGCCAGGCTGTCAAGTGCCACGAGAAATACAGGGTCAGCAGGTTAGCAAAGAGAGAAAAAAACTTTATTGAGAAAGTGGGCGTTAAGCAAGGAAATTGTCAGAACTGCTAGCTAATAAGCCTTATGTTACAAGAGGCTAAAAACATTTTGTTGCATAACTTTTTTGCGTGTCTGCTTTATCCATGTATTTACCAACTGGGGTATCTCACATTTTTGTATGTCCCATGCTCTGGATATTTAGAACAGAGAGATAAAAATACTTGTCTTCTATATCCCTGACAAACTGGTGGTGAATCCTCTGTAGTGCAGTAGTATTGGCTTCCAGGTAACAACCCCATCAGTGTGATCTTCACCCTGAGCCACTTGTGACTGACCACCTCCTCTCCCAAAACCGCCTTAACATGATACATGTGTTAGTGCTGATTAGTCTGCCTAAGAGTCAGCAGGTCGGTGTGGGTGTAGCTGGCGTGTGCATGTGTCCAAGCGGCTTCAGGACTACAGCTGACTTCCACTCTCCCAGTTTTACGAGTAATGTTGGGCATACCTGGCTACATGCAGGTATCCTCAGCTCTGGTCCCCTCATCACAGGTTTGTGCTTCCTATCAAATGGATGTCCTTCTGCATCAGTTAAAAACTGCAAATTGAATGGGAAGACGGGGAAATTAATATCACACTTTGAAAAACAGAATTAAAAACTCTTTTGAGCCACTGATATGCAATTAGGGTTAGGATAGTAGATGGTATTTGTACCTGTAGATGCCATTAACAGAGTAGTATCAGCCTTAATTTCCCCATACCCATTTTGTGGGTTTTATTACACTGAGCTGCTGCTCCTGAAGCAGCAGGCCTTCCATGATTGGAAGCATTCCTCTTCACTCCCAGGAGAAAATCCTTGGTGTTGCTTCCTGAAGAGAAATGGGATAGGAATCAGTTGGGAATTAAGGGCTCTCCAGTACTGTAATGTAAATGTCAGGACAAGGAACATGAATTTAGGAAGAATTTAGGATATATTGGTATAGAAAGCATGAGTATTGCCTACTGTCCATCCGAATTATCTCTAGAATAGCTTGCAGCAAACCATTTGTTTGGTTAAATTTTGCATGTTATAAATACACTGTATTAAACATACTTTAGAAGTTTTGAAATTGAGCTTGGTGGATAAAATTATCTGAAAATGTTGGTAGATTTGAAAACAATGTTACAGTGAAAAAAATCGTAAAATCTGTGCTGTGTCTGCCAGACTACCTCAGGGGACTTAGCAAGACAAGAATGTGTTTTCTCCTCCGTGTCAGACTGATGATTACTTACTTGAAGGAGAAGTGGTTAGTTAAACTGGTAATGCAGACTTTTTTCCAGTTGAACTATCCTTTTATACCGCATGGTGAATATAAAATGTTCCACTCCTAATACAATTCAGCGTTATTTTGATATATATGCATCATATGAATGATTGCAATACCCTTATTTGTACAGGACAGAGCTCTGAGAGTGTGTACTTATTCTGCCAGCAGCAGTGACACTGAGCCGGAGCCAGAGTACAAAACAAATTATTTTAGAACTGCAGAGGAGACTTTCGTAGAGTTAACAAAGAACAACAAACAAGGTAATTGAAAATTTGTGCATAAAGATGTATATCCCTCATCTCCACTCAGACTCAGCAGCAGATAGTGTCCTTCATTAAACTCTCTGTCTAGTTTTCATGTTCTAACCCCAGATCTTACTTCAGTCTAGTTTTCTGCTAGCTTTTTATTACTTTTTGCTTTTTATTCTGTGTTTGTATCTTTTTTTTCCTCTCTGCCACAGTTTATGCTAGCAGGGGCTTAACTTGCAGGTTTTTATGCATAGATCCCTGCAATATAAGGAAAAAGAAGTCTTCCGTTACATTCCTTTTTTTCTTTTTAATGATATTAGCCGGTTGAAATAACCCAATGATCAAGGCCACAGTTTTCCAACCTGTATATCAAACTGATGTTGGTTATGGTGCTGTAGTGAAGTCTCTCTCGTTGTCCTCCCTGTGTATACTGCCATTTTCAAGCGTCACACCTTTTGGCTAGAATTGATGGCAATTCGGAATTTACTGAATTCCAGTAGATAAAAACACGTGAAGTAAAGTTCTTGAGATAACACTTTTCTGTGTGTTTAACAACCCAAGAAATTGCTGTCTCGTCTTGACCACCAGCTTGCCGTGCTGCGAGCCACCTTTCAGTGCAGACGTGTGCCCTCCGGGAGGGGGAGGAGAGCGTGGCTCATATCCTTGCCTGCGCAGCCGATGGCTTCCCTGCAGGAGATAAATCCTGGCGAGTGCAAAGGCCAGTGCAAGGTCTCAGCACCACTGAAGCCCTGAGAGCTTAAGCAGTACTTCAGTGATTCGAAGGATTTGTGCTGACCCTCTGCACAGCAGTGAGCTTGACCTAGCAGAGATTAGCACCTACAGTAGATACCGCAGTGATGAATGCATTAAAGATTCCGTGGACGGCTAGACACTGTCAACAGACATACTGTGCTCTTTAGTGTCTGCTGGGAGCTGGACTTAAACATTTGGCATTTTCAGAGCTAATCCATTTTTTGTGATTCCACCAGAGAGAGAGCAGAGTAGGAAGCTAGGACTGTTTGTTTACATTACTCTTGTAGCTTTGTATTTTTAATCTCTATGAAATGTTGCGAGTCATTTAACTCAGCCCATAAAAACTTCTTTTTACAGATTTTGCTGTTTACAAATCATGTTCTAGTACTAGAAAGATATGTTTTGTTAAAGAGGTAGACAGACTTTTTTTCTGTATTGATCACAATTTGCAATAAAAGGATTTTATCGTGTGGAAGCAGTTCCATTAAATGGCAGCAGATTCCAAGTTTAATGATACCTAAGCATGACTTGAAGTCACCATTTTACATAGCAAATCATTAATTTTGTGTATATGCCTAACTTTGGGGCTAGCAACAGAACTAAAATTTATAATTGTGACTGAGACAAATAGAAAAGGAGATTATAAAGCATTATTGCAAAAGTATTTCTGTTATGGTCATTCCTTATGGTCAGGATTCTGTTCTGCGCTCTGTAAATGCAGTTCTAACATCATATTAATAACAATACTTTATTCCATTCTGTGTTCAGAGGTCTTAGCTTCTTCATGAACACAAGTGGTATAACCTCAAAACATCCATGTGAAGCTGAGGCAGGGGCTGCGGCAAACCAATTCGTAGAGAATATTTTTATAGGTGTAGATGATTATATTTGTTAGAGGAGTCCCCAAAACATTAAGGAACTTTCACTGGTTGCACAATTATAAAGTTGGATACATTTTCATTTTCCGTTTATGAGCAAGAAACAGAAAGACGGAGAGACTGAGTGCCAGTGCAAAGACCATTAAAAGTCAATGATAAGACCCTCATTGATTTTTTGGACTTTGGGTGAGACTCCCAGTACATTGCCCAGTGTTACGGAGAAGTCGGTAGAAGAGCAGGGAATAAGCCAAATATTCCAGGTTCTTCTGTTTCAGCCATGCAAATGTTTTGATTCCAATCTCGTGAAGGTGTTACCCTGAGGTGGTCCTGGTGGAGGCACTGGAGGTAGAGGCTCTTCTAATGCCGCAGGTTATAAGGTAGAGTTGAGGTTTGTGTAACAAGAAATGTGAGGAGAGAAGCTAATGATGGAGTAAGCCTCTGTCTCTGGTGCGTTTTCCTGAAGCTGCAGAAAATTTCTTCAGTTTTGTTCTGATCTTCTGAATGAGTTTTCAGCCCTGGACTTTGGAAACTGGGGTTTTATTCCTAATATTCTTGTATGACAGTAGGATCTATAATAAATGGGTAGGACCTGTTTCTTACTTTATTAGTCTTTTTTTTATATGGTTGTATTCATTAGCTAAAAATGTAGTGAAAAGGAAAGACTTACCAAATATAGTCAAACTGAAAGATATGCTAAAGTAACTTAGGGCATCTGCCTGTAAGGCTATTGAGAGAGAACGAAAACTTACGGCAAGTAAATCAGTAGAATGATTTGCCCAAATTAACCATCTCGTCTATAACTAAAGAAGAAAGGAAATTAATTCTGGCTGTCTCATACCATCTCCTTCTTGAATATTAAGTATCAACAGTCCCCTGTATATGCATTGATTGAAGAGCTGGGAGCTAGTATTTTAATGCTTTTATTACCGTGGATTCCAGATACCTTATTACAGTGGATTCCAGATATCTTAAAGCATTTGAAATATATTTAAAAACTGTAAAAATACATTATAATGTATGTAGAATGCATTTTATCAATTAAATGTGCCATGATATTATTTTTAACATCTCTTACAGCTGAGCAGGAGAAACAAAATAAGAGAAAGTCATTTCTGGGGAACCCGATGTCAATCTTGGATTTATACCAGCACAGTTTCTATGGCCATTTTGGAGAGGATGGACCTGAACAATTAACACATTACAGTTTGATTGAGGAGCTCAGTGGAGCTTCCAGTAAAGACAGCAAGGAGAGCCCAAGTGTGAGTTATTCATATTTTTATATTGCTTCTCATTTTCTTCATGATTACTTTTATTTGCCTCTTGATTTTTTCTCAGTGTGTTGATTGGTTACAAAAAACAGGCAGACTTGAAAAATCCCAGCATGACCTGCAGAAGACTAAAGATCTAAATATTTTTAGAACAGAATGTTACATTCTGATGCTCACCTGTCATAGAACCAGACTTCCAAAATTGACAAGTAGAGACAGGCTAGTGCTAGCACTCTACCATTAGAGAGGAGCTGAAATTTAATGCTTGCAAGAAAACGCAGAATTTATCTTTTAAGGCTGCTCCTTCACATATAGTTAGGTAATATGTATAGCACAACATGTAGTAAATGCCTTAAACATCTGAAGTAGCATTCTGGAAAATTCAAATGAAACTATCCTATGGAAGTCGGCTATCTTCTGGTCTCTTTTGAAATAACTCTTGGTGTTAGCTCTGCAATTCCTGATTTGAGGGATTTAAACATTATTTTGATGAGATCAGTCCTAATCTGATTGTTGGATCTTGATGCTAAATTGAAACAAATTTCTCTGCTTACTTCATGTGAATCCACTTGCCGTTTCTGTCTCTCAAAACGTTGAACCTGACATCATGCAGTCTCAACAATCCTGACAACTTTGCAACCCGCTCTTTTCCTCCTCTTTTCTCATGCCTTTGCCTCTCATCCTCACACTTCTTTCTCACTTTTCCTTTCTTTTGCTCTAACAATTCTATTTGTTTGAAAATAGAGCCAACCCAGCCATGATCCACTGTAATAATTTTGCCTCTATGTCCAGTCTCTTTCCCCAGCTCTTCTTCTTTTTAAATACAAGCTCTTTTGTTTCAGTATGTAGCACTCAGCACATTTTGAGTATGTTACAGTATAAACAAAGGTGGAAGCAGAAAATAATGAATGAGCTGCTCTTTTGTAGCCTACTGGTGTAGTTCATAAGTGAAAAAGAATTTTTATTTCTTCCCAGACCCCAGTTTTCAGCGTCGGAAAATTACTGTGCATTGTAACTTCAGAGGTGATTAACTCCAACCAAAGTTAGAGTCTTACAGCTTGCAGGAATCTGGGCCAAATGTGCAGAAGGAATGTGTGGAACAAACTGGCAGTGCCTCCATTTATTCCAACTCTGCTGGCATGAAAGCCCCGCTTAACTGAATATTAAATTGACTCACAAACTTCAAAAGTAAAATCCCGAAATATATCTGCCTCATTTCCCAATCAACCAAATTGCACTAGTACCCAAAATGTGATCCAATTTGAATATATTTGGGTCACGTTAGAAAGAACAATTTTAAAGAATCTGACTTCATAGTTGGGAAGAAGAAAAGAAAAAAAAAAAGTAGCAGAAGAGTATTAAAAAGGATAAATGAAGGAAAATAATTCGAGCATCCACTTAATTCCTCATCTTGAACATCTCAAGTTCATAGCTTAATTATTCAGATGAGATGAATTATATATGTGTGTATGTGTATATATATAAATTTATAAAAATCAGTTCTGCCTTCTGAAGGCCAAGGACTTTTGCTATTAGCAGAGAAATTAGATTTGGTTCCACCATGGAAAAGTGGCTCAGAGTTGCGTTTACTTTTAATTCATTCTTCTCATGCATTTCTTGTATATAAGATCTCTGCAATGTGCCCAATCAGCATCAAAACTTAAACAAAACTCATTGAAACAGCCTTAGGATCCTTGTGAAAATCCATCATTGAACTGGAAGACAACAGGTATAACTCAGCACTAGCATTTTTCTTGCATTATGTTGGGGAGCTTTTGAGATTACTTTTTGAGGATCTGAAATAGCTCTCAAAACAGCATTGCCTCTTGGTGAACAGTGGAAGCTCAATAAAGCACTAGAGATTTGCCTATTAGTATTAAACTTTTCAGAATGACAAATGAGAAGCAGTAACCATGAAAAGCAGGTTGCCCTGAACTCCCTGTTTGAAGCGGCATGGAAAATCTTTCTGAGCTGTAATTTGTCCAACCCAAGAAGATCCACAGTTTATTTAAATTAGAACTGTGTGGTCTGGAACATTACCTACGAAAAAAGGGGGACACCAGAAACTGAGGCACTTGTGACCAACAACTCTGAAAAAAACCAGATGAATTTTGAGGAAGGAAATATGCGGCTTTCATGCAGAATATTTGGCATTTTGAAAAAGGAAATGCTACGTGCTTTGAATTTCATTCCCAAATGGTAAGTGTGAAGCTTTAAAAGAAACAAAACAGCCAAGTGTCCTGATGGACAGAATGAGTTTACGCTGCTTGTCGAAAGAGCAGTGTGCTGTATCAGTCCCTCAGCCCAATTAAATTGGACTGTACAGCACCAGTACGATAGTGGCTTCAGACTGGGTGCTCTAATGAGCCATTCTGGCAGGAAGCTCCGATAACCCAGGCTGACTGTCATTTGAATTGTCCCCTTCTCACCAAACATAGTCACCAACATTACCTCCGGAGCATGTACACAGCAAGTTTTACCAGCAAAAATGTATTGCACAGAAGGAGCTTCAGAAGGGAAACAGCCAGTGGGCAATTACTATGATAAAGGGACACGGCACGGACAGTTTGAGGAACCGAAAAAGGCTTTTACACATCGAAAGGAGAAATATTTATTGTTCCAGTTTCTGCTCTGCCAAGTCTTAAGCAGCATCCTGGTTAAATTCTCTTGGCACCAAGACCAATTTGATGTTACATTTATTGTGACCTGGGAAGCATACTCTGAAATAATGTCATCCTTTTGTGCACTGCAGAATTTTGGACAAGAAAAACAAATCACAATTTCAAAGAAAGCAAGAAAATGCATTGACTCATAGACATAAAACTTTCACTTAAATTAACATCCATAGTGTATTTTTCTCATGTAGGATTTTGAAAACTAGAAACAATATTTTTATGTGTATCGATTGAATGAGTATTAATTAGACAGAGTTTCTCTGATTTAATAAAACATGCGGCACCTGATCCAAAGCCCACTGCAGTCAGCCCATGGGAGACGCCTCGGCAGTGGAACGTCCGCGTGGCCTGCACGAGGCAGCTGTTCCCCTCCTGGGCAGCCGTCACTGGCAGTGCCCTCAGCAGCTTGCTGACTTCAGGATTGCCACTGTGTTTGTGCAATGATGGAAAAAATATTTCACATTTCAGTTAATTTACTGTTTAGACTTTAAAAACTCAGTGATTTCTTTTTTCTTGTACGGCTTCAGAAAACAAGATAAATTTCCCTTACTCAGGCCCATTGTTTATTAGCTTATTTTATGATGAAACGAGAACTGACACAAGACTTTTTATTGTCCTCTTTGTTCCTTTGAAGAAGTAACTGAGTTGGTCAAAGATTTTATTACTTAATCATCCTTATGATCCCAAAGCATCATGAAAAATGTGTTTTCTTCTCTGTCCTTAACCAACCATCACGCAGGTTTTTTCTGTAATACAGCCCTTCTTGCTTGCTTTTGTCCCTATGAATTTCTCAGTTTGAGTCACTTCATGCTTGTATTTCAAGGCACTTGTGAGCACTTTAAAGAAAAGAATGGGTTTCTAAATCCTCTTATTTTCCCTCCGTTGTGATGACATATGTGAGAAATCTGACATTCCTGTCACAATTACAATGTTAACGACATCAGCAGTTTAACTCGGGGGCTCGTGTCACGGCAGAGGCCTGTGTGTGCAATGTGACGTTACGGTCTTACTAAACACGGCAGAGTTTGTATGTGTTGTACAGATGATTCATGAAGGAGATCAAATGCTCAAATCACCGTGTCTTGCAATGCAAGTAGACATTAGAGCTTGCTGGCAGATAGAGGAAAAGGAAAAATTAGAGAAGTTGCTGCTGTTTTGGCTGCACTTACAAATGGGACTGATGTGGCGGCATTCCCAGATAAACTCAAGGTTTTTTACAGCTGAATAAGCTGATGGGGAGTTAATGCTGTGTGATTGACTCATCGCGCTCACAAGCCTGCCAATGCATCGTATTAACAGAGGGGACTATCCACAAAAGGACTGGAAACAAGAATAAGAAAGTTTGGTAATCGCACACCTCTTGCCATCCTCAAGGCTCCCAGAGCATTAAGCTGATACTAGAGGATGTTCCAGCATTCCTGAGTTACAGCAAGAGTTAAAGCAGCCCAGACAGCTCTGCAGGCTACACTGAACAAGAGTAAGGGGAAAACAAACAAAGGCATGAGCTGCTTCTGCTTGTGTCTCGTCTCCTACAGAGATCAGTAAGTGCTGAGCTGGAGAATGAGCTGGCAGCACACTGGGCGCTGTGCACCACTCACCTATTTAGGTAGCTCTTGGAAGGCATGCCAGCAAAGTTTATGTGCCTGATTTGGGTTCTCTGTGTCACTTTCTGAAGGTGCCTTATTCTCTCTGAAAGAGAGAAGCTCTTAAGCTCTTAAATGGAGCCTCTCTTAAGAGAGACTTTCCATATTTAAATGTCTGAAGTAGTTCCAGGGAGACTGTGTGCATGCTGCTTTCACAGAGAACTGATTTTTTCACGTTATCAGATATGCTTAAGGAGGGATTCTGCTTACCACATGTGGAAAAGCCTAACACAACGATTTGAGTCCAATTAGCAGTTGGAAGAGCTGCATTCTAAGAGTTAAAGTGGGAAGGGGGTATTGACCTGTGGAGCTACTTGTTTTCTTACCTTGACCAGAGAAAGGGAGTCTACGCAGCTAGCTTATACTAAGTACCAAACTTTCAGCCCAAAGTTAGCAAGATGAACATTGCCCCAAGCTTTCCTCTGTGGGGGACTAGTAAAAAGGAGCTATTGTAGCTACCATTTGTATTTTAGAGAGTGAAACGGTATCTTGGTGCACCCTCGAGTGAGTGCTAAATAATTACCTTGCTTATACTTTCGTAATAACAAGAGTTCCTGCAGCTGGGGCACCACTGGGGGATGTTTGGCTAGTTGCTTGGTCTCAGGATCTCAGTCTCACTGTCTGTGAATTGGGGACAGCAAGACCGATGTCGTGTTACAACCAGAAAGAAAACAGCAAATGCTTGATGACCGAGGTCTTAGCTTGTTTTGTATAATGCGTTTGTTACTGCAGATACAGAATTTGAAGCAACTCTTACAAATTATTATACTAGAAAATAACAGAAGATGGAAGGGGTCCCTTGTCAATAAGAGAAAGTATCTAGATGGGCTGAATCAAATCCTGGAATTAGTTGCTTATGGATTTCTGTGTACTGATTGTATAATTCAGTTTACTGTGTATCAGGCACAGAGAACTGACCTCCTCTGTGCTATTTTCCTTGCCAGGCTTAACAGAGAGGAAGATGATGAGGTGAGGAGGAAATCGATTATATTTCCTTTCCTAGCCCTGATGAACCTAAAATGTTACGGAAGATACTGCCATTGTACAAGTTGTAGGTGGGAAATAAGTCTGCAGACTCATTCACCCATCTTTGGTGTTTTAAGATCAATGCTTTTCTTTCATGTAAGGAATTAGTATATCAAATCATTGCATATTTTAGGGAGGTGGTCTATTAATGTAAACATTAGGTGATGGCAGCCTAGAACCAAACGTTCTAGTTCCATCAGGATCAGATATCCTTTCATCCTCCCTGTCACAAAACCTGAAAATGTTTACTGCATTGATGCTTTTGTATTAGATCTTCAAAACTCACATCATGTTAGCACAGGGTGTATTAGAGAAGATCCATCCACAGTTTCACGAAGGGCAGTGTTGTGTTGCAAAGGGAAGGTAAACCACCCAGCAGGCTCGTATGTCCATCTAGGACTCAGCAATCTCTGTTTTGAAAGCAGAGCAAACTTCCTCACTCAAGCAGGGGAGCGCGTTCCGAGCACCGTGCTCAGATTGGTGAGGACCAAGCCGGCAGTCTCACAGTGGTGTGAAGCCTGGCAGACAGAATCACAGAATCACAGAATGGTAGGGGTGGGAAGGGACCTCTGTGGGTCATCTAGTCCACCTCCCCTGCCAAAGCAGGGTCACCTACAGTAGGCTGTAGAGGACCTTGTCCAGGCG
>Ga0181612_119842_pt1 | contig 18053 bp, 12 predicted proteins | sample HoacroProtozoa21_FD_119630 | JGI IMG/M metagenome (GOLD analysis project Ga0181612, IMG submission 119630) | Hoatzin crop microbial communities from Cojedes, Venezuel. Combined Assembly of Gp0051906, Gp0051904, Gp0051908
AATAAACGGGCTGCTTAAAAAGAGGATTAATACTCGCATATAAAATATTGCGATACCAAGACTTCTGTTCACATGGGAGTTTTTGCCTCCAAATGGAAGTGGTTCTCAGGAGAATGGTGCTCACGCACACACACACGTGCACACACACAATTACGCGCCCAAAAGCACACAGACCAAGCTGCTGTCATGCCCCCAAATTACTTTCCTTAAACCGTGTTTATTAGTCCTAGGCAGTTCTTAACATGTGGGAACTTTAATAAAAGCTCCTTTCGAGCAAAGACCTCAAAATGCTCCGCAAACAGCAACAAATCCAGTGTCATCTCATCCCTGGTGACTCGAGGACAGCACTGCAGCCACTGGATAATAACTGGTGTGTGGCAAATACACGGCGGAACCAGGAGCAGCAGCCAAAAGTCTTTCTGAGTCCTTCACCCTCTCCCAGTTCATTTCCTTTCTCCCATTTTCCAAGATCTCCACCACTGGGAGACAGTTGAGAAAATGGGATTTTTTGCTCTGATTGCAGGAGCAGCCCTTTGGGAAAATGCCCTGCTCACAGCGTCCACACGCAGCACGGTGGGGTTTCAGGATTGCTGGTCAATCCAGCAGCAAACGGGTTGGATTTCTGGAGATTATTCCTCCACCCTCCTCGCTCCGTGGCTCCCATTTGGGTGCAGCTGGCAGAAAACAGCAAATGCCTTAATGCCAAGTGACTCCCTTTGCACGTCCGCCTGCACCTCAGCGCAGCGCTTGTCTCCGCAGGCTTCCCCTCCTTCCCGGGCGTCTCCCTCCCTCTTTGTTTAGGTTGCTGTGTTAATCTAAGAAGATGGAGAAGAAGCTCTCCACAAAGTCTTACCCATCACCCTCAATCTACGTGTGATTAGCATGGGTACCCAGAGCAAAGCAAATAAACTGCGGCGGGTTGTTCTCTCTGTTGCTGTCAATAACATTGCTGTTGCCACCGACCCAATTAGAAGCATTTGTCGGTGTTCAGTAATCAGCTCAGCGCCGGCGCTGAGGTCTCTGTCTTTCACCGGGTGGCTCACAGGCCACTATGAAATATTTATGAATGATCTTGGATGACATCTGTTTGCTATTTTGCTGGTGATGTTCCCAGCGAGTGGCCGGCCTGGGGAGCGCACGCTGGTCCTGGCAGCACGGGCATCAGGTCAGCCCTCGCTGGTGGATCAACGGGAAACCAAACAAAACCAGGGTTCAGCCACTCCACCCCGGAGCAGGTCCTGGCTGCTGCGTTGGAGCACGGCCCCGGGCTGGTCCAGCCACGTGTGGCTGCAGAAGCATCACCCAGGATGCTGTGTTTGAGGCTCAGCAGGCAGCACTGGGTATGCCAGGGCTCCAGCACAGCCCAGGGCTGGTTTCCTTCACATCAACATGCTTTTTGACTAACTTGCCTTCTGGTTGTGTGTGAGATGTGTCTCTTCACTGGACAGTTGTGAGAGGAGGGGAAACTATCTAAGAAGCAAATACTTGAAGGATGAGCTACTTCAGGTTTGGCCAAGGTGGTGAAATATCATGGCCAAGCACCACAGCATTCGGGCCGAGAATTAGAGCTGCGCTGCCGGCACAAATTTGTGCCCTGTGTTCCCGTGTACGACAACCTGGGGAAGGGGAGGCGGTGGTTGGACCCTGTGCCCACACGAACCGGACCCATTGCTGGGGCTGGTACAGCATGGATCAAGCAAGGAGCAACCGGGGAGAAGATGTTGCACCTCCACTGACCTCAGCCAAATCACCTTGCTGGCCACTGAGTAAAAGTCTCCATAGCAAACCACAAAATGGCCTGAATCATCCAATGTCCCCAAAATGCCATTGTGATTGTCTGAGCACCATCACTTAGAGAGGATTCAGCTCACCTCGTTTTAAGCACTTCACTGAGATGCCTAAATAGATATTTATTGGTCTGGGCTTCCTCTCCAGTCTTCAATGAGCAATTTGCACCTAAATCCACGCCTGAGATGGGACTTGCACTCTAGAAATGCCTGTTTCTCTTTAGGGAGCTGTGCTTGCCACAACTTCCCCAGGGTACAACAAACACCCGCCGTGCTTAGCAGGACCCACAGCTCATCATGCAGTCTATCATCAGTGTTGTTAGGTATCCGATCACTGTTCAAAGGCTTCCTACCTATTCTTTGGTGTCCTGTCCATCACGAGATGACTGGCAGCTGCCCAGTGTGGGACAGAGCTGTGCTGTCAAGATCCACCCGCTGTGGTCCTGCCTCTCCAACACCCTTTGACTCCACCGTCCCCCTCCTTCCCACAAAGTCCACCAGTTACCGTGCGCTTCAGCCCAGACACCGGAGCAAGCTTCAACCCTTGTCAGGGAGGGGGTGAGGATCGGTGCTCCGGCCGGAGGGGCAGGGTGGGTGCACGCTGTGCCCCAAGAGCCATGCTCACGGGACCAAAGGGCTGCCGAGCAGAACGGCTGGCTGGGCACACGGCTGGGTAAAAGCCTAGCAAATCCCACAAATTATACCCTTCCCGCTGCAAGGAGAAAACAGAGACTGGGCCGAAGCTGTAATTTGCACAGGAATAGCAGGGTTGCTGTATTTATATCACATCATGAGTCTGCGTGCCGCTCATTCCCCAGAGCTCTTTGTACCACCAGGACTTTCTCCCGAGACCCTGCCCACACCCCCTGAGCCTCCAGCCCACCCCCAAACCATCCCTGAGGTCACACTGGAGCTGTCAGCAGCAATACTCATTAGGAGGGAAGTTATCAACAGAGGTCTGCTTTCCCAGTCTGACGTGCTGGTGACACTTTGAGGGAGGTGTTAGCTTGTTGTCGGATAACTCTGTCACCATCACGCCTTGGAGAGATGTTTTCCTTGCAGGACAAGCCCTGGCAAACCCCGCGACACGGCAAGCGTATGGGGTAGGGGTGGTGCTGGGGTATCAATGCGGGCACCGAGGTGCTGCAGGGACATGCCAAGGGCCATGGGGTGAGTTGGTGTCAGGACTGGGCTCAGCTCTGGGGACTTCAGGAGGTGACAGCCCTGCACACTGTGGGGCGTGTGGAGTGACATGGGGCAGTTTCCTCTGGCAATATAAAGCCCAGGGTCTTCTTTCTGTTTATTTCAACCATCATTTGCACCTCAAGTGTGGAAGGAGCAAATGGACAATGCTGGAACTAGGATCAAGTGAAATCACCTATGAAGAGGTGCCCATCTGGCTACTCCTTGGACTGAATCTCCCCTGGGAGCCAGAAAACCTCGTGGTTAAAGACCTCCCTGAAGCACCTTTACATGTTCACCTTTTTACCCAGAACCTGCTGTTCAAGATCCTCTTTCCCTTGCTCCTGAGCTCTATTTATCCACATGTGAGTAAGGCTTTGACTGGCCCAGGAACTTGTGGGGGTTCTGTCTGTCTGCATGTGGAGGCTTTACCTGGAAAATCTCTGGTGATGCCTCTGGGGGCTTTTGCGATTTGACCACTCTCCACTGCAAGCTCTTCAAGTACCAGTCAAAAAGTCAGGAAAAGCGAAAAAAAAAAAGAGCAAAGAGGCAAGCCTTTCCAGCAAAGCTGCTCTGGGTGTTTTCCAGGCTTGGCAGGAAGCACCCACCACCTCCTCCTACCCCCCAGCTATTCCATGGAGCTGCTTTAATTAAAACCCACACAGACACCGTCTCACGTCTGCTCTCCAGCCAGGCACTTCCTCATGGTGACTTTGCTCGCGGTGGAGGGTGCCACTGCTAACACTTCATTCTACCTGAAGTACATGAGGACGAAAGATAAGTGGAAATAATTTTCCACTGAAGGACATCAGTAAAATGTATGAAAACTGCCTGTCTCTGGACCATCTGGCTGCTGATAATACAATATTAATAACCACAGTCAATTAAGCTGGGCCTCCCTCGGGGAGCAGGGTTTCAGTTGGGCAATGTCACAAGAACTGATGTAATCCAAGTTCTGATGCCATCGATAGCAGCTGGCCTGGGAGCCAGGGTGCCTGGGGAGGTGTCCAAGCACACTCCCAGCTCTCCCAGGAGAGCTGCTGCCGCCAGCAGATGCTTTGCAAGGGTCCCCGAAAGAAGAAGTTTTCAAGCTGATCTGCAGGTGCTTTGGGAGGCCAAGCTGGGGCACCAAAAGCCTCACATCTTAAGAAAGCCTGGAGTGGGAAACACTACCGAGAGGTGACGGTGGGCGCTCTGCGAGATGCTGGAGGGGGGAGTGGATAAATACGCAGGCAGATGGGAAGGGTTTCCCACTCACTGGGATTACACGAGTTGAAGGGGAGGCTTGTGGAGATCCCTCGTAATGAGCGTGGACATGCCCAGTGGCGCAGCCACATCTGCTTCAGAGGACACACAGTTTTCCCTCCTGCCATCACTTGTAAAAACCCTTTCCTTCCTCCGAATCAAAGCTTTTTCTTGTTTTCTTTAAGGTTTTTTAAGGGATTGAGGCTTGTGACTGGAGAGGGCTTAGGCAGGGGAGAAGCAGCCCAAGGTAGGGCTCCCTTCATGGTAAGGAGATGTGTCACCTCCTGTCACCCCCCCAGCAGTGTCCCACACCCTGATGCAGCTGAGCTTTGGTGCAGAGCCTGTCCCTTTGCAGGGCTCCTGCTTTCAATCCAAAGCTCTTCAGGACTCCAGGAGTCTCTCCTACCGCAAGACAGATTCTTTTTACAGCTCTGGAACAATTTCACCAAAAAAACCCAACTGGAAATACCAAAGTGAGAGGCAGATCGTGCTAAGGATGGATGAACACTAAGATACTTTACTCACTAGGTCACCCATGACACCCACAAATATCCAGGATATATATGCATGAGCAGAATAATCCCCAGGTTCCCCAGCAAAACACCACCTGCCCAACAGCAGCCCCCCAGAGAAGTGGTGCTTTGGCTTGTGAGGAGTCACAGCTGGAGACGTCTCTCTGGGAAGCACCTCTGCCAGGGACGATGGTGTTTTTGGCAGAACATCCCTCCAAGATTTTGCACACAGACTCCAGGAGCAAGCTTGCAGTACCAAAAAAATCTCCTTAGCACCTCCCAGGCAAACTCCTCATAATTTGAGACACTAGCTACAAATCTGGCACGAAAAGTAGAGTAGTTTAGAATTTAAGGGAGATATAGCTAGGTATGGCTAGGATTTTTTCCTTTTTTTTGACATTTCCTGACAAATTTGAATTGTGAACCACTTGGCTGGAAAATTCACACTGTGAGAAAATCTGGGGCTTTCAAATAACACCTTTCCCAGCAGCAAAAGCTTCACTGATTAATAAACAGTGTCACATGATTGTTTTGCTGAAACTTTTGGTATCTAGATTTTTTTTTACCAGGTTTGACTCAGTTCCAAAAGCACCGCAGAGAATGTGAAGTCTGAGGGGCACAGGGACACAAGACCCACGAAGCTGGAAGGGGTGAGGAAAAGCCCCTGAGTAACAGAGCAGCATTTTAATGCAATTCAACGTACTACTTTTTTCACTGCTTCAACCCACGGAGTTTCTTTGGCACCAAGGAGAAGTGGCACTACGCAGCAGCAGGAGCTGACACAATTGGGATTTCTGGGATGGGTGACAACCCCTCCCAGGGCACTTCCCATCCCTGCCCCGTGGAAGGGCTCCCCGGGGAAGCCAAGGAGGACAGACCCTGTTTGGGAAGAGCCAGGGGCCTCCCGTTTGCGGCCGGCCAGACGGCTCCTGTCCAGCCTCTACTCGGCGGCTGACCACAGCCAGGTCAGTCTTCTCCCTCTCGCCTAATTAGTCTGTAATTACACCACTTCCAAACAGAGGTGCCTTTGTGTGAGTGTGTGCAGCATCCACCGTAAAGCAGCTCTGGGCACGGCTGGAGCCACGTAATAAAAAAAGACATGAACAGTCAACAGGAGGAAACAAAAGGGCAAAACCAGTTCAGGTGAGCCTTCAGATACCCCAGTTCCTCAGCAGCACCTTCCAAGGGAGCTGAACCACCTACTGAAGTCAGGCCAAAGAGCTATTAAAAAGAAAAAAAAAGAAATTGCTTACATTGAAAATATATTGTGTGGTTCATTTAACAACGTTTAAAGCAATTTAGAGCCCTCAGCAGGATCAGAGCGAGGGATTTGCTCTGTTTGATCAGACAAATCAGCTGTGACGCTGGATGTCTCTGCCTGCAGAAGTTCAAACGCTGGGGCTTCTTCTGAGACCCCCTCTCTGCTCCGCCAAGAGCGTGCTCGTGTCCCATGCGGGGACAAGCGTTTCTTTCCCGACCACCCCAGGCAGTCTGCTGCCGCTGTGCTGGTACTCTGAAGCATAAGATTGGATTAGGCTTTTCTTAGCTTGCCTCACTCCAAATGTAGCGTTGCCAATTTGTAGGATTTTATGCCAAGCCTTGTGATATTTGGGATTTTTCTTAGCGCGTCAGTTCCTGGAATAAAGTGATTACAGAAGAACCTCAGCGCTGCCTTGGTTATAAAAGTACATTCCTGTCCCACATTGTTACCAGAAGGTTGAAACAGGGAAGGAAGAGCATAGGAGGGGGAGCTAAAGACTCCTCTTCCACCACCCAACTTTGGGGATTTGCTAAAGCTCCTGCATGTTTTACGTAGTGATCTCTGATCTCCGAGTGTCTGGAACAGTCCTGGTCAAATTTACCTTGGTATTGCAGACAAATTCTCTACCCATCCAGTGCATTCGAAGAGGAGCCTCATTTCTGGAGTGGTAACAGAAGATCATCAGAACGACCCTGCTGGTCCTGACCAGGCTGAGATAGTCCAGCGTCCTGTCCCTAGGGTGGTGGAACTGCCCCAGGATGCTCTCGCAGCCTCAGTGGTCTCTGGCTCAGAGACAGCCTGAGCTTCCACCTTAGACCATCTCCTACAAGGACTAATGGTGCAATGACAGATACAGCCATGCTCAGCACATCTAGGTGACAATCCCACATCTGCTGAAGGCTCTGTGCTGTGGCTATTCAAGGAGGGTAAGGACTGCCCAGAGGTGACCTTGATCTTCTGCAATGAGGGTGACCTCCACATAGATGCTGAACCACTGGGATGAGCTCTATTTCTGAAGAACTCACTTCAGTGCTTGTTTTCAGCCATCTGCTTTTTCCATGTCTCACTGTAAAATGAAGCACATCCTGTCCTTGCAGAAGCGTGCTTTTCCTTGATTCAGAATCACTTGGGTTAGTTCTGCGGGCCACGCAATTAGCGACCTAGATTTTAGCTGACTGCTGCAAGCTTGCCTCTCCTGGCCCAGCCACCGGTGTCCCAAGCCACGACGCCACGCAGCAGACAGACAATGGCAACTGTGGAATCCCATTTAAAGATGACTCTCCTTATTTTTATACCAATTACAAGGTTATGGATCAGGCTAAAAGGTGTTTAATATGTTGTAATATTTTGGCACGCTTGGCTCCCACGTTTATTTGGGCTGTTTGTAGCAACATGTAGTATGTGCTCACCGTGCAAGTATGTGGCACGCACGTAAAAACGGCCCAGATGTGCTGAGAAGCGCCAGGGAAGCCGGGCTGGCCCGCGGCGTGGGGAGCAAGTGCTGCTGCCTGCAGCGAGGGCGGCGGGAGAAGGGAAGAGAGGGGAGGAAAAGAGATAACTTGTACCTGCTGGGTTTGCTCCGCTCAGCTGCATCTTACTTTTACATCGTGTTTTCTTTCAGGGTCTCGAAATCCCATTGCACAATATTGTAAAAATGTCATAAAATATTTTATTGCATCGTACAACTGAAATGCTGCCAAGAGCCTTAACCCCTGAGCTGCCTCCCTCCCGCAGATGCCCAGCGTGCCACCGATCAGCAGCTGGCTGCCCTCCTTTCGTGGCTGAACTTTGAGGAGGATGGAGGGGGCTTAGGGGCTCAGAGGTGGGAGCTGCCGGATCACCGCTCCAGGGCAGTTGGTCTCTAAGAGTGATGTGAGCTAATCTGGGGCCTTCCCATGCGTCTGCCTGGGGATTTCAGCTTGATCAGAATTAGAGGCAAGGTTGGTCCTGAAGCTGTCACTCCTCACCTTCTCCCTCAGTGCCAGCCCTGCGCATGCCAATGGAAACGCGGTCGCCACCCTGCAGGTACCCTGGGTGCGTCCCACTGTCTCGTTTCATGCTGACGCCATCGCTCAGCTGAAAAAGGACTTTTGGAAGCATGTGGCGTCAAACCACAAAAGCACAGGAGGTGAGGGACCAGCCCTTCCAGCAAGGCCATGGCTGTATGTTGGCTCTTAGGAGGCTGATGGTGCTGCTGGATGGGTGAGCTTGGGAAGCCACTTCTCAGGGCTGGGCCTCATTTTCCCACGGTGTGCATGGGGGTAAACAGCTTTTGACCTGCTGGGTACTGCTCTTGGAAATTTTCTGGTGAGGAGACCACGGTACCAATGTTTATGAGACTGATGGTGGATCTTTTGAGGTCAGTGATGACATGGCACTAATATTAGACCCTTCCCTTATACTGCTTCCCCAAATCAAGGAGGAAACTGGATAAGGCCAATATGAGATTAGAGGGCTTGTGTTCCTCAGAGCAGCCCCAGAAGAAAAACCTGACCCCTTTGAGCATGGTTGCGGAGTCCAGCTCTGCACAAGGTTGGGTTTCTCTTCAGTGACTTGCCCTGGGACACCCACCTATGTATCAAACAAATGACCACCTGGCTGCTCCATCCCTGCCTCAACAGATACTCTCGTTAACTTGGGAAATCTTTCGCATCAGCTGGAAAATTCCAATGAGCTGGGAGGCCAGAGGCCTCTCCTTCTGCAGATGTTGGGTCTGCGCTTGCCAGCAACCAGATCTTGGCCTGAGTTTGTTATAAAGAAAGAGCAAAAATTAGGCAGCTGTTCTCAGTGGAGATTTTCATCCCTCTTGCTGCCCCTTCGATGAAAGAAATAGTAACTCCAGGAAAGACTCAGACAGAACTTGTTCTGAAATTCACCCTGCTCAGAGGTATAGATACCAACTAATTCTCACTTAAAACCTATTTCGAGGGGTACTTCCTGGGTGTAAATCTGTCTGCTGGTGTTCATATTGAGGTGAATTTTCAACCTAATTGTAGCCCTGAAGGGCAAAATCCAAAATATCTCCTTTCGTAGTTCCCAAGAACACAGTACAAGTGATACCACATTTTCCAGCCTTGCTGGGCTGTAAGCAGGCTGTGGTATTGAGTCACGGGCTAGAAGAGTCCTCAGGAGAAGCATTTATCTGCTGTAATGAATCTCAGGGCAACTCTGGATTTGCAGGCTGCATTACCAACAGTGCCTCCCACCCTCCCCCAGCTCCTACGCCAGCCTGTGGTGCCTCGTGTCCCACAGACACACCGCTGGGATTTTAACAGGGGACTCTCAGCACAAATTTCCCTTGAGTTTGTGCTAAATCTCCCATCACAGAGGCCGGCGAGCTGGCCGAGATGTGCCGGGGAGGAATGCGGGGATCTGCTCATTTGCTTTTCTATCTAAACAGAATGCTTTCCCATAAACACGGAGGAGGAAACCCCACTTGGCCGAGCCCCTTGGAAGAAGTGTCTTCACTGGGAATGTTTACATGTTGCCTCTGAAACCTAAACTAAATCCGACCGAGGCTTCAAGCAGAAACTGCCTGGCTTGTGACCAGTGCCGGGGCTGAGCCCTGCACCCAGCTCAGGGTGCTGCCCACCCTGCCAGCCTCGCCGCAGGCAGCAGAGCGGACCCAGCCTCGGGAGATGAGCCGGGGTCTCCATAAATGAAGGTCACGAGTGGCTCCTGCTGTAGCACAGACCTTCCTCGCGCTGGTAACAGCAGTAACGGTGGTGGCTGGAGGAGGAAGCCACTAGCTCCTCCTTGCTCTGTTTAGTGTTCACGAGGGGTCATCACACAGTGTCCCTCTGGTGAACCCAGGGTAGCCAAGCGCCTGTTGTCTCCTCTGTGGGGAACCCAGGACATTTTGGGAGCTCCAGGGTTTGCTGGGCATGTCCCAGAGTCCTGGTGAAGCAGCCCAAGTGCCCATGTCCCTACTTCCTGGCAGCGCTGGGTACACCACGGTGTCTCTCCTTCGGAGAACCAGACCGTCTAACTGTGTTTCCTTCATTTTAAATCACCTGGGGGTTGTCACCTGGGGACGCTCCACATTCCATGGACCAGTGTATTGTCCAGACTGGGTTTGCCATGGCAGTGCCTCAGTTTCCCTGATGTAGAGCAGAGATAACTGGATGGAGGGAGCACAGCTGTGGGCCTGGCTGGACAGCACAAGGCGACTTTTGTTACACCCCAAAGCAAAGTCCTTTAGGATTACTTGGTGTTGAGTCACTGCCGAGTGTCACACTTCATGTTAATAATCTTTCAACTGCCTGACAGTCACTACAGGAGCAAGGAGGATGTTGGTGCTCTATGCCCTCTGCTGATATCTATTTATTCTCCCCAGAGCTACCAGGAAAGAGAAGAGCGAGACGGCTAAGGTTTTTCAGCCTCACACCTTGGGAACCCACCAGACTTTTGCTGCTGGACAGACCAGTGTGACCGACGGACAGGACTGCGTCCACTCAGGTCCCAGCACACAGACGGCTACACCGGCGAAGCTGCAGTTCCCACGTGGTCCCTCATATCGCCGGGAGTGGTTTCACCGTACAAGTACAAAGCACAGCGGAACCAGAACAGCACATCAGGAGAGCTCTGCTAGTACTCCCACGCCGTTCCTGCTAAGGATCATAGAACGCCTTGGGTGGGAAGGGACCTTTAGCGGTCATCTAGCCCTACCCCCTGCAGTGAGCAGGGACATCTTCAGCTAGACCAGGTTGCTCAGAGCCCCGTCCAACCTGGCCTGGAATATTTCCAGGGATGGGGCCTCGAGAAGATGAATGCAGACTTAATCCACTGAGTTGGGAGGCTGGCTTCCCGTTAGCTTTAAAGGGGACGGGCACCTGGACTTACTGCCCACCCACTGCGAAGTCCTTCACAAAAGGGCTGGGAGGTTTTTGCAACAACACTTTCCTGTACCAGAGCTGAACGTGTTGTCTAGAGCAGCATAGAAATCACCGCAGATTTCAATCAACTCCTCGGTACTGGTTTCTTCTCTTAGCTCAACCAGAACAGAGTGTCTGAAATACATTTCCCTATCTCCAGCATTTTAAGAAAATTTACTTCCCTACATCATTAGTTCCACTCCTGCCTCTCTCGGAATTGCTGGGGAACAACACTCTGGTATTTTCAGGACAAGAAATCACTGCGGGCTGTAGGAGCAGTTAGGCCAGCTCCTATGCATGCTGCAAAGAAGTGCTAAACATCATATTCAATGGCGTAACCACCCGCTCAGCCCGACATCCCCGCAGCTGGGCAGGGAGCTGAGACCCGCCGTGCCGCTCGGACCCCAGTGCCTCGGGCACACGGGCGACAGACCCCGCTGCAGGCACAGCCCGCTTGTACAAGTGCAAGCAGACATGCAGAGTACGACTGGGCGATGTAAAGACGCTCTAATCTCCAGCAGGAACAGGCCCAAACCTGTAGATAACACCACGGGAAACGAGCACGTGGACCCAGCCCGCGTGCCCGCGAGCTGTTTGCAGCGTGTTGCAGGAGCGTCTGTACTCGCAGCGCGACGCAGGCTGTCGCTGGGCTGGGATGCATGCTGCACTAACGAACTGCCTGGTGCAGGGTGAATCCACTTGGAACCACTGCAGGAAGGTGCTGGCAGGTATTACTGCAAGCTCTCTGGAGCAGAAGTTGCCCTTTTTAGATGTATAGGACTGAGGAGGACAAGGTCTATGACAGGCGACACGGATGCACAGTTATATTCATTGGCAGTGTCTAAAAATCATCCCTGCCTGAGCAGTGCGAAGCCAGCGCTGTGATGCAGAAATGAGGACCACGGGACAGCGAGGGACATCTCCCACCACGAGGTTTGGTCCCTGCGTCACACAGGGCACGTGTCGTACAGCCCCTGCAGCACCAGCAACACAAAACCAGACCAAAACAACAGCCGTGTCCTATTTTGCGTTTGGGCTGTGGTACAGCGTGTCCCATCACATTCCACCCAAATGCACGCACACGTTCTCCTCAGAGCACATCTGCTCACAAAGGCAAACACCTCTGCAGTCACCGAATCAGCCACAAGCACTTCTGCACGTGGAGAAACACGCAGGACAGAGGCTTCAGCAGGTGAGCAATAAGAAATTAAAGCACCTGTAGAAGCACAGAAGCTCCTCCACATCAAAAAGACTGATGGAGTCAGGCATTGTAATCAGCATCAAAGTTCCCATCTCCTTTTTTTTGTAAAGTTTATTTATGAAACCTGAGGATGAAAGCAGGGTCCGATATGGGATGTACAGCACAACCCACACAGGTGAAACCAGATGGTGGCAGCTAACACAGGCAAACAGCAACAAGCAACACAGAAATATAAATAAACTCCTGTTTTTTTAGGAATTCGTCAGAGATTCACGTAGGCACAAAAAGGATGGATCTTAAAGGCGGGGCTAAAGCAAAAAGCAACGTAGCTTTTTTGGTCTCTTGCTGTTAACTGCTATGAAATGACACTGGTTTACACCCTCCAGTTCTTTATTTCCTCTCTGGAGGTGCTGCCACGTGCAAGCAAAGCCGATCAGCAGGCTCTTCTGAGCCTGCGAATTAAAACCTGCTCTCTGATTAAAACGCCGCTGCACTTTGCTCTCGCTCTGTCTCGGTCTCTGGTCATATGGATGCTGCGCCAAGTCAAAACACGCGCTCGTCTTTCAGAAAGAATTACATCTCCTCTTCAGCCCAGCACCATGTTACTGGTGAGCGGTTCCCATCGTCCATCATGCAAAGTGAAACGATTAAAAGAGAATTACTGGAATTCCCTACATCTCCATCAGAGACCAGGCTTGGTCATTTGGAAAATAAGTAATGAACTTCATTTGTTAATGCCACTGTTAAGTGATGAATTTTTTTATGCTTAACACACCAGGTCTATTTTCTCTTCATTTCCACGTTTGTTTTTGAACCTGCTAATTTAATTAAATCTCTGCTGTTGAGGAGCCATTAAAGGTGACCAACCATGCAAGATACCTGCTGTGGTGCACCAGACAGTTAAAGTGAATGGGAAGGAGCCTGGGGGAGAGAGGACTGGGTCCCTGCACTGTACCAGGGCAACACCTGGGTTTAAGGGTTTATGCCTCCGCAGAAGGAGTTATACAATATTTTAACACATTGCGCAGGATATGTCCTCTCCTGGTCCTAGGACAGTGCTCTGAAAATGCAAACATTTTGGCCTTAAATACATCTCCTTGCAGGTTTTTTGTTCAGTATGTAAGATCATTAACTGTCTTGCTATATGCTAAGAGTTTTTTATCTTCCCATGCAAAGGAAAAACATCTGGAACGAACCAGAAATGTGAATGTATTACATCCTTGGCTTTGGGGATTCTCTCCACGCAAAGGAATGGAAAAGAGCAGGGAGGGAAGGGAAGGCATCAGACATAGCAGCTGTATGCCCTTTTCCTCTTCCCCTGACCAGGTATCTCAACTACCTGCAGCTTCAAGATGTTGTTAGCAAAAATCAGAAAGTGCTGGGGTCCTGAAACCAGCCTCAGCAGCCTCACGTGTTTTATTCTTTGTAAAGAGTGAAGTGTTCACCTTGTAGACAGCAGCTATGGCTCCTTATAATCCACACCCGTAAGCTTTGATCTTGCCTTTGAGAAGGAATTTCATCCATGACACAACACAGCACCACAGGTCGGGGCTCGGGGGGCTTCGCCTTCAAAGTCCTGTGAGAGACATCCATCCCTCCACACCATGCCTCCCGCTCCAGCGAGGGCTGAGCCCCTTGAGCCGTGGCCGTGGGACGCTGCTGCTCTGGGTGGGATGCGCTGAGAGCGCTTTGGTCCCTGCGTTTCAGCAGAGCACAGGCCAGCCTCTCCAACAGCGCTTCCCAAGACGGGGGATGCTTCTGCACCGTCTTCCCATCAAGAAGACCCACAGGCAATTTTAATGCAAGGTCCACCTGATGCTGGGAGGAGCGGGACGGCTGGGGGCACCCCGCCTGGCGATGTCCCACGGGGAGAGCGGGGACACGCATCCCGGCGGTGTGCAGCCTTCCCAAGGTGAGCGTTATCTCAGGAGGACGCTCACAACTGCCCATCTGGTTTTTCCCCCTTGGCAAAATTGCTTCTCTGGGCAGTAAGAGCTCACCCGAATGAATGGTTAGTGGGGAACGAGATGGGGTTGTGCTGCTCCAAGACAGCATTAAGCAGGGAAAGGCTGAAATTATCACATGCTGTCGGATAAAAATATTGTTCTCCAGAGTCCAACAAGGAGCTGCTGGATGGCAGTTTTTCCCCTCACAGCCTGTGTGCGGTAGCTGCTTCATTACTTCTCAGAAGCAGCCAGTAAGGGCCGAGCCATGGCTCCTGTTGAGCAGAAAGCCAGACCATTTCCTGCGACCCTTCCATGGTGGGTCTGTGCTCATCGCTGAAGGCAACGCAATTTACCCAGCTATAAAAGACTCCTGTCTTCCCGTGAGCAGCCATGCTCCAAATAAAAAGCAGAGGAGCTGTAGCCCTGCCATGCTCGTTCGCAGTTGAAGCTGGGATGTCCAAGGTGGTTTCCCATCACTGACAGCCTTGAGCTGCCCTGACTCACGTGACGCACTCAGGGCAGCATCTGCTCGGCGGCATCCCTGCCTGCTTGGGCAAGAGGTGGGGAAGCCCCAGGGGACGGTGCAAGGTCAGGTGGTGCCAAGGGTGGCCACAGGACATCGGCCTGACAGGGCCCTCCAGCACAGATCATGGCTTGGGCGCTCCAGCAAGGCTGCAGCGCCTGTTTTCATAAGGACGAGCAAAGCTGAAGATGCTTGAGGATATCATGGAACAAGAAAATAAGTCCTCCTCCTGCCCAGCGGAAAGGAGCGCGGCTGTGCTGGTGACAGGACAATGCACCCTCTTTGCACCAGTGCTGGATTTGGCCAAGTCTCCTCAGGAAGTGGAGAGGGATCCAAAATGCAAATGTAAATAGATGCTTTAAAAAGCCCTGGAATATATACAAGCTCCAGCAGGAACGCGGGGAGCAGCTGCTGTTTTTCTCCTTGGCCCTCTGCTGAACATACACATGCACATTTGTTGGTTGTAAATGTTTAGAGAAAACAGTTACAATTAGACTGTTTGACGACCACGTTATATCAGCTGGGCACTTGCATGAGAACCGTGGCAGTGATGAGCTGCACACGTACAGCCCAGGCTATCAAAGTCTTTATCCCGAAGCACGCTAGGCACAGTCCTTTGCTCTTACATGCTGGTAGTTCAGCGTAGGCTGCAAAGAGCAAACACAAAGAAAGCTGTGGAAATGATTGCTCTTACCTCTAACAAGAATATCCCTAAGCTACAAATTCAGTGATCATCCCACAGAGCTGGCCCAGCATCAGGGGAAAAGTCTGCTGGCCCCGCTGGCAGCAGCCTTAGCCCTTATACTGATCCGGGGTTGCTTTTCTCTTACCAGCTTTCTCTTCGTAGTTGGAAGAAAGCAGAGGTGGGCTGAAAGCAAAATCTCTGCGTCCAAGCAGATTTATATGCTGCTGCAAAAACCTTCTTCTCTTTGCTTCCCTTACATCTTTCTCACCCATTCAAGAATTACCAGCCAGCTTAGGATAATGTAGTGATTTAAGCCAGTGAGATAAGGAGGAGGGAAAGAAAGTCAATGGGTTAAGCTCCATAAAAGCAATGGAGAAAGGCAGGCACATCATTAGCCCTTAGACCCCCATCTCCCCACATTAACTTGTGTATCTCGCTTAGATGTCTAACATGTCTGAAGCTAAATGAGATCATCCCATCCAACGAGTCGAGAGGTAGTTGAAGATGGGACTTTGGGACAAAAGGAAAGGAAAGAAAGGAGAGAAGTGAGAGGAGGAAGAGAAAAAGCCACCAGGTGCTGTTGCAGAGCCTGGCTGAAGCCCTGCGCAGCCCTCCCTGTCCCCCCAGGCAGAGCAGCAGAAGGCACTCCAGCCCTTTCGGCCAAGGCTCTCCACAAAGCGCTTTGCCCACGTCTCCCCCCAGCCCGGGCTGGAGCTCTCCGCCAGCTGGGACAGTGTCCGGCGAGGCACAAAACAAACACGTCCTAATTGCGAGTGGCACCTCCTGCTGCGGGTGGTCCCCGGCCACCGAAGCGTGACATTGCCTGGGAGCCTCGCTGCACGGCAGAGCGGCGGCGTGTCCCTGCCCGCGGTCTTCGTCCCGCTGCTGGGTAATAAGGGCTCAGTGCGGGAAGGGACGCGCTGGGCTGTGCAGCAACCAGCCAGGAGCTGGCTGCAGCAGTCATCATTAAAGGTGCACAACCGGCTCCCGGAGAACAAAACCCCCGTCTCTCCCACCAGCCCTCCCAGTACAGCTTTGGTACCGGGCCAGGGCGTTGCAATTGTTGTTTTGACAGACGCTGATTCAAAACAAGCCCTTGGACAGTAACGAGGCATGTTCAAATTGCCTGGGACTCCATTTGTTCTCCTCTCAATTAATGCTTTCAGAGAAAGAATGCAAATTATTTCCCAAATTGGGGGAGAAGGAGGGGGTGGGGATGGAGACAGTGTTGACAGAGCGTGACCGGTTCATCAGAGGGAAGGATGAACCTTCAGCTCTTTGCATCCAACCCAGCTTTGCCTCTTAGACACTAAAACAGTTTAATGTCAACAAGTGAGTTCATAATTAATAACCTTTAACTGTGTGTCATTAATGAGGAAGGTTACAGCAAATTCTAACCCCACCGCACTACATTATAGCAGTGTTCAGCAGTCATTAACCGCCTGCGCCGAGTGCTGCTCCCTGGGTTGTGGCGCTCTCTCAGCCTCTGCACAGGCAAAGAGGGAGGCAGAAAGCTGCCTCCATGGGGACAATTAGTCGACACCTCATGGCACCGTGATGCCCTCATGTGTCAGCAGGGAGGCCAACTAGTCCCGACAGAGAAGTGGGTCATGGGAGAAATTTTTCTGTGGCTAGACAGGGTCTAAAACACATCAAAGTCAGGTTTCCCTGCTGATGTTCAGTCTGGAGCAAACTGGCATAAATCTGCATGTTCCCACCTAGGACTATACAGATGGGTGCCCACGGGCCACCTCCTCCCACCCATGTCACCATTCACTTGGTGTCCCCTGGGTACCACATCTGGGCCACAGCATGTGGCTGTTTCTCACTCCTTCCCTTCCCCTGAGGGTGGAATTTCTACCTGATGTTTGCCTTGTGCCAAGGCAGACCGCATTGCGTGCTGGCCAGACTTACTTGCCATAGGAGAAGACACTCAGAATTGGTTTTGTTCCTCTTCTATCAGTGGCTTTGCTTTGATGAAACACGTCCCCTTTCTCCCAATCCCCCTTCCCCTCCCTCCTGGCTGAGCCAAGAGATCCCGAGACCTCGGTGGGACCTGGGCAGGAGGCTGGATGCTCTGGCACAGACAGAAGCATTTCTGAGCTCTTACATTAAAAAAAAAAACACAAAAGGGCATTTTTGGGCCAGCAGGGTCTAAGCAGAGAGTCCCAGGATTTGAATCTGGGCCATCAATTTTGCTGCGGGGTGCATGGGGGGGATGGCAGGGCAAAGGCACGTGCAGTCGGGAGCCACGCAGGGCTCGGTCCAGCGCATTGGGCCCAGAAAAGAAAGCGGTATTGAAAGGCAAGAATCAGGAGCACTGGTGCTTTTGGGGTGAAAGAGAAAGGAGTGTGAATGAATCTCAATCTGTGAAATTCTTAAAACTGCTCCTCTTTGAAGGAAGAATAAAGAGTTCTGAATTTTTAAAGTTTCTGCTCAGTTCCTTATGTGCTCAGTTCTCTCCTTCAGAAATGTTCTCTGCACTCTGTGCTTGATGGTCGTTTTCTAATTGGGGACATACTTTTTGCTTTTTTTCCCCAAAAATGAAAGCTCAGTTCTCCTGGATAATTTAACTTCTTATAAAATATTGAGAATTAAGACCTAATGGAAAAAAAACTAAAGTAAATATTTTATGGCTCTGAAAAGCTCCCAAACTCCAGCATGGAAAGCTGTTAGATACTGCTGTATTTCTTTTTTGGGAAAAAAAAAAAAAAAAAAAGTTTACTACTTGGAAAAACTCCTAACTAATTTATTTATGCCTCCAGTGGCCAGGGGCAGCAGACTGTCATGAGGGGAGGGGATGGGCATTGGGCAGTTTTTAGGACAAAAGCAGAAAG
>Ga0181612_166923_pt1 | contig 18052 bp, 12 predicted proteins | sample HoacroProtozoa21_FD_119630 | JGI IMG/M metagenome (GOLD analysis project Ga0181612, IMG submission 119630) | Hoatzin crop microbial communities from Cojedes, Venezuel. Combined Assembly of Gp0051906, Gp0051904, Gp0051908
CCGCCCCACCCAGCGGCGGCCCCTGACAGGGGCTCCCCCGGTCCCCAGCGCCCCCGGCGAGAGCCTCCAGGCGGGGGGGCCGCTCCCCGCGTGCGTGCCCCCACTGCCACCCGGGGGGTACCCGTTTCGTAAAAAGGGTCTGAGAGCATGTGGGTATACATAAATACATCACAACAAATGTATAAAATAAATAAATAAATAAAAATATAATATATAAAAATGCATTATGGCGACGTTAAAACGTGAGGTTTTTATACGATGGAGAAGTTTGGAAGTATTCATCTAGTTGCAGAGAGTCCATAGGACATGAGGTAGAACGGGGAGATACATCCAGACTACCTACACAAACATACGCTGCGTCTCAGAAACTGAGCACATGGGAACCATCGCCTTCCCCTGGCTCTCACTGAGTATGTAAGTTATGTGTACAAGCTACCGATAAAAAACCTGAGTGATTTCAAATACACAGGAGCATGTACTGAAGTTTCATTGAAAGGAATCTGCTTGTGCGTTGAAGACTAAAGGTTGTTAGGAAGTTTACTCTTTTCTTTTGTGATGAAATAAACATACAGAGCTCCTTTCTGATGATACAAAAGGTGTGGGAAAATGACTGTTCTTTGTGTTAAACACACTGGAAAGTCTAAATAAGCATGAAAATGTAATGTTAGTATAACCGGCGATGAGATTAGGTGGAGCACATGTATGCAGAAAAACCTCTTCAAGGGCTCACATTTGTGTAGCAAGGCTCTGTAGCGAAGGAGGAAGGCATTTGTGCAGAACCGTGCAAAGTCCTCCTCTACAAATGCAGACAAGATTTGGATATGTCCAATATAAAAAAAAGAAAGCTACAGTTTTCAAAGTTTTGTTGGAGGAGTATTTAGAAGTATGAAGAGTTCAAAATTAAATGCCCTGCACAAGAGGATTATTCCATTCAGCAATTAGAGATAGTAGCATGAAGTGTTCACCTGAAGAGAGGAAATCTAGGTTATGTAGTGGTTATGAATCAGAAACCTTCTAGTATTTGAATGCTTGACTTGTTTTCAGATATTAAAAATAGATAATTTTTAAAAGTTTTTGGAGGTGTAATAGCCTAACTTACAAAAAGGAAAAAAAGAACAAACCCACCTGTACACTAGAGTTTTAATTGAGTTGGTTTTTTTTTCAAGTTCTTTGAGGTTAGAAGCAACAGAAACAAGATCTGATGATGTGAAACTCTAAGCAGGAACAATGTTGACTCTTCTAATTTCAGCTTATTTTTTCTGATTTTAAATTTTGACCTGCAGATATGAAATTACTAAAAACTTCAGGTATCAGTTGGGGAGATAACATTATCGCAAAAGAACACTGTGCGCGACCTCATGACCCTCACCTTGTTCAATAGCATTAATATGCCGAGGTGAACTAAATGTTAGCTTCTGGTCTGAGCTCCTGGAGGGAAAGACCTTTGCCTCTTAGAAGAAGACCAAATAGATAAAGATGTAGCCTGAATATTTTAATGACAGAAATTCTCTTTAGCCTTCTTCTGACTGTGCTGTCCAGTTCTGATCATCCCATCCCATGAAGGATATAGAAGGATTTGGGAGGATCTGGAGAATGAAAACGGCAATTATTAGGAAAACAGGAAGTGATAAATGCCTGTGTGGAGTAGATGGAAGACTAAAAAGAGAAAAAATGAAAAGAGGTTTTAAAAAGTGGGTAGAGATGGTAAATGGGTTTTTTTTTTTTTTTTTTTGTAATTCTACAATAAGAGAATGTTTGAAAGAGCTACCTTTAAGAAAAGATAAAAGAAAGTTATTTCTTTGTAAATAAGAGCTTAAAGAACTTTTAGTCTTTTTCTACTAGTGCGACTTCTTATTTTCTTATTGTATAATTGTAGGTGGGCAGGTCTTCATATCTCTTAGAATTTTGTGGCTGAGAGGAATAAGACAGAGAAAACATGTGTTTTGCAGACTTCCTATGCAGCATTTAGCTAGAACCTGTAAGAAGCAAACTCTTATTTCTTGTAGAAAATATTTTGAATTTGAATAACTTTATTTTGTTCCAATTTAGAATGCAAGTATTCATAGGTTGAGTTGAAGAAATTTTACTGCAGAAAATATGAAAAATATTCAACTTTTTCTGTCTTGCCTGCTGGGTAGAACATCTGCCTGGCACACGACTCCTCAGAAATATAGTAGCTTGACTCAAACTTTGCCAAGGAGCAGAAAGGCTCAGAGCAATTCAGATGCCTAAATACAGGTGTCTGCTGCCTCTTTAGATGCCTTAGGCTGTTCAGGACTAGTGAGTGCTGTGGCCTTCTGGAGTAGCACCTGGCAGCCACGCCGGGTACCATGAGGCATCTAAGAGAGTCCTAGGCAGCTAAACCACACCCTATAGGCATAAGGACTCCAAGGAACTAGAAATCTGAAAGTACGAAGAACTGCAGAGTTTATGGGATTACAGAGGGCTGGACCTAGGACGACCACAGATATCTGCTTTCCAAGTCCACATTAGACAAAATTCTACAGAATTATGATTTTAAAGACATAGATTTCCTTCTTGCTGACTAGTTTGGCTTCTGTGGGTGCACAAGTTGGGAAGCACAGGCTGCCTGGAGGTCCTGGGAGCTGCACATCGTGGAAGCAGTGTTCTGAGAGAAAATCAAACTGATGCCTCAAAATCAATATCTTCACTCAGAGAAGTTTTTTTTGAAGCCAGGTTTCCTGTGGGGAAATCAATATAATGGAAAAAATCACAACTGGTTGTTCATCTGATGCCGGCTGCAATCACAGGGTAGTGATCTGTTCCCATCAACCACTGCTGAGTATTTCAAGAGCTGCTATGATGCAAGTTTTCTGTCTGAGATCCAGCTCTCACTGGCTTGGCACTCTCAGCTCTGACTAGTTTTGCAAAAGAGCTCTGTTTGCATTGTGACTATTATGACCAGGTTTTCAAATGATTTCAGCACACTGAGTGCTGAGCAACTTTGAAAACCTCGTAATAATTATTTAGGTGAGTAAATAGCATCTGAGTCTAGTTCTAAAAGCTGTCTCTTTCTGGAAATTCTTACCACAAAGCGATGTATATTATCAATCTTAAATTTTCGTGTTCCCAGTATATGATTTGCCATTATAAGTTCTCAGCATTTAAGCTGTTTTAAATACATTTTCCATGAAAATAGAATAGTAGAGCAGCTATAGATTGTGTTTGGGTGTGTTGTTGTTAATTCAGGATCAATACAATGCAGATGTTTTCCATTGATGGATCTATCACGTTAAAACTTGAATGCTATTATTGAGCAAAGTTTCCAGATCTGCTGATAAGGAACAAGAGGAGGTATGGTAGAAGACTGAAGGTGAATTCTTCAGTTAGTGTTATACCTCAAGACCAAAGGCTAGGGGGAAAAGAGACTGTGCTAATGACAGTCTTGCACCCGAGGACAGCAGTGCAGGTTTTGAGCACTGTGTCTGTTACAAAGTTGGATTTAACCAGTTCTTGTCACAATGCTTAAAATGTAAAATGCCCAAGTCTGTATTCTTGCAAAACTCCCGAGTGAAGACATTATTCTGAATTTAACCCTTAATGTATGTGAAAATGCAAGAACATAGCAACACCACCATGTAAAATCAAAGGCCCGTTTAGTTTGGTGTCCTCTTCCGGAGAGTGCCCAGTACTGGATGTCTAGCAAAGGAGTATAAGAAACAAACCAAATGTTGAATAACGTGTTTAAAATATTTCTCCAGGATTCCATCTGTAACTAGCTATTTTTACCTGGTTTTTATTGTGTCTTTTGCCTCCATAGCATCTTGTGGCAGTGACTTCCACAGTGTAGTTGAATGCTCTATGAAAAGGCCCACCTCCTTTATTTCAAACCTCCTGTCAAATACTGTGGTTGTGCATCCCGATGTGCTGGGGTGTGAGAAATAGCTAAAACTCTCTATGTGACTTTGTGGAATTGTATCATATCCCTCCGTCCTCTGTCGCTGTCATTTCTTTTCCAGGTACAAGGTTATCGTTTCTCCTTATACGGGAGTATTTCTCAACCTCTGACCTGAGTTTTGTCCTTCTCTGAGCTAAAAACTTTTCTAGTTCACCTCTGTTGTTTTGGAAATGGGATGAGGCAAGCTGCCTATGGCATTCAAGATGTTTGTAGCCCACAGATTTCTATTGTTATATAACAGTATTTTTTTCTGTTAAGTTCTCCTTAATATTCTTAACATTGTATATGCTTTTCTGCTTACTCTTGAACATTGAGCTGACGTTTCAGAGGGGGAGCCACAAGGCTCCCAGATCTTTTTATGGAGTGCAAATACTGATTTAAAGACCATCATTGGGTCATCGTTATTTTTTCCATGTATGTGTGGATTAACACAGGATTTTGATTAGCTGCTTATCCCCCCGACTTGCTGTGAAATCCTTTTGCAGCTCTTCACTCAACTGGTTTTACAATTGACCTCCCCAAATATTTTTGTAACATGATATGTTTTGTTGCCTCATTATTAACTCCATTTTCACCTACACTTTCAGCATAGTCATGCATCTCGCTTCCTGGCCAAAATTTTCTTTCTAATATAAAAAATCAGCCATCCATTCTATTTCTTTCTTTACTATGTTTCAGTCAGTTAATAATCCACTGGAGGAATTTTATTTCATAACCCCTTGGTTTCTTTCAGAGGCTTTTGTAAAGGACTGTTGCACTCTGGAGCCTAAATGGCTGAGTCATATAAAAGGGTATAGCTCTAATGGAGATGGGGATCTACACTTCTTGGAAGAGCAAACTGTCTGTCTTAAGAAATTCACGAATCTTTAATAATCTATTCCTATTCTTGCAAGTGCTGCATAAGAAAATCTATTATCTCAGTTTCCTGGCTAAGATGTCTTAAATGTGTATTTCATCTATCATTTCTTTATCCAAAAGCAAAATGTTGGCTTAGGCTTATACTCCCACTTATTTTTACCCTTCGAGGCAGAGAAGTTAAAAGTGTTTTGTCACTTGACACTCATGCAGAACTAAGAAAACATGGTTGTGATAACATAAAGTGAAATATTTTTGCTTAAAGTGGGGTAAGAATTTTTAAACTATATTTTGTTCATTGTTATGAAAAGCCGATCCAGTGAGCAGCATATTGCTCTATCCTTTGAAAGCAAAGGTTGCACAATAGATAGAATTACAGTATTATTTTGACCAGTCTTTGAATAATTTGTTTTTTGACTGGCTTGTTGCTATAACCTCATGCTGCCTCTGGTGTAATGTCTTAGATTGGCTGGAAATTAGATGCCTGCACAGACCTGCAAACATCATCTGCAGAACATGAAATAGAAAATCTCAAATGTATTTGGAGTGAGGCTGCCCTACATATTACGTGCAAGGAAGTGTGCTTTGAGACACAACGTTGTGGAAGTTGTATTTACTTCTTTCTATTATTTAAACCACTTGAGCTTGTCTCTCAAACTTAATAACACCATGAAAATCCCTTGGTGAAACTACAGTTTATGACACCAGGTAGGGTGTATTTTATTCTCTATTTCCTAAATTATTATTTGTGTGCAAGTGTTGCAGATTGCTTTTCTGTAATTGCTTTCCATGTGATAGATGTAGAGGTGTTTTGTCTCTTAGACTCTTGGTCATGCAGAGTCCTTTACAGAACTATTTCAAAATCTCTCTCATTCTGTTATTGCTGACTTCAGAAGGGGTTTGGGTTTTGTTCTCTTTACTGAGTTAATGCTTAGGAAGTGCTTGGACTTATGGCCCTATCAATTAAAAACTCACCTGACTGCAGCCGAAGACATGGATGCCTGGGATCACAAAGCGTTTGGGTGCCTTTTTGCCTCACGAGAGCCCCGGAAGCACCGTGCGCTCCTAGGCACCTCTGTTCCTGCATGCACCCACATCTTTTCCCGAGGCCTGAGGAGCCCCTCGGTCTCTTGGGCACTGCCATCCTGGCAGGAGTGGAGCAAAGCCTGAAAAGGAGTGAAGCGTCATTTCGTGAACTGCTTGCGGTTAACTGGCTTGAGTAAGCTGACAGAGAGGTGAACAGATCTCTCTCTGTTCTTCATAAATGCTTGCCAGGCCTGTATTAGTGTATGTGCTGCGTTAATAGTTTTTGGTGCTAATGATATTGTAGTCCTTCCCTGCCACCAGAGAGTACTACAGCTCTTCCCCATTTCTAGTGCAAAGCAGCACGGGCAGTGCGGTCTGCGCCAAATTCAGAATGTGCGTGGTTCGTAGATGCCATAGACATTTTAATTTGTGTGTGCCAGGGGCATTACTGGTACCACTTGTCTTCTCTTCACCAGCCTAGTTGTTAGAGCAGTCATTCAGGAAATGTGGGATTTGATCTCTCTCAGATTATTTTTCCATCATATCTTCACTGCAAAATGTGTCACTAGACCTGGGACAGGGCATTCCGCCGTGCTGAAGAAGTGTGTTCCTAAAAGGGTATCTCTGTAATTGTTTGGTAGAAAGCACTGCTTTTTCTATACCCCATGTAAAATTTATGAGAAAGAACCTTTTTAATGAAATATTTTTTTCTTTCATGAATATAAAGAGTAATTAAGATTTTTCATGAAAACTTTCATATTGATGCTATTGGTCCAAAAATATCAGTTCAGATATTTTGCCCGTTTCTATTATAAACACTGGTAATTATGAATTCTGACATGAACACATGGACAATAACAGAAGTTTTACTGATATTAAAAATGAATTGCCAAACTGCCTTCGTGTCAATGTGTCAGTATTAAAATGAAGCTCTCAGAAGATCTGGTTTTCTGTAAAAGATTAATAAGGCTAAGTATGTATAATTATACAAAGCCAAGAGGTAACTAGTCACAAAAATGCTAGCTAGTACCTCGATAATGAAGGCAGTAATGTAGGAGGAAAGCACAGCTAGACAATTTCAGAAAAGTAATGCATGTTTTTTATAGTTGTGACAATTAATCCAGACAACAATCTGTTAAGGTGAGCTGGATTCTCCAAGCACTGAATGAAGATTTCACTTCTCTTTCAAAAGCAGATGGTGTAGCTGTACTAGTAGTTATGAGTGGGGCTTAGTGCTGCGCTGGAGGGTTTAGGGTTGATTGTGAGAACTGGTCCTTAACTTCTGCTGAAGTTGCATTTTGGAGCTTTAGCCCTTTTGCAGATTTGGGCTTAGGTGCATGTTTGAATTATGACAGAACAAGATGGCACATTTCACTGAAATGATCTGATTTTGGGTTGTTATCAGAGAGATGTTAATGATGCTAAAGGTGAATTTAGGTGGGTTGAATACTCTAATCGTTGCAGCCCAAAAAGTGGTTTTGTGGCAGCCAAGAGTAAAAAAGTTGCCCCTGAATGTAACTGAAATGTTTTCAGAACAAGGGGAGAAAAACTGTGATTTGTGACATACGGAGGTATTTCCAAAATCCATTCAAGAGCAGCTAGAAGTTACTTGTAAGAAAAGAAGAGATTTATCCATTGCTGGTTAAGAAGAGAGAATAGGCTGTTTGGTTTGTGTCCCGTTGGCCTAGAGATAGCACAGGTGGGACCACAAAAATAGTTAGTGTTGGTTCCATTCCCCTTAAAATCAATGGTAAAACACAGAAAGACACATAGTGCTGCGATGCAGCACAGGATGGATCTGGGAAGAAATCCTATTGTAAATTTATGTGATTTATCCTCATATGGCCCCTTCTGCAGCAAGACTCTTGTGAAACCTGGAAATTCCTCAGTCAGACCAGAGCTACAAGACAACTGAGACCTGCTACTGCCGAATTTCAGCCTTGGCTAAATCTTCTTTATTAAAATTCTGTTTTCCTTATGTAGAGATACTAAAACGTGTCGATAATGTAATTTATGAGAATGTCAAAATTCTCTGATAATCACAGGGTTGCAAGTCAGACTAAGCAGGATGAATGCATAAAACATGATTTGCACCCTGCTGAATGGGAGGTCCGGTGGCTCTATTGCTTCCTCTCAAGAGAGGTATGTATTCTGACATTAAGGACATCAAATTCGTACTCTGGCAACCTGTGTGGTATGAACCACTGTAAATCTCTCTCTAAACTTTCATCTAAAAAGAAGTACTGGAGTCTGTCCATAAAAGCTAACATTCTGTTTCCCCCAGTGATAAATTACCATAACATCTGATAAACACAGTATGCCATAAGAGGGTATATCAGCCACTGTTATCAAAAGTTAATTTTCTAGACTAAATATTCATTTGGATCATTAGAGCTATTAAATACTGTGTCAGTATTTAAGGAGCTGGCTGTGTCTGAGTGCTAGAAGGAGCCCGAAAAGAATCATATCCTGTCAAGATAAATGATTGAACTGTTCAATGAACTCTTTGACTGGCATTGGTTCCAGTCATGCCAGCTGAAGCTCAATTCCTCTTTGTCTGTGTGGTCTTGTTTTCACCTTGCCTGTGGGGTGAAAGCGGTTTGATATGACCCCCTCGCAGATGGAGGCATGAGCCTAACCTCTATTTACAGCCTGTCATAATAGGGAGCTGGCAAACACCGCCGCTTGCTGCCGGTCTCCTCATTTTCTCTGCTTTTTTTGTCAAATAGTTAGAAGTTGCGCGTTCTAATAATAATCTAATTAGCATAGCGGGCTTATAACATCTTGTTTATATTGTCTGCTCCATTTTGAACAAAAAGGAGTGGAGAAAATATGCTGCTTTGGATAGCTGAAGTACTGCCTTAGGGACTGCATATGAAGGGAAAGCAATAAGGTAAATGGGTGATGTATATACAGTTTTGTCATTTTGAAATTAAAATTTGAGCTGTGAATGAATTCCATCATGTACCAAGTCTGAGGCTCAGGCTTTAATTTGAAAGTTAATGTACAGTGCTCGATACCTGGTTTACTTTTTGGTACTCAGCAAACCTTCTCCTAACAAGCTGAGTTTTTTGCTAGTGCCATGTTTGCACTGACTCTAAACAAATTTATTTTCTGTAACAGTAAAACTATTGTTCAGCCCTTCTCCTTTAGAGCCAGATTTTCTGTGTTACCTACTGTCTTCCCCTTTGATCCTTCCTTTCCCTCTGGTTTGTTGACTGTTCCTTGGGCCAGACCTGGAACGGCAAAGCAGCAAAGTCCCCCAAGATCTCTGAACTCTGCGCTCTGACAGTGGCTGCCCTGGGGCACCCGGGCTGCTACAGAGCTCAGCGGGAAAACTGCAGCTCCCCTGGAAATTGCAAAGGAGGAGAGACTTGCTGGGGACTCTTACTCCTGGAAAATAACTCTGCGTTTTAGGATTTTCAGGTGAAATGGGATACTGCAGGCCCGCTGGTATGCGTTGCTGCATTAATGTGGGACAGAGCCCTGTTTAACTCTACAGTAGCTGCCTCCTGACAGTGATTTATCACTGTGGTGTGTAACAAGTTTGTGACCTACAGCAGTGACTGATCGCTACCCTGGACTTCACAAAAGGGAAGAAATAAAGCCTTATTTATAACTACAAAGGAAAGAGATGATTTTTTAAAGAAAGGAAGGTAAAAGACCCTGATGAATCTCCTTTGCATTTTGAGGTATCATTTCTATTTATACAAGGAGATAGATTATAAATAGAACCACAATATGTATACCATCCTTTTATTGCTGCATTAAAAGGAGATAAGATGCAAATGAAATGGTACAATGTGGGGAAACAGCTAGAAACCTTCTGCATAATATATGCAAGTATAATTTTAGAAAAGAACAAGAGTTCCTTTGTAAATAACCAAAAATTACTTTTAATCTATTCCGTCTGTAATTCAGATTTCTAAGGTATTTTAGAAGTAAATCTTGACATGAACAGAGGGAATAGGGACTGACTAAGTTTACTGGATGCTTTCTTGAGCAATTATACACGTATACATACAAGATGGGAGATCTAGTGACAGTTCTGTCAAAGTGCTGCTGTTGCTGCAGCAGGCTGAAGAAAGCCCCTCCATTTGAGACTATGGAGAAGACACTAAATCAGGTTGCCTCAGAGGGTAAAATTCATTGACCTCTCAGGTGCTCCTGGAAATGGAGGAGATAGATGGGCGAAATCTTTGGTAGCACTCAGAAGGAGCCTTAGCAACTCCTTTCTTGGCATGCCTGATCCTCCGCCCTAAGGAGATGGTTAGTGATTTGGGCGGTCATGCGTCTGATCAATGACATTAGCTGAAGGGTCTCTCATCACATCTCTTCCTACATCATTACATCTCAGAGGGGAAAACTTCCACTTGTCTTCCTTTGTCTTGTTTATATTAATCCTGGAAGGCAAAACTATCCAAACTTGCTCGCGAATTTTAATCCTGTTTTAGACCTGCTGCCATGTAGGCTGGTAAGGAGTTGCATGCTCTGTAATACTTCATCTTTTTCCTGCAATTATTGCTTCTGTTACCATGGGTCACTAGTGGCATGAGCTTTGGGAAACTGGCACTTCTGCTGTGCATATGTTGTGCTGTACTATTCATCCTTTGAGACTCACAAGTGCTGTGAGGGACATCTGAAGTCAGTTGTAGATGGGTGTACTTGTAATGGAGCTAGTTAGATACCTCCAGAAAATGTTTGTTGTTCTTTCCTGTGAGGTGGTATAGAGTTAGAAAAGAGCCTGTTTTCAGTAAAGGATAAATTGTTGAACGGCCTATTTCAATGTTTTCTAGATGAAAATTTTTATTTTTCTGGTTTATAGCACTTAAGATTAGCAAAAGAAAACATTTCAGCTGATCTTCCCCTTTCCTCTCTCCTCTGGGCTACTGATTTGCAAACGTTTTCAGGATTTTGGCTTTTTGTTCCATTGGGAAGGGAAAGATTTTGACCCTTGGACAGGCAGAGGAGAGGAAGGCTGTTTAGACTGGCTCTCACACGCAGCGGCATGGTTGCGAGGGTTCAGGCACATCAGCGAGGTGAAGCCTTGCGGTAAGTTACCTCGGCTGCTTTCTGGTCCCTGAGTAAGGCTCCGGCATGTGGCAGCTGCTGCAGAAGCTTACGGCAAAGAAGTCATTTGCTAAAGCCCCTTTCCAGAGCAGCTTTGTATGCACAGCAAAGCCTTTTTACTTGTGCTTTCCTTGGTGGCTCGGGGTTTGTCCCTGTGTTGCAACAAGCTTCATGGTTCCAGGGCCTGCTTGGTTTTGGGGTAAGCCATGAACTTAGAGCACCGATTGCATTAATTGTTTTCACGCCAGCATATTTCCATTGTGGCTGCCATTATAGTTGTGTAATGTTTCTTCTCTCTCTTCTTTCATGGCTTTCTTTGCCTTGACAGGCTCAGTCAGATTCCCTCATTCACATCTGCCAATGTGAGGGCTGAATAGAATAAATCTATGCAATGATGGCTTCAGAAAAGAGGGGAAGGAGGGTGGGGGGAGAAGGAGCTGTCTCAAAAAATAATTTCAACTTAGTAGGTGGGATTTAAATTTCAGTTAGTTTGTCCAAAGCAAGATGCTTATAGTATGAATGGTAACAGGGCCCCAAATCCAACAGTCTTATATCCACCCCCCCAAGTCCTTTTTTTCCCAACTTAAAAGTCACCCAAGCGAAAGAATAGACAATGCACAGATTACTTTATTTGGCTTCGTCAGGTTTGCCAGGAGAGGAAAGTGCTGCCAAGCTCCTCAAGACAAGCTATGCTGGGTGCTTGCCCTTGTGCCAGCGTGAAGACAAAAAAAAATCAGGAGCCTTGAAAAGAAGCTGGTGCAGCACATGGCTCTTTCCCACTCCTCACAAATGATGGTTGTTGTGCTCGTTAACCTCTTCTGGGGCTCAGTCAGTTCACGCTGTGCAGCAGCGGAGTGCTGAATGAAATAAAAGACTCGCAGGACCCATAGAAACCCCATAACTCCTTCATTCCCAACGCACAAGCAAAGGCCGCCTTCCTTGCAGAATACCAAGTGCCTCTCATCAAACTCCTAATAAGTCAATCCTGGCTCCATGTGGTGGTGACAGCTCAGATTCCAGCACAGGCGTGTGGGGCCAAGCCCAGCTCCCGATTTACCCCACCGGCTTTGGCAAGCCACCTCGGGCTCGTGCTTGGCTTCGCTCTGACGACACGCTCCAACGAGAGCGTTTTCTCACTGGATCTTCTGCAGGCACAGGTTCAGCTTAGTTAGACCAGCCTGGTCTCTGTATGTAGGCTAGTCCTGCTCAGATCCTTGGCAGGGGTCTAAAAGGAGACATGTAATGAACCTTTAGCTTACAACATCATTAAATAACTGTAACTCCATAACATCGCTTACAAAAAAAAATTCTCTTCTATCCGAATGGCTACGGTTCTGATAAATGAAAGAGAATCTCCTCTTTGTGGTTATAAATGAACAAAGAGGACAGTGCAAGCTGATCTGAGGCCCACAGAAATGAAAGGAAAACCAAAGACTTCAAGGCATTTCAAATGTAGGCTCTTCTAACTAGTAGCCTTTGATTTTAAGGATTTTTATCTCAAACTGAAGAGGACAAAGCTACTGTTTAAAATGAACTATGAGCAGTTGAATGGCATGATAAACTCCCATCTGAGGCTGCAGAAGGATTCTGTGTGCCGCAGAGTAAGAGATGAGCTCCAGTATTTAAAGCAAAAGGGAAGAAAATTTGAAACAAAGCATAAAGCTAATTAGAAAAATCTCAGAAAAAGTAACAAGAAAAACATCTAAATAAAGTTCTCCATGGCAGTTCAAATGAAACAGGGAAACACCTTGCACCACGACTGAATGTTTTCCATTAGCATTTTTCACCTGAATTTAAACATCAAAAGGAAAACAAAACACACACACACAAAAAGAAAACGCCACTGCAGCAAAACATATGTTAAAACACAGGAAATACATTTAATTATGTAGTATTTAATGCATTGCCTTGTGACACCAAAATACAGTATTATCCAGTGACTGTTAGGTGTCAGTGAGTGCAGAATGGAGAGCTGCTTTCCCTGCCTTGCGAGTCTGTTGCCTTTCTGGATGATGAACTATTGCTGGAATCACTCTTTTCCTTTTCCATCATTGATTCACTGGATTCTGTGAGCTTTGGGTTGGTGTCCCTTCTGTTGAGTCAATGACAATCTTGTTTTGCTATCAGAGACTGAAGGAACTGTTCCCCTGATGCCTTGGTCAAGTTAAGAAAGATCTCTAGGCTCAACATGCAGTGAAAAATGAACCAGATCAGGAATTTTTATAAAGGGAATTTTCAATTTGAAGTCTACATCAAAACTACTATTTTAATAATCCTGTATATCATTAAAGGAAAAGGCATCAGAAAGCTTATAAATTGTCTGGCTTACCCTTGGAGAGTACCATTTAATTGAATTTATTTTTGTTTCATTTCAATTTAAATCCATGAATGTGTATAGGTTGGTCTAATGCTGGTATGTGAAAACCAGAAAGCGAAGCCTAGTTAAGAGAAGCAACAGCAAAATGGTATGAGTGTTTCTAAAGGACGGAAAGTGTGTGGTCTTCATTCAGATTTCAAACTGGTTTGACCCCATGTCATCCTATTGGCTTTAGTTATTGTTCTGATTTATGTTAGCACAGACAAGAGCAGGATTAGATATAAGTGTGGTAGTCCATTGTTTAGAAGAAACATATTTGTTTTCCATACTCTCATCCAGAGAAGTTGACTGGAACAAAGTTATTTCAAACATCTTCATTTTTTTAAAAAAAATATGTATAGAAACATCTGCATGCTCATTTCATGCAGAATTTAAAAATAGAGATTGAAACACTAAAGAAAAAACCCATAGTTCTAGATCATTAGCAAAATGTTGTTAGACATATTTCCATTCTCAGTATTTCAGTAATTAACATATATGAAAAAATGAATATAATAAGTCAACTACAAATCTTATTGGCTGCAAAAGCTGTGATTATACTTTTGGTAAGCTGGACCTATTTAACTGAAGAATGATTTTAACAGTGCTATATGCCTTTTCAGGTCTACTTAACTTACCAAAATATTGTGCTATTACTAAAGCCCACCTAACTATGCTTATCCTTCTGAAGAGCAACTTTTTAAGAAGGGAATAATTTATTGCTTGCAAGCTGAATATAAAATAAGGCTGGCTTAGCTTGGCTGATTTATGGAGTTTTAATGTAGTTAGGGAAAAGTTGTGTCATCATTTCTATCCTCTCTTGCATACCACCCTATGGACACTGGGACTGAGTAGAGCCTGCTGAGTGTAGAACGTGGCCCTTATTGTGAAGTCTACTATCACTTAAAATTAGAAAGCAATGTGAACAATATATATCACATTTATGTTCGTAACCTGAGCTGATGAAACCAGCAACAGGGAACTGAGAATGCTTAGATATATGTGGCACTGGCTAACACGAAGAGCCCAAGGCAGCATGGTAGCAAGTCAATAACCTGTTAGAACAGGAAGATTGGCATGAAGCTGGCAAAGAAGAGTCCTGGTTAAAAGGCAAACAGGGGTAGATAAATATCTCACCATATCATGGAATTATTTCTATTAATTGAACATGCTGGAGCCTGATGTGGTGGCCACTGATGTCCTCTAGTATGACCCTGACTAACTTTAGTGGGAGCAAACTGGGGCCAACAGTTTATAGACCAGAAGTTGCCTCCTTTCATGTTCTTGCTGTCTCCACATCTTGTGATGGGTGGCATTTTTGCAAGGTCTTTTCTAAGGGTGGTGTGATGCTGAGTCAGGCCACTTGGATACCTGTCCTCAGCCCCAAGAACACAGAGAGGAGTGGAGAGACAGGCCAGGAGACCAGCTGGGGAAGATGGAAGGACTGGGGAAGGTGGAAGGACTGGAATGAGCGAAGGAGGGAAGTGGGGAAGAGGAACATTCCCAATTGACAAGTGAAGGAAGAGAGGAAATGGCCTCAAGTCGCACAAGGGAAGATTTAGACTGGATATGAGGAAAAACTTCTTCACAGAAAGGGATGTGCCTTTGGAACAGGCTGCCCAGGGAAATGGTTGAGTCACCATCCCTGGAGGCATTTAAAGACGTGTGGATGTGGCATTTAGGGGCATGGTTTAGATAGCGGACTTGGCAGTGTTGTGTTAATGGTTGGATTCAATAATCTTAAAGGTCCTTTCCAATCTAAATGTTTCTATGACTCTATATATTGGCTTGAGGCTAGATTTTGTGACCTCCAACTCATGATGTGCTTCCTGTGAACAAAGCTTTGTGGAGTCCTGCTCTCAAACTGACATGAGACAGTGATGAAAGGAAGTCATCTGCTTCGTGCTGTCTCACATTCAGCACTTTGCCCGTAAAATTTTATTGGAGCAATTGTACATGATACTGCCTTAAAGATATGGCTCGTCAGATAATTGCGCCTCTGCTTCTGGGATTTATACTCCTGTTCCTAATTTTGTGTAAGCTATTTTAAAATGCCACATCAAATTATGCTGAGAACATTAACATTGTGAAAAAGATGTGTAAGAGTCAAGACACACTAAATCTGAATCACCTTCAGCAATCTCCTGCAGTATATGTGTTCTCATACAGTTTTTAGTTGAAGAATGACTCTGGTTTGCAACAGAGTCCCACTGAAAAGCGAACAGGGCATTTAAGAAAGCTTTTTTAAAAACCCTTTTAAGATTTTTTTTTTTTTTTTTTTTGAAGACTAGAAGTAGAGATTTGATAGATAGATGGACTAGAAGCCTTTCTTATATGATGTTTAGTGCCGATGTATGTCTTTAATGTGGCGAAACGATATGACTGCTCCTCCGGGCACACAGCTGAGCTACCTCTTGGCTAACCACAGCGGGTACTACCGCCATGTAGCTATGACGAGCACCCAGCAGCGTGGTCTCAGTATGAGAGAAGAAATCATCATTTATCCAGCTTCTGTGTGAATTACGGAGCTTGCACTGAATTTTGTGATGCTGAAGCCCAGTTTTTAGTGCCTGAAGCAGCAAGTTAAGCAGCAAACTGCACACTGACCTGCAACCATTGACTGCAGGTTAGAGACAATCTCACTATCAATCACTGAACCTGAATTCGATGTTGATAGTGAAGTTTCCGAGAGATGATGTCCTTTCTGTTCTGTTAAGAATTTTACGTAGGGAAGGATGACCTCTAGCTCAGAGTGCCCACTATGGTGAGAGGACAACATATGGACATTCTGAAGTTTTGAAGTCCTTTGAGGATGCAGTTTCCTGGAAAAAAAGTAGGTGTTATAAAGAATGTATCCCTGAACGTTAGGGTACAGGCTGACTAAAATAGAGCTCCTGCCGGCACAGTGATCTCCCCAAACACCACAGTGTGCCAGGAATAAAAACAATTAAGAAAACAGCAGTTAAATTCTCTGTCAGTGGTGAAATTCTCCAGAAGTATGGGAAGCCTTAAACAGAGCACAATTTTGTGCTTGAAAGCAGTGTGTGCCTGTAGAAGAGGACTGCAGAAAAAGTCTCATAATTTCTGTAGGTAGTAGTTAGCTCCGTATTCCGTCATGTTTTAGTAGTTTCAGTTAAATCTGGCAGAATGGGCTAGGTGTGAAACTGCGCTGAGGAGTGTCACACTAAATCTGTAACAGAAACCAAAATGAAAGATTAAGCATTTCTGAGTGAGCTGAGGTTAAACCTCTCATCTTAGTGGGAGGCAACTAATTTTCTAAAGGTTGGGTCCTGACTGCAGCCCAGAGTTGAACACCTTACATTTGTTAAGCAGTTCAGAAATAATCCCAAATGGCACAGTTAGACTTTGCCAATCCACAGAAATCTCCAGAATGAAGTTTATATTAAAGGGTCAGTATGTCCCTGTAACGTGGTTGTGTTGGATTTGCAGTCAGGACATCAAAGAAAAAAAAAAAGGCTGAAACAGAAAGAGAGATCTTGGTGTCAGAGCCCATAGAGGATAAAACTTGCACAGTTGTCACAGGATGTGCAACGTAGGACAGGGTCCAACACAAGTGGAGAGGTACAAAAGTTGGGGTAGATGGAGTCAGCTTGAGAGAAGCAGAATGCTGCAGCCAGGGGAGGTGAGGGCAGCGTGGGTGCCAGCTGCCTCCGCTCCTGTGAATGCTGTCCCAGCGGGTACTGCACTGCTCACCAGTGAGCAAAATCAGTGTGTTGCCAGAGGCAGGACTCTGGCCGATAAAACTAAAGCTATTAGAAAAGGTAGAGGTTAAATCAGAGCTCCTTCTGACTGAAAGAAGATTGAAAATACCTGTCAAGTCTCCTTGCTGCATGATTCCCCAAAAAATGTGGTAAGCAGTGTCTTTTACGAAGAGAGAATTACTGGGTTATGTATGCGAATTAGGGCTCTGATAGACATTGTCTGTTGATTCATCTATGAGCCTCCTGATTAGCATTCATATTTCTCCATGAAGTAAAGCACTGAAAAATAGCTTGAGTCTTTTCTTCCTGCAGTCAACTGGCTGAGCAAAGAGAGCAAACCATTGCTATGGGCGCTTGCCTGGCTCCTGGGTGTTTCTGCATCCGACTTCCCTGCTCTCTAACTACTTGTGACAACATGATGTGTTGTTTTTTTCTTTTCTCTGCCATGTTTACAAACATTTCCATCAGCAGAGGAATCAAGCACAGTACTTAGCATAGTCTGCTTGTGCTGGCTTATTATTCATGAGGCACTGGGATGAAAAGTCGCTCAAGGCATTGTTGTGGGCAGGAAAAAAAGCAAAAAAGCCTACAAGGCTTAGAAAATGATGAATTTAAATACAAAGCAACTGTTTATGAGGACAAATACTAGTGTATGCATACCTGTTGCCAACTTTGTTTTGATCTTTGATTCTGGGATGCAAAGAAAAAGCAGCCCTTGCCCTCTTTGGCAACAGAGATTGAGAAAGTTTATTTCTGGTACTAAGAACAAAAGAGGAGTCATGGAAAATTACAACCATCCCTTTTTTTGTCTTCCCTTTTTGCAGTGCTACTTTAAAGGAAGCCTTCCCCTTCAAATAAAGGGTTCCCTTGCTGTCAGCTTATTTTTCTACATGATTTTAAATCTCTTCTATAGCAAAGAAAAATTAAATTGGCTTTTGCTAGTTCTTTGGCATTTAACAATGCGGGGAAGAAAAAAGCCCATACAATGAGCAGACAAAGGATAGATGGAAGGAACTTCAAAGAAGAATGATATACACATGAAGAGTAAAGTGGTAGTAAAACCAGCTTAATGAAAGAGCCAAAGATTCTGTCGGAAACGAAACC
>Ga0181612_174053_pt1 | contig 18052 bp, 14 predicted proteins | sample HoacroProtozoa21_FD_119630 | JGI IMG/M metagenome (GOLD analysis project Ga0181612, IMG submission 119630) | Hoatzin crop microbial communities from Cojedes, Venezuel. Combined Assembly of Gp0051906, Gp0051904, Gp0051908
GGTTGGACTAGATGACCCTCAGAGGTCCCTTCCAACCCCCACCATTCTATGATTCTGTGATTGCGCTCATGTGGCAATTACGGTCAGGGCATTAGACACTGTACAAGGGCTACGGGGTGACGTCATGTCTATTGAAGCACAGGCGTTTAGCTCCACACCAGGCAACAAGGAGCACTTAAAAATATGAGAACAGATTAGAGCTTGTGGGCAGGTTGTGATAGTCGCATTCGTGAGCCAAGATGTGGTGGAGGCGGGCAAGGGTCTGCAGTTTTGATAGGAAGCAGAGGTGCCTGCTTGCATCTCCTGGGCTTGCTGGACCATTTGAGAGAGAAATCTGGGAGGGTAAAGCTGTGAGCAGTCAATCCCGGTCCTATTACAGGGAATAAAATTGTCTGAATGAGTTGGAAAAAATGTTGAACCGTAACAAGCATGCACAAGACACAAAAGGCTTGTCTGCCTCTGGCTTTGTAAACTCTGTAATAAAAGTTGTTTGGACATGAGCACTTACTGCAGCCGAACTTCCGTATTTCTCAGACCTTGTTAAAAGTATCTGGAATAGAGATCTATGTAGGGGAATTCTTAATTTCTCTTCAGCTCAGCCGAGTTGCATGTCGTGGAGGGCCAAGCTCCGTCTGGCTGAATCTGGATGAGTAGAGGTGGAAGTGCCAGTCTGTGATGGCCAGGTGCTCTGCAGGAAAAAAGGAGGAAGCGTTTCCTCTGTTGCTCACTGTGGGCTTCCCATTCATGTTTCTTCTCTTGTGCCCACACCGATGGCGTGGTCCAGCTCAGCCATGACAAACACACTCCTTTGTGCAGGAAGGGGCATTATAAGCATTTAATATACCTGTGTTTTCATCACAATGCCAAGCCTGGTTCCTCAGCAAGTTTGCTTGCAAGCAGCGAGAAGCTTCTCTGTGAGCCTTGTCCCGACCTTTCTTGCCTTACCAGGCAAGACCCTTACCAGAGTCCCATTCTGCAGAGGGATCGCGTGTAGGCACCGTCGTGCACTCAGCCCTTGCTGGCCTATGGACCATTAGGGATCAAAACTGTGTCAGGCATCTCTCTAGTGGTCAGCAAGAGATGCTGAGAAGAGAGATACAAAGCTGGGCTTTTAAAATATCAAAAGTAGTGAAAATCCTAAATCCCAGTTACACACGTGAGTGAGAGAAAATGTGGTCTTACTTTCAAGTATGAGCTTTACGATGAAACGATGAGATCCATTTGGTAGTAGTTCTGGTTATTAAATCTGCTTTTCTCATTGCAGTGTGCATCTAGGCTGTGCACGGTTTTGGTGCAAAATAGTAGCAGCGTATTTCTAAAATTTAAGCCTAGTATATAATTAGTATTTGAATATCTACACAAAGATTTGATCTGTAAGTACAGAATGCAGGTGCTTGACGACGAAGCGTGGAGAAGAAACCCTTTGTTTTAGAAAAGCAGCAGTCTCTCTTGCCCACAAACCATCATCCTGAGACTGCATTTCAAGCATGCAGACCCTTTTGCTTAATTATTGTAACATCAAACATCTTGGACATGAAAGGGACCAAGCAGTGGCTATGCAAGATAATGACTTGTTTATAAAAATAATTTAAACAGCATATGAAAAGGATAAACATGCATGTCCTGCCAAAATTCACTGTATGTTCTGCAGGCTTTGGTGATTGTGAATCTCTTGGCTTGCCCTTTCAATTTCTTTTTTTTTTTTAACCCACAAAGAAAAAAGGCAGAGGGGGAAGGGAGTGAAGAAAAAAAGAGATGTAAAAAAAAAAAAGTTCTCATATTTAAGGAAGTTCCAACTTAATGTGCTGTGGAAGATAGCTGGAGAGAAAATACATTTGTTTAACACACTACAAGCGAGATTTTCACTTTGAGATGTCTGTGTCTTGTCTCTTGTGTGTGATAGTTTTTACACTTTAATGATTGTAGCAGCCATTCTGTCCAAAAATGTTCCATTCTGCAGGACATGTAATGATCGTTACTTGCTAGACAACGTAAGGATACTGCTCTGTCTCTCATCTGGGACTTCGAAACACTTCATAAGTGCTGAAGTCTCAACAGCGTGCTCTGATGAACGTGAATTGACGCTGTACTCATTTACTAAATGGCTAAGCTGAGGCTCGGAGGGCACAACTGGACAGGAGCTGCGATGCGATCCCTGAAATTCTTGCTTCCAGTCCTGTGATGTAACTGCAAAACCGCGTGCTGAGTTACGGTCCTGGCGGTGCCCAAGCGGCTCGTGTAGACGGTGGAACAGGAGGGTCTTCTTCAGTGAAACCCATCCTTCTTGAGGTTGCAGCGTCAGGCAACTGGAGACCACAATTCTCACTTTGCTTAGGCTTTAGTCCTTCCCAACTGTGGACCTTGCTCATCCATGTTGCACAGTCTGTGCCTATGCTCCGTTAGGGACACGGCTCCTTAGATGTGCTGGCAAACAGCTCGACATTGGTAACATCTCCAGTCTCTGTGGGTGCTACCTGAACGCGAATACTCACCAGACATCCATTTGTATATGATATCTACTGTTTGCCCTAAGTGATGGCTTTTGCAAGAAAGCAAAAACCCTTTTGGGTCTCTGACCGAATAGTGCAGGAGACATCTGGGTGCAGTGGGTGGTAGCATGAGCATGTGGGCAGGCTCTGGTTTTATGCTTTTGTACATGGGCATAGGCTGGTGTCCACGAGGAGCTGAATAGGAATGATGAAAGAGATCACAGGTGGGCACATTTTTCACTTGAAACTGTTGGAGAGCCTAGTAAAGGTTCGGTTGACTTTTGCTAATGTACGTGATAACAGTAATGTCCACACTGCAGAGTCATAATGTCTTTTGGTAATGTCCACACTGCAGGGAAGCTAATAGTAGATGTTCTTCTGAGTTAACTAATAGGTTGTTGAGAAGCTCTGAATAAAAATGCAGTGTAACGGCTGAAGTTGGTATAATGAGTCCTTTATGTTTAAGGAGCTATTGGGATTGGGTCCGCCTGATACTTTTGCTATCACTAGTCTCAGCAGAAAGAATTTTATGGGGTCCCAAAACAGTCTGTTGCTTCTGGCAGCCAAAGAGCTGGCAGCTCCGGCTCACTGAGGCTTGAAGAGATAGTTCATTAATTCATGGCACTTTCCAGAATAAACATGGCAAACCTCCTCTGAAATAACAGACGGTAAATCCTCCCTGTCACTCAAGACTGCACATTTGTCCTCAGAAAGGGGCCGTGAAAGAAGCTGTCCGTCTCCTAATGAATGAGAAAATAAATAGCAGAAGAATTGTGCATTGTGTCATACTTGACATGGCGAAGCTTCAGGGTGGAATAACAACAAACTTTTCCTCCCGTCTTATCCCTGTTAAGTGTGAACCTAAACCGAGCAATGCCCACCGGGCAGACTATCAGACGGCGTAAACTCCCATAGCTCTCCGGCAGGCATCCCTGGTGGGAACGACAGCCTTTTTGACTCCTGCTTTGACTCTTTTGGGAAAGGTGGATTTCAGCACCTCTCGGCTGCGGGTTCCTGGGGATGGGACCCGCTGGTTTCTCTGTGCTGCGAGGCTTGCTGGGAAGGTTGCTGCAAGCTGGGGTTGCTCAGAGCGCACAGATGTTTTGTGCAGCTTGTTATTTTCTATGTTGGAGGTTATGAGTCAGATTACTGTTACTAAAATGTTTATGTGAAATCATTTCTGAGTCATATATTTGCATCATATACAACCTGTCTGACAATCAAAACATTCAGCGCTCAGCTAATGATTATACTAAGTTTTCCAACACTCTGCTCCAATATAACATAATTACACGGCGAAGTGCCATACATTACTTTGACAGAGTTCTTCATGCGCCTTGCGATGTCAGAACATCATCATTGCTATTATTTGAAATTATCAGAGAAATGTGGACTATGTTGTATGAAACAAAATTAAAAATAGTGAGAAGCAGTCCCTCAGAAATGCAGTGCCCTGCAAATCTTGCTGGAAACAGGCATTTTCTGTCCTCGAGGGAACATAGATTTCAGGAAGTTGCATAGCGCTTTTAACCTTGTTCTCTCCAGAGAGGTGCCTGATTAGGGTTTGTTGGTGAATTAACGGACAGTGGTGGATATTTGCATGGAGAGATTGTTTGAATACCAGGATTCGGCAGCTGCCCGGGAGCCTTTTTGGTAGTGTCTGTAGAATACAGTTTACAAGATGGAACTGAAGTATTTTTAGCAGTGTGGAAGACATAAACAGTCTGTAAGCTACAACTTCATGAACACAGTGTTAATCTGTTGTGTGAGTTGTAACATAAATACAAGTCGCTTACAAAAATGTTCTGAATAATTAGGGCAAACATTTAAGATTATGTTTACCTTCAGGTGTGTGAGAACTAGGGCAGGAGTGTTTGCTGCCGCATCCTTGTGAAACCAGTAACTCCTCTTTAATTGTTTATTCTAAAATGGGGTGGGGAAAAACAAAGCATCCCCCAAATCTGTGCTAAGGGAACGGTTAAGGAGATGGAAAGCACGTAGGAGCATAGGGCTGCTCTTTTGTTTGTCTTTAAAGAACTGTCTGTGAAAAAGCATATGGGTATTGAAACGGAGAACAATTTTAGGGTTGACTTGTCTGGATTTGGTTTACAGTCTTTTGGAATTGACTTTGAAAGCTCGGTTGCAAGTGTGAGGGGCACTGGCAGGTCCCTTTAAGTATAAAATGTCATTGCATTTCATCACTCTTGCTGAACTGGCAGAGTGCAAAGCGCGGGATGGATTATGACGGCATTCTTTACGTTCCTAGTGAAAAAAGTGTGGACAATACAGTAGTGGACTTTCCTGGCTGCAAGTGTCTGAACCGTGCTTAGTAACTAGGGAGCCCGCGTTTGGAGCGATGAAAAGCATCCCCATGCGGTACTGGCAAGCACCATCTTCGCTTATGCACTCTCCTTGGCCAGCGTCAGTGACAAATACATAATTGGACTATGAGGACCAATATATTGTGAAGTGTAGTGGAAAATGCCAAAAAAATTTTCAGTTGGATGAAGTCCATTTGTCCTGTGCTAATTTCTAGCCCTGTAAACAAACACAGCTGCTGAGTGTAGAATCAGTGCTCAGAGTGGTTAAAAACAGTGATGCATTGCTAGTGAGATCACGGCAGGAAAAATATGTAACATATGAGGCTGCAGTAAGGATCAAGACTATTCTCAGCTCTGATTAATTGTTTCTCTTCATACATTTTCATCTATTTATGATGCCGTAGGGTAACTAGAACATAAAGATAGCTTTGTATTTGCCAGACCATTCAACTGAGACAGTCAAAGTATTAAGTATTGATGAGCCAGTTGTCACAAATTTTTGCAAAAGGGTCTGAATTAGTGACCAAAGGCTTAATTTTTCATACCACTATGTCATTGGTTTGGTCATCCAGGCGTTGTTATTATTTATTGATGTATGTGAAGGATCCATGCAGGTAGGTTTGCCTGTCATATTATCTTTATTTAAATGTCTTTAGAAGTTCTGCAACACTGAACAAGGGACATGAGGCTTCAAACATTAGAAACCTCAGGGCCAAGCCTGCTAGGTCATTGGCAAAGCAGCAGCACTTACACTGTAATTTGTCTTGTGGCCCAGTTATGTATTTTGACATTCTTGTGCTGACTAATTGCTCTGGGGAAAAAAAGAAGTAAAGAATGGTCTTAGTTACTGCAGTAGAAAAGACAGCTACCAACCTTCTCTGTCCATCCCATCAATTACTCAGTGACTGCTGCATGGTTGTTCCCAGGTCTAGCAGAGTAGGGCTCCTATGGCTTGCCACAATGCAGTTAAGTAATGCACTTGATGTCATATTTTGCATCACCTATCCTAACTGGGCATTAATGAGATTTGTTTTTCCTCCTTGGCTTTGAGAAAAGAGAAGTCTAAAAGAGCTAGATAGTTCAGGTGGAAAGTGCTGGAGAGCGGATGAGGTGGAATATACATCACCAAGTATGACTCATTGTTGGAGTTGTTGTTGTTGGGGAATCCTCCAGTGCAACGCACTTGTACGTACATTATGTGTTGAGGACGGCTGAGTTAACAAGGTCTACGTGCTCCATGGGAGTGTTCGCTTTTGATGGAGCTGTGGTGGTACCTGTGAAGAAGGCCTTTTGCCAGGCAATTTGCCTGGTCCTTGGCCAGCTAGGTTGCGTGTGTGTTGCTGGGAGGCTGTGGATCTCAGATAGAAGTTCTGGCTCCTCCGTGGTTTGCTTTAGGCTCTGCGGTTTGCAAGGCAGGTCTCCTTCAGCTCCTGGCTCTCCACCACTCGCCCTGTCCCAGAGGCTTTGATGGGCAGCCTGGAAGCCCCAGGAGTGGCAGGTTATCTCCTTCTCCAAATCTGCCTGTGCTTTGTAATATTAAAGTCTTCTATGAGATAGACTTTTTCTTTTCTTTTTCTTTTGGACGTTTTGTAGCTGTCTGGGGCACTCCATGCTCTCCCGTAGCACGTGGTGGTGCCACCCTCTTTAGAAGTCTCTTGGGGCTTGAGAAATAATTTGGCATCTGCATTGCTGCATACTGGACTGTGCTATTGTGAATTTTGTTGTGTCTGCAGAACACGACCAGGGCCCATCAGTGGCCCAGGGTCTGGAAGCTCTCCTTGCCACTACCCCTACTCAACTGTACGCTGACATGGAGAGTTTAATTCCCAAACTGTCAGTCTGGCACTTTCCATAAACACTAAATTGACTCAGAGTGGCTAGGTCTAGTGCTATAAAACACACTGTTCAGGTCTTATTGCCAAGAAAAAAATTTACCTGTAAATAGCAGACTTACAGCATAGGGGTTTATTTCTGTGCTTATGCTTTTTACATTTCCATTTTTGCACCAGCTTGGCAAGAAGTTAACTTAAATGTCAAAACTATTTTTATGTAAATATATGCATTATTGAATCTCTTACTCATAAAGCAAATAGTACGTTAAACCCACACAAAACAGCTGAAGCTATATATATTTTCTCACTACTGAATTTGGCTTTTAATAACTTGGGGTGGACTGTCCAAAATAAAGTTAGGAATCAAGGGCACTTTATTTTCCAGCTAGCAACGTATATATTCTTGGCTTTGGACTGTACCTGTTTGAGATGGAAGAAAATTTGGATTTGTACTACAGGTCCTCTCAGTGATTAAAAAAAGGCAGGAGATATCATGACTAAATGAACACATTATTTTCAAAAATAGCAAACTTTTACAATTCTACAAAACTACAGAAATATATGAAGGACTATTAGGAAACCTTGAAGACTTTGATATCAAGCAATGGCTGTCTAATGTGTTTCTCCTGCTGAATGTCCAGCCTTGTGCCAGATTCGGAGGCAGCAGTTACCTAGAGAAAAGGCTGTAGTCTGCAAAGAGTCCTGTAAATTTCGCTGATGCTATTTGAGGAGTAAGGACAGCAAAACCAGCGCTTCACAAGTACAAACAAAACCGAAGAGGAGGTTAGGGGTTGTGTACCACGGCCAGGTTGTAATGACCTGGATGCAGATGCTCGCTCTCCGTCCTGGGATTCATGGTTTGTCTCCACATCATGCGTCATCTTGCCCCACCGCCCTCCTGTCTGTGGGAAGTCACCTGAGGTCGGTATCCATTCCTAAAGATAAGGTGGGAAAAGTCACTTCAGAAGCTCATGCAGACAAGAGCTTGTTCCTGAATCCACAGTATCCCTCGCCAGTGCTCTGCCACAGTCTTCTGGTGGGGTTCACCTTACTGCTCTCTTGTTGCTTATTGCTACCTGCCACGTGCTCGGTATTGGAGCCGCCGCAGCAGAGTTGTCCTTTGGTTTTACCTTGTCCTCTGCTGCGAGCAGGGCTCCCCCAAGCATGCGGCTCTGTTCGGGCTAGCTGGGATGCAAAGAAGTAAGGCAGAGGAAGAGAGGAATCATCAGCAGAATCGTATGCGGTCTGCCAACCCAGGTTTCAGTTCAAGGTTTTAAGTCAGTTATCCAGCAATTCCAACCATCATGGGCTGGTGTGACTGCCGCTATGTGTGCCCTGCACACCACACATCCCTACTTCTGCTCTTTCTGGTTGAATAAGCTTAGGCTGTACTCGAGGAGACTAAAAGTGAGAGTGCTTTCTGGGATAGATGGCCTGTGAAAGCTGCCTTTGTTGTCTGAGGCTGAAGTTAATGTGAAGCATTAGACTAGGGGAAACCCCTGGAAAAAGGGGCCTGAAAGTGTTGGATACAATCACAAGCAAAATTTGGAAGACCACCGTTGTTGGAGAAAATGCTGCAGTTGGTCATGGGTGGGTCACGTCCAGCTGATCGGTGGGGCTGGCTACGCACGCGTCACTCCATGGGCGCGAAGGAGAGAAGAAACAGCTAGGGCAGGAGGAATGAACTGGACCAGAAAGAGGGGTATGTGTGCGGGTCCCGACTCTTGCCCGTGCAGGCAAGTGAGTTTGAAGGATGGTGCCTAAGAGATTATAGTTTTCTAAAAATAATGTTTTCAGCTTGTTGAAACCACAGCTCTTGCTGATGCAGGTCTTGATTATTTTACCTCTTATTCCATCTTTCCTAGTTTGCATGATTCAGACCTGTGTGAACACTAGTGACGGTGCCTCGTCGCTGTGAGAGCGGAGCTGCGTGGAAGAGGCATGGCTCACAGGGGCAGGAGGTTTGCCATCTCTGTTAGACCAGCGACGGAGATGAGAAAACAGGCCTACTCTCTGTCATGAAAGCCTTTTTGCCCACCAGATCCCCTGTGCGTCCCTGGGAGGTGTCCTGCTGGGCTCCCCGGGCAGCTCTGCGAGCGAGGGGTGAGCCGGCTCTGCCTGGCGGTGCCCGGGAGGGAAGCCCGAGGAGATGATGCTGTTCTGCTTTACTTGCGATGTCCTCTCCTAAGAAACCTGATTGTCATGTTCTTTATTCCCCCTCATTAAATGGATAGGCTGCTCCAGGTTGTCTTTAAACGCGTGCCTCAAGGAAAAACTGAAACAACTGATGAATAAAATGTTGTGGTTTAGCTTGCGCCGTAAACACTGTTTTCCTTTTTAAATACATTTTTGGAAGGTGAGGGGAAACCCAATTACAATCGAGTTTAAAGCAAGCAGACTTTCCTTTATTTGACTGAGACGCATGATTCATCTTGTATCAGCTATTTCTTCATTTTTAAGTCATTCTGCTTGTGCTGCGTTCATTCCCTGAGCTTATTTTGTTAACCTTGCCACCTGAACAAATTAAGTGTGTGTTGTCATATGGTGTTCCCTTAATTATGTACCTGCTGGTCACAGCTGGGACACCTAGATTTTCACCTGCTTCTCTGTGTAGCCAGAGGACAATTCATCTTGCAGATTTTTTCCACCCTTTGAAAACTTTTTTTGAGTGTTGTGCAGATTATGTGAATACACTGAAATGTCCTGTTTTTCCACTGCTTTGGCATTTCTAGGTGTCCTTGGAGTGCAGAGGTAGTAAGCTAAGGTACAACAGTTGGTACTTTCATTAGCAGTGGTGGTGCATACCAAAAGCCCAAATCTGACCAAGAAAGGTAAATTGACGTTGGGACTAGCGAGGACCCTCAAGGCCATTGCAGACAATGAAGCTGTAGACATTTTGTCCAGCAAGCTCCACAGAGATCCTGCCCAGTTTTTCTGCACATCTCACAAGTCAGGGGACTCCTGCCAGCTGCCCTGGAAAAAAATTAAGAGCAAAGAAGTGAAGACCAGTGCCTACAGCTGTACGCTGCCAGGGCAGATGTGCCCTGGAGCCCGAGAGATCAGTGCTGTCACTGGTGTCTTGGGTCCTCACAGCATTACAGCAGCTTTGGGTGAAGTTCCCAGGTGGGATGTGGACTGTCCTCCGTGTTAGAGAGCGAAGAGAAAGCACTTAACATGCAAACTCTCCCTGCTGTTTTGGTTTGAGGAAAATTTCCTTGCTTGTCATAGTCTTTGCAGGTGTTATGTCTGCATGTGAGAGATTGTCAGTAACTCAGTAATTTGGTCCCCACAGACTCTTGCCCCACGAGAGGCACTTTCTCTAGCTGGGGTCTGTATCTGATGCTTCACAGGACCACAGGAAAAAAGGCTCAGACCGTCAATGTAAGTCATGAAATGGGGGACTAATATGGTAAAACTATGGGCCAAATGAACGAGGGGAAAACGGTGATGCCCTCCCGCTTCACTGCGCCCTGGCAGTACTGACAAATTTGACACCTCTGGTGTCATTGCCAAAGTTTCAGGTTCCCATTTCAGGAGCTGCAGAGGCAGTGGTAAAGTAGGACAAAGCACACTCCGACTCTGCTCCCAGTTTTTCACATGGATGTGTGCATGCTGTGCTCACGCTCTCTGCCCCTCCTGCTGAACACCATCAGCTTTCTCTTAGGAAAATCTAAAATTTGCAGCGAGGAGGTGTTGGAGGTAGCTTTGTGAGAGATGTAAAACACAGGTACTGTGTATTGGCTGGGGGGGAAGGTTGTTCTTTTATTCAAATTTGGCTTTTTGGTGCAACTTGTGACATCTATACTGGTACAATAAAATGCGCATTAATATTTGTAGAAGCAGTGACTGAAAGTCATTATTCAATGAATGCCCTAGACACGAGTGTTGGTTTAGATAAAATTTGACGTTGTATCCTTATTGTGTATATAACAGAGAATAAACTCGGAAGATCTCCAACTCCATGCAAAATTATTTCAAGTGGTATGTGGCCAGTAGGTACCCTGTATCAGGGCAACTGGTTTATTGGGATATTTTTCAAGAAAATGTGACAGGTTCATGATAATGGGGGGGGGAACCCCGAGTTTATCTGAAACAGCATTAACAGATTGTTTGTGTCTTGAAATGCAATCAGCGAGTAAGTAGTAAGTGTTGTTAAACAGATACAAAATTTAAGTGACTCTACTCTTAATAAAGAAGCAGCTAAATAAATATTTCAAGAAAACAGTGAAGTCAAATTGCAATAAATTTTATTATTTAGTGCACTTTTAAGGCCACAGAACAGGAATATATCTGCATTCAGGAAAGCACTTAAGCATGTGCTTTCCTGAGTAGGGACAGTCTTAGGCTTGTACTTAAGTGCTTTCCTGAACGCGGGCCAAAGCCTTCTAAGTTTATTTTAAAGACACTCTTCCCTTAATTAAAACACTTGGTCGAATTTAACAATTAGGTGTCAGCTTGCTTACTGTCACACAGCAACTTTCTGTAACAGCAGGCGGTAGCGCTATACAATGACTGAGGTCAGGAAACGAAGACTACTTCATCGCTTGACACTGGGAGAGGAAACTCGATTTTTATGGGCCTCCCAATAGTTCCCTCCGGCAAGTGCTGGTGGTCAAAAATAAATTGAAGAGCTCTGCCAAGAAGCGGCCCAAAACTGTTTACAGGGTCTGCGTTGGAACCAAGCTGGGCTCGAGCCTTTTCCCCACTGCAGCGGTGCTGAGCAGGGCTGGAGTTCTTGCTGGTGCCCTTGGTACGTGTGTGTGGCTGGACCGCAGTTGTCCCACCAGATGTTTGGTTCTGTTTATGCAGACGTTAAATTTTTATTCGATCGTTCCGCACGAGCACCCAGTTGCTCTTTTTCTCACTTTGGTGGCTGAGAGCCAGTTGTGCTAATGGCACTATCAGATGAGCTGGAGAAAGTGGAGTCATTGCAACGCTGCTTCTCCCCTCGCTGAGGTCCTGGCTGGTCTCTGTGGCTCTGAAATGTAGGATGGAGTATGGCTCGCTCCTCCTGCCCTTCCCCGTGTTCGGTGTGCGCCACTTGCTACCTGGAGGAGCACAAGTTGCTGAAGCAGTTAGGAAGTTTTTTCTTCTGGGAGGGAGAGGTGGGACCTGGTCACCCTAGCAATGGTGAAGATTAAGCTGTTCTGGAACGCGTTACCAAGAAGACCCTGTGCTCTGAGAAGGTGGCCTTCAAGCATCTCCTGCAGTGTCAGGAAACATAGAAAAGTATGTTTTTTTTCTAGCAGCTTGGAGGCAGACAAGTAGCTTTGAGAGGATTTCTGCGTAGAGCCCACCTGAGGTCCTTGGGCATCCCTGTCCAGAAGCCATGTTGGTGAAGTGCTGGAAGTGATGTTGGACTCCTCTGTTTTGTAGCAGCCTCAGCTGACCCATGGTGGAGGAAGTCCGCTCTTTGATTTTCCTGAGGAGCTGGACTTTAAACAAAGTGTATTTTGTTTGAAACCCTGTTGCATTTTCTGTCTCTCTTCATAGGTTTAGTGGGCCTGGCCTGCCTTTTGCCTCCTAGCCAAAGCAGTTCAGTGTCTTCCCCTCACCTGCTACCTGGCTTTGGCTCTGTTGTTACCACAGTTGTCCTGTCTTGCTTATTTTTATTATCTTTGCTCCAGAATTTGAGATCTGTAATTGCAGGATAGCTCTCAGCAATCTAAGCCATTGCTTTTGTGTGGGTGTCTTCCTCAGTGACATCTGCATAGGGTTTTCCTCAGTTTGCAATAGCCTTGATTTTTAAATCAGAGTTTGATTTCTGAAGTCAATAGGTGTTAGCCATGGCCAGGCTTTTAAGGGTGAGGTGAGAGCAAGTCTGTGCCAAATTCAAAACTCCTCCTGAAAGATTTTCCCGTACAAAGCCTCACATGGTGTTGCCCCCTCCTTGTCCTTTTGGACATGGTTTCTACCTGAGCTTGGGAGGACTTGAAGCTTGCTCTTGGCTTCTCCTGGCACAGAGGGGAGGAACAAAGGAGAAAATAATTTTCATGGAAAAAAAAGGAGAAGAAGGATGTAAGGTTTGGTAAGCAAACTGGATCCCGGATAGGCTGAATTTTCCATTTTATGGAGAACGTGCCAAAATACTACAATAAAATACATAATGTTTCCTCCGCCTTCCCATTGTAAAACTTGAGAGTCATGGCATATTAACCAAAACCAGATACATCCATCTAGTTTCCATACTCTGAAGCAGTATAGGGTGGGGTGAAGCTGGTATTAATAGGTCTATTCATCACAATAAATTTTCCTGGTAGATGTGGGTGGTTCAGACTCAGTGAAGAAATGGCTCAGAAGTGATCGGTCTCCACCCAGAGAAGCAGGAATTTGTAGCAGGGAGTGTCCCACATACCGGTAATAAAAAATGATGGCTAACTGAAGAGTCTTTTCTTCAAGGATTTTATTTTAAATTCAGGTGAGCTGAGGTTTAGTTGGCACCAAGACTCGTTTTGGTTCCCCAGCTGTTTCCTAATGTAACTCGCTAATCACCGCTCTGAGCTCCATAGGTAAATCTGCATTTGATTAAGAGCTGGCTTTAGGCTGTCATCTTCTCACTTCTGCCCCAGTGCAGCATAAAAAGCCCTATAAAATATGGAGGTTCTCGAGGGAGTTGTCGTTTGCGGTGCTAGCCGACATGAAACCAGCATTTTTGTGAATTTGTGTCATTATCTAAATTGTACATTCTTTTCAGAAATTTATCTGTTTATTCCTGGGTTTAATTGCTATTTCTTTTACAGTGGGGTTTGGAGGTCATAATGAGAAGTCTGTGCTGGGCGTTGTACCGATACATAACAGAGAAGGCAGCTCAGCCATTGACAGCTAAGAGGACGTGACGGGAAGATAGTAGTAACAAAAGGGGTGGAGGACAGAGTAACAGAACGCACGGAGATTAACAGATAAATATATGACTACCCACATTTAACAAATTATTTGAAATGCAGCCTGTTATGTGTTAATCACACAGGAATATGCGTTTTACAGTATTTCGTATCACATTTGGAGATCTACGAGTTTTTTTGTCTTTGAGGAAAAGTAAGGATTAGTCAAAATTTATTTGTGTATACGCAGAGTAGTCTTCTGCACCTAATCTTGCTTCCATGTCCCTGGGAAGCATGTGTACGTGGAAATGGTTTTTAGGTTGGTGAAACTGAAGCAGAAAATGAGGCATTGGTGATGTCTGTCTGGATTTAGAACTTGGATATCTGGTCACAAAGGGATATTTTGAACTCTCTGCTTGGTGGAGAGCAGAGGGATCGATTCTGTTGTGAGACGGTGGACCTATATTGATGGTTGGTCTCAGCAGAATATACAGAATCACCCTGCTTTTTGGAGAGCATGGGTGTAGGGACTCAGGTCGGTCAGCTGAACAGGAGGAAAGCAGGAAAATCTCTTATTTCAGTGCAAAGCCCAAACACAGATGGAAAGGAACTTCTTCCCTTAACCATAGTTTTTTGGGAGGATGGCAAGATTTCATGTGGTGTTCGTGACATCAAGGAGTCACTGCGGTCAAGGTAACTTGACATTTCCTGCCCACACTGTTTGCTGTGGGCGTCTTCAGAGGTTGTAGGGATGGCTTTGCATTTGGTGGTATATTCTGCAGGGGAGCTTATGGGGTCCCCATAGGTGAGCAGCACATTTGTCCCACGTCTGCTAGATGGACTTTCTGGCCTTCCTCTTATGAATAGTCATTTTGATGTCCAAACTGTGAAATCACTGACAGCAGGTGGGGTGAACGATGGACAAAAGTTGCCCAAGGAGATCAGAAATGAAAATGTGTTCCCGTTTGTTACAGAAAAGATGATGCTTGCTTCGGCTCTGAGTTTCTTTGCTGTGGACTATCTGCAGCAATTGAAGACAGTCCATGCCTTGGTGGGGGAACATCGGCTGTTCGGCTATGCAACAGTTTGTAATTTGATCAAGTAATTCTGAGATGGTCACATTTTTGTGGACGAGTGTGGGAGGCTGTGTGCCATGTTGCACCCTTACTGTCTTGAGTTTTACCATTTAAGCCCCCTATTTGCTGATTACGGAAACACTGAGGTTTTGTTCTTAGGGCTTCGTTTCTGGGGCTTCCTGTTCTTCACTCTGAAGAAAGCAACCACCTCCACCGCAGTCCAGCCAGCGTTCACGATGTGCCTGCTAGGCAGGCTTCATACACCCTGTGGTTTGCACGGATGAACTGCTGGCCCTCGTGAGTGAGGGGCAGTGGGCGCTGAGGTGACTGCGAATGCTTATGAGCTCCTCTGAAATATGTGGCAGTAAGGAATTCAGATGGCAAATCAGGCCCCTGGTCTGTGGCGGTGAAAAGAGACCAGCAGGGGTAAGCTGGGCTGGGGTGGAAAAAGTGGCCGGAGGCTGGGGACAGGCACCCGTGGTGGTCAAGGATGGAGGGGAGAGACACGTGGGGCTGGTGAAATGGATGAGTTGGTGAGTGGAAGGCAAGGACATTCCTGCATGGATCCCTGGGCGGATGAATGAGTGAGGGCAGGAGCGGGAAAGGTGGCTTCACTGGCGCACTGTGCGAGCAGGGCGGGCTACAAGGCATTGTGCAAAGGTGCTGCTGTGCATCTAGCGGTAGCTGGAGAAATGCAGTGCTTTTTGTGGAAGGGATGGTAAATGGTGACATAAAAGAAATTGAAAGAGTGTTCTTGAGATTTGCGAGACGCTGAATGACCCCATGAGCAATGTTTTGCGGGAGCAGACAAGTTCGCAAAGCAAGTTGCTGTCATTTTGCTGCTGTGGACTTTCAGTGGTGCTTCAACAGAAGTCTCAACCACACCTGCGGGAAGGGGGAAAAGGTTGTTGGGCTCCAGTTTTGAGGGTTCCTGCGGGAGGTCGTCTTTTGCCCTGTACTTGGCTGGTCCTCTTTGGGGGTTGAGTTGGGTGCCAGCCTAGCCCCCACCACTTCCCAGCACCAGCCTGAGCATCCCTGCCACGGGTAGAAAACTACTTCAAACCCTTCTGAGCATACCTGATGGAGGGGGAGGGCTGGGCATGGCCTTTCCTTGCCCCTTCTTCTCCTGCTGCGCTGGGAGCCACCAGCTTGTACTGATTTTGGGGTCTGAGTTGGCAGTAGCTACCAGCAGTGAGAAGATGCAATTTGGCTTAACAGTAACCCTCCTAATTCTCCCCTTCAGAGGCGAGAGGTGTCTTTCTGATTAGTTCTGGTAAATAATGATTTTGGTATTGCATAAGTATGAATTGTCATGGGTTGCATTGCTGGATTTCAGCATTATTGTTGGTCATTTAATAAAAAAAACATTTTAGCTTTTTTAACAGAAGAGCTAAAATGTTATGGTTTGGACTTTTTAAGGATGTTATTCGTTTTTCTGTTGAAATGGAAATGAAAAATGGAAGGGGAGGAAAATGAAAAAATTAGAATGTCTTTTCCATTAAGATCCTTTTTTCCATCCTTTTACTGGCATATGTGGTGGATATTTGCAAAAGTTTCTTTCATTTTCAAGAGCCCCCAGCCATTTTTTCTTGGAGAAAATATTTTAAATATGGAAAAATCTCATTTTTCATTTACTTCATTTTGGAGGGTTTTTCTTGCTATGAGCTCAGTTTACCAGTTGGAGCTACCTAGTTGGTCTCTTGAATCCATTTTTGTCAGTGGATCTCTGCATAACAGTTGTCCTTTCTTGCAAGAGTAGAATTATAATGACAGAACCAGCCGAAAGACACAGAGTGGGCTTAGATTAAACTGTTTAGTCCAGACAAATTATGCAGAAAACGTGCATCTCGTACACTGTGAAAAACACCATGGGGAAAAAAAGTATCATCTTTTGAACGTTAGCTGGTAGAGTGCAAAGAAAATAACCAGGTCACTATACTTTAGAGCAATTTTTTTTTGCTTCCCATTAAAAATAATTGAAAAATCAGTTCTTTTCATAGTCATGCGTAAGTATTTCTTTCACAGTGTTAATACTGCCTTTTCATAACTTTTTCTTGCACAGTACTTGAAAAATTCCTTTGCTGTCTTTCTCAGATTTTATCTCAGAACATGTGTTTTTGTCATTAATTTTGTTCTTATGCATTCATTGTTTTACCAACTTCTGGTTGGCTTACAGTCGGTCTGCCGGCTGCGTGTATCTTATTAGCAGTCTCTGTTCCGTTTGTCCCACAAATGCGGTTTCTTCCCCCACTCCCCGAAAGACTCCCTTTGTAGTGCATCAGTGTTATATTATGGCAGCCATTGCCAAAGGATGTTGTGGAGACCAGAGGTAAGAGTGGTTCGAAAAAGGATGGAGATAATACATCTGTTGGCAACTGATAAATGTGATGGTCTTCATTTACCAGGAAGCTGCTAAGCTTCTGATGGCTGGAAGACTGTGTGCAGGTGTACAGATCCTTCTGTGGCGTCTGTCGCCTTGTGTTCATCCCTAAACATTTCTTACTGGCCATCCTTGGAGACAAAATGCTGGGCTGCCTGAGTCTTTGGTCTGGTCCATTAAAAGGCTGTTTCTATGATCTCGTGAATCCAACTTTGGTTAGGACTCTCTAGTTTGTGGTGCAAGCAGCATGTAGCTCATCAGCATTACGATGGTGGAAACCCGTGGGGAAAAGCTACCTATCCCTTGGCTTCATGACTGTGGAGTTCATACTTTTAAGAGTTGAAGAACGAGGTAACCACTAGGTGAAAAGAATTACGGTTTTCAACCTAGTGTAGGCTCTGAGATGACACCTAAGAGGACGTTTACTTCTGTGCTGGATGGGCTTCTGCGTGAATTCATCATGCACCCAAAGGAAGGATTTAGTTCTTGTGTCTTACCTGTTTGTATGATGAACCATTTCACTGCTTGACAGAGGTGTTTAATCTTCTCTCCAAAGCACTTGGCAGATCACTGGAGACCACAAAGGCCCGAGAGGTGGCTGTTTGCTCTGCACACGGGTAAGCTGAGGCATGTGAATGAATAAGCTTGACTTGCTCAGTGTCGCGTCACAGACCCAAGGATCAGCCTCAGCCCTGCAGCAGCCTTTGGTGACCACATATTTTGATTAAGCAATCAAAACAGGGGCAAATCCTTCAGTTTTTGAGCTTGTCGTAGAGCAGCACTGGGAGACTTGACTGGAAATTGTCCCTTCGCTCGCCTGTTGCTGGTCTTCCTTCCTGGGAGGCTTCGCTCGGGCATTGCCCTAGAGCAGCCTGCCATCAGGGCAGGAGCTTGTGAGCAGACCACCATGGGCACACAGCCACAGTTTTTTGTGGTTTTGCCCCCATCAGCCTTTTTCCACATGACAACTACAGGGAGTGGGATTGCCAGCCTTTCCTTTGTGTGTATTTCTAGAACAGAAAAGAGGAACAAAGATCAAACTCCTCAGGTTGTTGTCTTGGATGAAAAGAACAAGACATTTAATATTTTTGTTCTTTGCTTTTGTGTTTTTTATTCTGAGTTTTCCTATAGAA
>Ga0181612_174730_pt1 | contig 18048 bp, 7 predicted proteins | sample HoacroProtozoa21_FD_119630 | JGI IMG/M metagenome (GOLD analysis project Ga0181612, IMG submission 119630) | Hoatzin crop microbial communities from Cojedes, Venezuel. Combined Assembly of Gp0051906, Gp0051904, Gp0051908
ATGTTTAAGAAATCAGCTTCTGAAGTTGGTTCACTGATGAGGCTTTACAGGTGCTTCACAGGTTGTGGCTCTTGGGCATGCAGGGAAAGGACGCGGATGGATCCTGGAGTAGCAAACGGCCTTTGAGGTTTGCTTAAAGAATGAAAGATTACCCTGGAAAAGGCCCTGCAAGCAAACCAGCATGGTGAACCGCCCCGAAGTGTGGGTCGCTGAGAAACTGTGTGGTTTGCATGGCCTCCACCTGTCAGAGGGGAACGTGCCTGCCTGTGGGACAGGCTGGCCGGAGCAGGGACGAGAAACATCACGGGTGTGAGAAGTGGAAAGGAGTGGGAGTCGATGGCAATTAGTGTAGATTAGAGCCTGGAAACCATGGGAAAGGGAAGAACATGTGGTTAATGGAGTGAAGGCAGGTCACAAGGGCTTTTTCTTCAATAACGTTGACTCCTCCCGTGGCTATTTTTCATGCTTTTAACTGCATTCTCACGTGGCATTCAGTTACTGAAAGAAACAAAGTGATTCTTAGAACTTTTTCTATGGTGGCGTGTTACTGTTCAGATTTCAGATTTTAAAGAGCTTATGTAAATGTTTCCCATAAGTACAGTAATTACTTGATCTGACTTTGAAATAGTGCTTAAAAAGCAAGTTTTATGATCACTGACAAAGGTAACACAGAGATAAAAATCCTCACAAGACCCATCAGATTTGACATACAGAGTATCCTGTTCTTATAAACGTCTGCAGGGTAGGAAATGACTTGGCTGAAATATCGTGTCTATTAGTAGACAAATACCATGTATACATATACATGAAATCATCCTCTGAAGAGTCCATTTAAAAAAAAAATACTGACCGTATAGTAGAGATCAGGCGCCTGCCCCACCAGCTCTGGGTAAAATGTATTCCTTCCCAGTCCTGCTTGAGCTGCGTATGTTGGTTTATATTCTGTGGCACCAGCAGTATTCATCTATTTTTCCCCTTCAGTGAGAGTAGGAGAGAAAGTTGTATTGGTGATTTTCTAAAATGTTCACGTTCTCTCCTTTAAAATGTAAAATTGTTCTCCCAACACGCCGTGAATGTCAGAGAAATAGAAACAGCTGTTGTTTTAGTTCATTCTCATGTGTGCAAGAGACAGTTTGACTGACTTCAGCCATGTCACAAATTGACTTCAAGGCCCTCCACACTGTGGCAATATTCCCATACTTGATTTTATTTACCTTTCCGTTTCTGACTTCTCTCTCTTTGGCACAGAAGAAAAATACAAGCAGGTTAAAAAAGAACCCAAAACCACACACACAAAACCCAAACCAAAAAAAAACCCCAGGCCTTCAGGGCTAGCATGAGTTCTTCTTAGGAGTTTTATCAGTTAAAGACCTCTCATGCCTCAGAAGTCTGATCTCTGTTCAAGTGGGAATTATGATGAAATGCAGGACTAAGAAGTCTCTGAAATCTAGGACTTGTACAAGGACACGCAGTGTTCTTCCACGCCTCATTAAGCTTGCCTGAAATGACCCAATCGGTGTTGAAAAAGTTCAGAAAAGATAAACTACTTTGGAACTTTTTTTTTATGACTTCATGTATTGTAGGGTCATGGAGCAGAGCTGTAAGAAGAGCATGTGGGAACTTAAATTTGCAGTGAAGTTTATACAAGAATGCACAAATGTATAGTGATTTTTTCACAGAAGTAATATTTGTAAGCATCTGACAACTGCTTTTTCAAGACAAACTTATGTCGAAATAACCTTTAAAAGCAACACTGCAGAAGGTAGTTTAAGAAGTTAGATTTTTCCAGAGTAGAATGTGGCTGGGGAATTTAAAATCTGTGGCATTAAGTGGGATTTTGTTACTCATGAAAATGTACCTCTGTCTCTTTCTTGCAAAAGATTTTGAGATTGTTGCCTTGAAACTCTGCCACAAAGGAGTAGCTATATCCCTATACTGGAAATATTGGGGTTGATTTCAGTTTTCTGATGTTTCTTCTCTCCAAAGTAGGACTCCCATGAGATCAGGAAGGAAGGAATATATTCAGTTTGAAGCCAGTTCTCTCAGGCCGTATTTACAATAACATACTTGATGACTGGTATCTCAATGGGACATAAATTGTAAGAAACCTTCCTTTCCAAATGTTGCTATGTGTAACTATTTCTCTTCTTTTTTCCTATAAAACAAATTTCACTCTAAGCCAAATCTTCAATTCTGACAGTGCTGAGTGACAATGAAAGCACTTCTTTCCACTAAAATTGCAGCTGAACTTTTGCTTCTGTATTGACAATTTCTGTATCTACATCCTAGAGAAAGTACTCTTTGTGCTGCACGCCTGGGCCGGCACAAAGAAGCGTCCCATTCCTGAGGTCCCTGTCACTGAAGTGTGCCCATCCAGCTTCTAGCTGGTTTTCCTAAACTATGAAAGTGCTGACAGAAGGTTGAAGAAAAAGCAAAACTGTTTGTCTTTCTGCAAGGGGATGTACTCCCTAATTCAACAAATACACAGTTCACTTATGTCAGCTTTCAGCTCACCTTGTGATGCATTTGTCTGCAAACTTTACCGGACCTGACAAGTTTATATAAAAGATTTTGATAATTCATTATGCTAAAACACCCCAGATGCTTTATAATGGGATTTTCACAGTGCCTCTAATATGGGAAGAAGCAAGAATATTCTTTTACTAGGGACATGTACATCTTCCCTTGAGAAGGAAGTAATCAAAAGTAACTACCAGCAAAATTACTATAGTTGAAGGACTCTCTGTTGGTTAATTCTTAATGGATATAATTTGATAATTATATGTATTTGTGTCCACGTGGCACCAGTATACTTGAGGGTTTCAGTATGGGAGAAATGACTTTTCTAAAACTGTTAGTGCTCTTGACGGCTGTTGGAAGAAGAACATTTCTTGAACCCACTTTGGGAACAGCCAGAGAGTTTTAAGGCTTAGCTGTCTGCACTAAAAGCGCAGTATCTGATGCCATCAAAGTTCCCATCTTCAAAACTTTACGGTGCAGCAGATGTAAACCACAGGCGGCTGCTTGGGGCAGCAACAGACAGAATTACGTTTCTGCATGCTGCCTGTGATGCAGTGCTTAACACATGAAGCATTTCTGGTGTCCTTTTAAGAAGCAGAGTCTACCTCAACCGCTTCTCCTCTGTGCCAATGTGTGCAAAGCATGAAAGAAAGGAAGCCCAGTGGATTTCAGAAGCACCAATCTGCAGAGCATTCAAATGGAAAAAAAACCCCTCATATTTTATGACAGATTCTGTTATCTATTAACAATGATCTGAGCAATATTTGATACGTTAAATCTCAGAACGCCATTGCCTTCCACATGCTGCGGGGAGGTCACACGTTCTCTTCCGTCCTGGGATGTGTTTGTTCACGTGAAGTCATTTGAACAGTGGAGGGCCCTATCTCTGCAAAGGTGATGGCCTGCATTTCTCTCTGAACGTAGTCCTAGCCACGCAAATGACATCAACTCTGCTTTAAGCAAAGGTCAGTTGTATGATTTTTTTGACAAAGTAAATAAGCAGATTATTGCAGTATCAGAATAAGGAGATGATTCCTTAGTCTGGAGAAACGCTCGTGCTTTCTCTCTGTCGAGGAAGCTACGATTCTCATTTCAATAGGGAACGAATTCCCTACAGCCTAACATTTCCCTTTGATCATCATTTCTTTACCAGAACAGACTGATGTCGTGGATCCACGGTTAGAACTTCACCCTCGGAGCTCAACAAGCCAACCTCCACAACCTGAGCCCCTAAGAAGTTACTGAACTATGAGACAAGAGACAACAGGGAAATTCAGGAGATGGAGGACTACAAAATGAGAATGAAGCAACGCTGATCGACGTGACTGAGACTGAAAAACAGGGGAAACAGGAGTCTGTGGTAAATATAATTTTCATGGGCTGAGTACTCAGCTACTCTTGAAAGGCTTCTTTCATTTTATTTCCTATTCCCCTGCAAACTGTTTTTGACAGCAATTTTGGACTTTCTGCTATGAGAAGATCTGATACTCTGTTTTAATACAAATTAAACAGCTACTTTTTCACTGACAAGATCAACAGATCTAAAACCATGGGCCCAAAGCACCTTTTCCCTGCTTATCAATTCTGTTCCATCTTCATCCTTGTATTTTCATGTTCCTTCTCTTTGTCCCTCTTTCCTACATTTTGCACATACTGGGGAATAAAGATGCTTTTCATATAGTGGATTATTGTAGATTATTGTAGATGAGTTTTCCATGATAAAACAGCTCTCGAGCTCCCTGTTCTCCATAGAAGTTTAAATAAAATATCCCTGATTTGAAGGCAGAATGATCAATCTGAATCACATACCAGACATGAAAGCTTCAGAGTAGAAAATATATAAAAAAATAAAATATTTAGCGTGAGTTATACAATATTGAAACCAAAGGAGGTTTGAAGTCAGAGTGGTGATATTTACAAAACATGCTTGATTTTGATACCAAAACATGTTTAACCTGTTAATAAATAATTTCTCAATAAAACCACAAGTTCCTGTATCTAACTTTCTAACTTTTTTTAAGAAAGTATCTCTGAAATTTTAATATGTACTGCTCAAAATTTCTGACTTGCATTTGGACAGGTTAAAAGTACATCTTACATTTAATTTTCTTTTGCTTCATAAATATGAGTATTCTTCTTAAGACTTGCTAATAACAAACTTTTTTGTTACATCAGATATAATGTGTGATAGCCCTTGCAGGGCCATTTTCAGCCTAGTGGGAGTCACCATCCTCCTGTTCCTATTAATCAGCTTCTCAATGCTTCCTCACCCACCAGTGGGTGCTGAGTTTTCTCCTTCAGAAAGCTCAGTCGCAAAGACCATTGGCTCCATAATCTCTTCAGCAGCACGAGAGTTGCTTCCTCTCTGCAAGAGGAAAGGCAGCCAAGGCAGATTGCCTTCCGTCTCCAGAAGTGGAGGAGAAACCAACCAGAAAGAGCGAACATGCTACCACAAGTTAATCCTCCTCTTATTTGGCCTGAATATAAGAACCTTTTGTGCACGCTATACACGCAATATTGCTGAGCACAGGAAGTGTGCTATAGAAATTAGGCAGATGTAGATCCATAAGTTTTCATATTTGCCAAAATTGTTTTAGAGTACAAAGTCTTAAATTCCAGAAGATTTTAAGTCCTCTGACTTTCCAGGGTGTAGGAATGCTGATTGGCATATAAACATCAACAAATTGGATAGGTGCAGATGATTTGCATGGCCAACAGTCATGATTTCTTGTACAATTTTAAGGAAGAAAGCCAGTTTTGAAGCACAATCTTGTATTTTGTAGTCCTTTGTAAAGTAATGTAAACACAAGTAATCTCAAAGGCTTCATTTTTACATGGTATCGACAAGCATGTCTAATCCATTGTGCTACAATTTACTAAGGGATAATTGCTCATTTACAGAGAAAAACCACCACAAAAAACCTTTAGCTGTTTTTCACCTCTAAATGACAGAACATTTCTTCAATTTTTGTTTTACTTTCCATGTTTTTAAATCTTGGAAGGACTAGTTATGTGACTCAAGAAAGTATTTTTGCAAGAGATGAGACTAATTATTCTGGCACTGTGAATATTTACACTGTTCTAGCCCTCTTCCTATCCTTATTTGTACATTAAATGTTGGACAGTAATTTAACAATTATTTTAGCAAGATTAGAAATTACACAAGGATGGTGGCAGGGAGGAATAAGAAGACAACCAGACAGAAACCTGATTATTTCAGATATTACCATTGGGATCATATAATTAAGTGCATTCCACATTTCATTACGAAAATAAGCAACTGCATTATTCTTAACAGAAAAATGTTAAGAAACATTATTAGAGTTTGTTTCAAAACTCTAATAAAAAGAGCAAGTGCATTATTCTTAACAGTCAGCAACCTTTTTTTTTCCAATTTTCGTGTTGATCTCAGTTCTCAGAATGGCTACTGGGCAAAATGAGTTCTTGCATCTTTTATTATGTTGAATGCAATTTGATTTGCATTTTTTCAATATCTGTTCTATTCAGTTGAGTGAGTGACTGAGACACCTTAACATACAAGAAGATTTAGTAATAGGCAACACTTTCAGGCTGCAGATAGGTCGAAAAAACATGTAAATATGGGGCAGTGGGAAAATGATGAGTTTGTTTGTAAGTAGCTCTGAAGCAGGAATAGAAAAACTGTGCTACCCACACACTGTTTTTTCCAGTAAAGGAAGCCTTTACAGGTCAAAACTCAGCAGTAGTCTGGGTACCAAAAAGTTTGCCTTTGGTTAATTGTGATTCCTCACATGATACGAAGGGGTAACAGCAGTGACAGTGAGTCCTGTTAAGCGCCTGCTGCTGATGTCTGTTGGTGTCAGTGGCCTGGCACAGGCATTCACGGGAAGGGATCAACAGTGGACATCTGCTTTATTAAGAAAAGGTTTATCTTATAACTGAAATAAGAATAATTGTGTTGGCATGAACTTAACATTCCTCACCATACACCTTCTAAAAGTATCATGGTGCTTATTTTGCTGTAGGAAAAACTGTCTCGCAGGAAGATGAAGAGGCTTGTCCTGATCATCCAACAAACTGGTGGCACAGCTAGGCAAAATGTGAGTCTCATGTTCCAGACTGATGCCCTACCCATGTTCCCACAAATAAAAGGATTCGCAAACAGCAGGAGGCTGCGCAGCAAAAACTCCTCATTAACCGATGCATTGTGGAGTTCATATCAAGTTGTCTTTGAAAATCACTGTTTAGCTGTAAGTAACCCAGGCATTTCCCATAAAAGTACTTGTAACACTGAAACCTCATGCAGCTACTGTGATACAAAGCACATCTGTCAAAAGAAAAGCCTCATTAATAAAGTATGAGAATTCTGGCTCTTTTACAAAGCCTTAATGCGACACAAAGCCCCTTCTCACCGCTTGTGATATTTCTGCATTGAAAAGAATGAAGTTTTCTAACGTGAGCTCGTATCAGCAGCTTTACTGCAAGGATGAATTTGATCCATTCTTTTCTCTCTCAACGGCAATGAAGAAAGCAGGTGCAATGAGAAGAAATGGTTGCAAAAGTCAGGTGAAAGCTAACAAGCTGTTCTAGCTCTTTGGGTTTTTCGCACGTACCGTGGAAGCGGAGCCGATGCGGCGCACAGACTGGGACGTGAGTGCTCTTGCCATGCACGTTTGGCCAGTCACTCTCTCAGCAAAAGGGATGCTGCCTGGAACCAGCTTTTGATTGGTTTGCTCATGGCTTACCGAAATGCAGCCTGCGTGTTAATATTTCTCATACCAAGTAACCTCAGCCTTGGTATTCTGTTGAAAAAGTAGAACAGCAGCAAATTATTTGTTACAGTGAAAAATTTTGCCTTTTTGACAAAGCTTCCAAATTTACACAACAGCAACTGGTATGAAACTTGAGGCATTTACATTTTTAATTTTCCATTGCCATGACTGGTTTTAATTAACAAAAATTACGGTGGCAGTGACTGGCACAGATAGATGCAGGAACTAATTACTAAGATGGTGTGAGTTAAGATTTAAAATGTGGATTTAATTTTGGAAAAGAACAATATAAAAAAAAAATCAACCCTACAGCCTTTATAACGATGACAGATCGCACCAGTGAGATGACCTGTCTCTTCAGCTCACTCACAGGAAAGTGGATATTTCATGCAAGACCCTGCCACATTCACTGTAGCCTCTCCCAAAGGCAATTGCTTTTACATTTGCAATTCCTATCCGTCTCTCTAATTAAACAATTGGACCCACTTGCAGCTTTTCTATTTTTACATGTTTTGATCTGTTTGGTTACTGTAAGGATACATTCTCAAAGCTGTCTAGAAGCATGCAAGGACTTTTGGAATTTTGATTCTACCACCTGGAGTCCTCAAAGGCAATGACATCTTCTAATTAACAAACGGCTCTGAGTATATTAAAAACGTATCCCCACAAGTTCATGGATGAGAAAAAAAAAGATTTAGAGATTAGCTTGGCTGGGGTTTTGTTATGCTTTATTGCTCTTGTGTATAGAGTATAGTAGGTCTTTTCCAAAAGTCAAAGAATAGGGAAAGAAAGAGCAGAAATTGAAAGCAAAGTAGAAATGGAAAGAAGAAGAACATGGAAGGGACTAGAGAATGAGATTTCAGTCACATCTAGTAGTGATAAATCAAAGGTTTCTAAAAAGCTAGGCCGAATATGTCTGTTGTTTTCCCCTGCTATATTTTACCCATAGAGTCAGCAAGTGGCTGACTGTTTTTCTGTGTAGTCGCTGTAAATCATTTGGGTAAAAGTCCTGTCTTGTGGACTAGCCATCTGTTTCTATTTCTTAATACCGTAAGGTTAAAAAGTTTGGATATTAGAAGTCTCTTCTTTTTGCTGAGTTTAAATATATATTCTGCTTATGTAGTTCACAACACAAGCTGCAAAACGTTAATTTTATATTCACAATTTAAAATTATTTTTCTGTGTTCTATAGGTAACTCTTTTGGTAATGTCCCTTTTAACTTGGTCTTTCAAATAGTTGCCTTTTTAAAGGGCAAGTAGCAGATTCTCCAAATTTCTCCTGTTTCTATCTCACGTTGAAGACCCACGAGGGATGAGGGGACCTGCCTTGTCATGCTCTCAAGCCACGGGACTTCTTAGCCCTAAGGCTAAAGACTGGGTAAAGTCACAAGTCGGATGGAGACTCTAGGCTTGTTTTGAGTGTGAACTAAACATCCCTCCTCTTAGCACCTCAGAAGAGAGTTTTCTCTGAAATGACGGAAAAGTAGCTGGAATAGCCTTCAGGGTATGAACTATTTTAGAAAGTCTCATTCTAATATTGCCCAAAGCACTAATGGTAAAAGCTTCCCTCTGGATTAAAGCATGTATTTGATTAATTTTAACTAGTTTCCCCACTTCATTACACTGAAAAATATAACATTTAGATTGACACTTATCATTATCATGTTTCCCAAAAGTCAGAAATTATGCCAGTAATTTCGAACTTCTGACAATTAAATTTATATTTGAGATATATGCAAAAGCAGTAGGTTTAATAAAAAACTCTAGTCTAGTTGTAAAAGGAGGATGCAGTCAGCATGAAGCATGATTTCATGTTCTTTTTGGCTTAGCGTGGTTTTGTATGTTAACTGGGTTGCATCAAAGATAATAACCAAAATGTGACCTACTCATTTCTAATGGAATGTAATCAATGACCTGTGGTATGGCTCTGGCAGTTCTCAAATGTCCCTCTGTGGACTTCAGGGACAGAGGAGCTCAGGCTCCTGATCCATAGTGCAGCAAATGTGCATTCATTTTTTTGACCCATTCATACATATCCTGCTATTGCCCAGTACTGGGACAGTGTTTCCATAAGCAGCTTGTGAGAAGGAATTAATCAATGATACTGTCGGGATGACACATGCGTCTAAACTGATCAACAGTATCTGGCTATAATTGATAGGATTAAGCAATCAATCTTCCAGATCATAGACAGGTTATACAGTAGTGTACTGGTAATTCCAGAGCTTTCTGACTAGTTAGGTTCTCTGTCACTTTGGACTAATAAAACCTGTTGTTTTCTAAGGAGAGTGAGGAAAATGTATTACTATTATAATACTATCTATTATGGAAAAAAAAAAAGACTTATTATTACTGTCAGTAAAAGAAAGTGCCTTAATGCTACAGATCCTAAGGGGTGCAAGAAATGAAACTGTAGAAAAAAAATGACTGTCTTCTCACCAGCAAGATCAGGCATAGGAAACAACCTGCAGCTCACTAATGGTACCCTGCCATTTCTTTATTAATATTATTGTTCTAATAATCATATATATAGTAATTCTTCTCAGCCAGAGAGAATTTGATGAACTGATGCTTGTCATAGTGTAAAATAATGCTCCTCTACTGAAATGAATGCAGCTATGTTAAGTCACATGTGAAGTATAAATTAGCTGATTATTGTGAAAGGGGAAAAGAGAAATGACAGTGGCACTTTGGGCAGACAGAAATTTCTCAGACTTGAGAGATGCTAAGCTTAAGATTCCAGCATGTGCAAAAACTGAAAACCAATCTTTCTTAACCACAGCCCCTCATGAACTTGCCTGATGCCTCCATACAAATGAAGACACTTGCTAAATCACATTAAGTCATTCTCTCAGAGTGGGAAGGAGAGTGAAGAGTGCTGTCCCAGACTTGACCCCAATATTAATTACAGTGTATTTCCCCAGAAGTTACCCATCACAATTTCACTTCAGAAAGCGGCTACAAATGCCTCACTCTGCCAGGCAAACAGCACTTTTGGGGTTGACATGGTCTTCAAGTAGGAGTGTTTATAGCCTTCTCAGTCAGGGACCACTATGCACTACCAGAGAGCTATAAGAAATACAAGCTTAGGAAGCTCAAGATATCTTTAAAAACACATTTTTCTGCCTAGAAAGCAAATCCCTTTCAAGGACATTTGCTCAGTGAGACATGCCCTCTGCCTGCATCCTCTTCTCCTCTGTAGGCAGAGCTCATGGTGCCTATGAGGACTACAGCCAACCCTCTAATCTCCTTTAGGTAAAAACCTGAATTTCCCACTCTTGTGAGATACAGCAGAAACTTGTACCATTCACCTCTTGACTGGAAAGGAAGTAAATTTTCCTTTTGCTTTCCAAGTGTTCTGAGACTCCCTTATTTGCCTAAAAGAACCTCCTGTGAAATAGCAGTCTTGGCACTCATGTTCGTATTTGTCATTTCTTAAACACCTGTGATGAGGATAGACATCAGTGGGATTTTATTTTTAGATAAACCTTACCTAAATCCTGATGTTTACTCTAAATTACAGATTAGTTTATTAAAATATCCTTCTTTATGGGCTCTCTTCAGGTATGGTCATCAGTACAAACACTGCCATAACCTTCATTTAATGCGGTGCAAAATATTTTAACTTTCACCACAGAGCTGAAAAACAACTCAACGTGTCTGTCTGGCAAATCAGTTAAAACATCTCAGTTTCTTTCCAAGAACCCAGTTCTCTCCTCAGACTGCTGAAATTGTATTACATTGAGGAATAAATTATAGAAAGAGCTAAGAACTGTCAACAACCAGCACCAAAACCTTACAAGCCTCTTCTCTTACAGAAGATCTGAAACTTCTCCAAAACAATAAATAAAAACGAGATTCCTACTGCAGATTTCAATCATCTCAGAAAACTAACTCATTTCCTGATTCGCGGAGGTGTTTTGTACTGTGTTTGCATTTATTGCTATTCCTGGTGAGCAGTTGCTCCCCAGTTGCAATCCACCAACAGAAAAAAAAATCCACTCAGAGACATTGTTGGTAGAATACAGAATTTTGGTTAAGAAACTAAGTTGACCTAAATCAAAATACATTGCTATAGCTCATCAAGGTTTTTTTTTAACATGCTAATAGAAATTCAGCTGCTGCATAATGCTTCTTTGGTGTTGTGATTTTTAAACAAAATTAAGCATAAACTTCATAACAGCATATTAGTTCCTAGTTGATGTAATTTGCTTAACTTAAAACTTGGAGGAAGAGCCTGTATTCAGAAGTGCGGCTTTTCATTTTAACCAAGGTCCCCTGTAAGACCTTCATAATTTTGCACAGCTCAGGACTGTCAGCCCTGACACTGAATGAACAACAATTGTGAGTGAGGACAACCATGTTCCCGCCGATGGCTGTGCCGCTGCAGCGTGTGCCCGGGTGGTTTTGTTCCTGCTTTATCTTTTCCTCTGCCCTTCTCTAGGAACAGGAACAGCAGCTGTTCACACTGGTTTGCCTAGTTGAGTGCTCGAATCTATACCTGATTTTCCCACACATTAGAAGATACCAGGTTTGCCTAGTGCCTTTGGAAAGCAGACTGTCTTGACACGGTGTGTGTTTATAGGTCTTCAGTATACAAGTCTGAAAAATGTTGCCGTCTGTCTTTGGCTGAAAACTGGGTTAATTATGAGAAGCATCTGCCAATCTTGAGGGCACAGTTCTGTAGTCCTGGCCCTGTGACATGGGGGCTTTAGAGATGTAAAATACAAAAATTTAAAATTAGGATGAACATTAGGGAAAAAGCATTATTTTATTATAACAAGGATTTCAAGAAAAAACCTGTCTTTCTTTCCGAGATGAGCTGCTGAAGGTCTCAGGACATTGTTTTCAAGAAACAGAAGGCAATTCAGGTGAGCTGGCTAAGATTTCCTCTCTTCCTCACTGCCAGACTGCAGATTCCCAGCCAGCAGGCAGGATGAACAACAACCACTCTAGGCTGGCTGCCTCTGCAGTTGGTCTTCTGCCGCTTCTGATAATCAAAGCGGTCGGTGGCCTCAGTCTCCAGGACCCCACTCCCGCACTGAGGGCAAGAAATACCAAGAAGGCAATGGCACAGGTAACAGCGACTGCCTACGCTTTCCCTTACTCGAGATCTGTGCAAACAGGGAACACAGGATGAAGAGATAATGCTGATACTTTATCTGTGAACAGGAGCGCAAAGTCTACATAAGGGTAAGCATATGAAGCCTCCATCTCTCCGTTTCTTCTCCTGCAAATGGATGGCACAGTTCAAGGAACAGCTCTCTAAACTGGCAAGTCCAAAAACACAGCATTTTATTTTATAAGGGTTGAGCAACCATGTGCAAATAAATCTTTAAGTTCTCTAGAAATGCTTCATAGCTTTTCAGTGAAAGAATAGTTGTACATCCCCAAGCAGCACAGGTTCTGTATTAAACTGCTTCGTTGAAGTTTTGGAAAAAAAAAAAAATAAAAAAAAAATCAATCTATTCCTTCTGAAAGATACTGCATTCACAATCTGGCCAGTGACCTTATGAGCTGCTCTGCGCTGTCTCATCTCAGCTTCGTGCTGGAAGCATTGGTAGAGATGGGAGAAGCCTTCTGTTGAATCTCAACAAGCTGAAGACAACAAATACTCAGAGTGTACAGTGCTAGGTTTCTTGCTAAACAGTCATCAAGGATTCAGTTTTCAAATGGTGACTCGAAATAATTTACATACAAAGAGTATGAATTTAAAAAAGGAGCTCTTTTATATCTACTGAAGCAGTCCAAAGGAGCGAATACAGGCAGTTCTGTTTGATTCATTTGTATCTTTTCCACTATGAGTTTTAATCTCCCTATAATAAAATGTAATAAGATTAAACTATGCCTTAATTCTTTGCTAAAACATATAGTATTGGTAAAAAAAAAAGCTAAATTTTTGTTTTGTAGAAGTGGGTAGTATACTTTGAAATTCAATACAACTGCTATTGAAATAAATTGTACTCTTGAGAGATTATAGAGTGGAAAAAAAACCCAAAGCATTAGCATGGTAATTTTACTAGAGGGCTATCATCATTTAGTTGCTTATTCCTTTTCTAATCATTTTGTTTCCTCCTTATCAGTGACATGAGGCTTCCTGGAATGTGGAATGAGGAGCGGGTGGTATTGCAAGAACAGTAAATCATTTGTGACAGAAAACTTCTTATCTTGGTGCTATGGGCCAAATTAGGGTTAGTGGGAATCAAACATCTGTATGGCTGAAATTAAAACTATTTTCTGTCTCAAAAACATACTTTTGAAGCACTGATAGCCACTTACAAAGCTTTGTTGCAAAGAGATGACTTTGCCAGCATTTTAATTGCATCTGTTATCCATGGGTGTGTGTAGCCTAACAAACCATATACGATAGCTGCATGAATGTTTCTTGAAAGTCTTCATTAACTGGTGACATTAAGCTAATGATAAAATAATGACCTATGCAGGACTAATGTTTTTACTGTAATTTAATAACCCAAGAAGAGTATCTTTTAGATCACTTGTTGTTTCCTTTAAATAATTTCTAAAACGGTTTGATTTTTGCTAGGCTATTTTCTTCTCCCAGAATGTCCAGTGAACGCAAATACCATAGCATGTTGCCTTTCCAGTGTGCAGTGCACTATGCTTTGATAAATAGCTGGTTGTGGTGGCATTTATAGGAGTAAACCTCATCCATTTTTCAAAAGCTTGAGGCTTGAGGGGACCTTCCGACACCAGTTACGTGCAGACATTACAAGTTGTAGTAGAACTGGACCCTGTGGGCTGCTGAGTGTCCGCAATTTCCTGAGTGTTGAAACCTGCACCAAAGTGACACAAAGCTTTTACAGCGTCCTGGGACCGTGGATAGTTATGGAAAAATCCTAGTGCATTCCAGAAACAGGAGAAATTCACCCTGCCATAATCCTTAGCTTTCCTCAGCCCTTCCAGAGGCTGGATGTGCTCTGCTGATGCTATGCCTGCGTCTTTCCTGACTCCCTCTGAAGTAAAGGAGAGCCAAGGAGAGAGGCAGCCTGAGCTGTGGGGACTGAGACAGGGCAACTTCCCCAAATCTCCACCACATCTATAGCTGGGCAAGGAGTAACCGACCTCACCTTCAGCATCTGCAAGACTCCCAGCTACCAATCTCTTCACACTCTCTGTCAAAGCTTCCTTTAAGTTTTTCTGATCTTCCCAATCCAGCAGTCCTCCACCTGTCCCTTCCTTACCAACCCAGATAACATGGACAGACGGTGTCACCATAGCTCCCTCCCAACATTTTCTCATCCCACTAGTTACCCACTTAGCAGAACAGCCTGGCCCAGGCTGAATCTTTTTGCCTTACTCGAGTGAGACTTGCTGAAGGCTTGGCTTGTTTCAGGGCAGTTTTCTATAAAATAGTTCATTTACAGATTTAGGTAAAGCTCCCTGCACTGAATGTCCTAACAGTGAGCTGTAGATAACAGTTATTAGAGCTAGACAGAATTAAACAAATAAAATATTTTCCATGATTCAAGGCATATGCAACAATGAATTATTCATATACCCTTCACAATGGTCACAGGACCCTGAACACAGCAAATAATTAAGACCACTTAAAAATAGTAGCAGCATTTTTTTGGGGTAGACTGGGTACTTTGAATGCATTCACTGTTTGAAGAGAGTCCTTAATTGCATGAAGTAATTTATATGTTAAAAAAAAGTGATGGAATGAAAATGCTAGGATGGGTCAAGGAGAGAATGAACATATTTTTAACGGTTTAAGACAAATCCATTCAAGCAATATAAACCCATTTTAGCTCTTACTCAGCTTTTATCGACTCAGTGTGTTCAGTGAGCCAAAGGATGCTCTCAGCTGCCACGTGGCAAAGTTGTTAGACTCCACATTTCCACCAAAGCAGAACAGGTTATTGCCATTGACACCTGTGGGCAGTTTCTCCGATTATATGTCAGAAAAAGATGCAATAATGACCTAGAGTTTGGCAGCAGATATTTATTCTTCTTCCATAGCCTGTACAAAAGCTAAATAAATTCAGCAGGAAGAATTTCCATTAAGTAATAGGCTCCATATCGGCATTTTCATATGCTCATTATTTAAATGTACTCTTTGGAAAGATAATTTATTGCAGGTCAGGATTTGCTTATTTTTATGTATTTGCAGCATGATTTCTTACTTGCCATACTTAAGTGAAACATATGATCATGCAACTCTACTGGTTTCTTACAGAAACATTAACTTTTCTTAGCACAGCCTGAACATATTGGAAAAGGAAGCCCATTCCCTATGCTTCAAATCACAGAGGTAAATGATGAACATGAACTATTTTACATTTTGTCTCAGGAGAGTTATAAATAATGAATCCTCTGACATAGGGTCACTGCTATTTCTGTTTTTCAGTCCAGGATGGTAGCAAAAACTATTTTTCTTCCACCATCAGAAATTCAGCTTTTGCCTAAATAACAGCAATCCTCCTTCCTCATGTAATTCTGCTTTTTTCACAAAGAAAATTTTTCTCCACATTTTGGTGGTGGATATTTGGTGCCTTTTCTTCAAGACTCCTTGATAATCTCTAAAGGCATTCTCCATTTTTCTTTCATCTGCTACCACCACTTTGATCTCAGGGACTCTTTTCTGTATGTGTCTTGATGGTTGTAAGCCAAATTTTCAGAATAAAAGCTGAAACTGTACAAGACAGCATGGAATAGAAGATGTCTACTGTTAGCACTGACCGTGCTAGAATATAAAGTAAAATATCTCAACCAAACAAAAAGCCACTGCAGAACAGGACAACAGCAAATAACCTAAGCAGCTGAAATGACACATTACTCTAAACACTGGCCTTTCTCTGCTGTGAGCCACACTAAGGACGAGCCCTTGCTGCCTGGATGTTTTTTCTAAATAGCCGCTCTTTAATGGTATCCAGCTATGACAGAAAGCCAACTCCTTAAATCTCTGTCAACAAAATTGCAGCTAAAGATTAGTGTCTATATAGTAAGTAAAAGGTGCTAAGAACTTTGCTTGACAAGGAATTTAAAAAGTTAGTTGAAGTTCATCATGTGATTCGAAGTCTGCCCTGAGAGCCAGTGTCTTTGACATTGGAAATGTAAATGCTGTTGGAAGTGTGATCCAGTTAATGGAAAGATATATGCTCCTTGTTATTGATCAGGAGACAATCGGTTGCTGTTCATCAATGATCTTTTGCTCTTCATTTCTACAGATGACAAATAACAAAGTCAAGAGCAGAGGTGCAGAGGAAATGAAGAAACACAAGTAAAAGACATGCAGAAGAGTTGCAGAAAGACTTGAAGGAAGAGGAGGAGAAGAACCTGCTGGAGCAGCAGCAGCTAGAGGAGAAGAGTTGGAGGGCTGGTACAGCATAGACCACTCACACGGCTGAGAGGTGTAGAGGCAGTGTTGCTTTCCCTTTTCCAGCCAGAACACAGATCTGTTCATTTAATACTGTAAGTACTCAGGGCATGGGCTAAACCCAAGCTCTCCAAATCGCTAACGTCATTTCTGATTATCGAACCTGAAGTCACTTAAAAAGCCTTATTTTTAGAGGTGAATTTTCTGTGTCTTCAGGCCCATCTAAGGACTCCCTGTGCGCAAAAAGCAGAAGCATCCAAACCAGGTGACATTCTCAGTCAGTCATCTTTCCTGTGGCTTGTGGCAGAGGGACAGGGAACTCTGAATAGGTGACGGGACAAATGGCAGGAGATCTAGCAGCTGGGGGCAACACAGACCTGGTTAGAGCCCCACAGAGATAAGGAAGGTGGAGATCATCCCTCATCTGTCCTGAGAGGCAGGGAAGCAGCTGGGGAAGGGCACAGCTCTAAAGCAGCCAAGCTGTTCTCCGAGAAGCGGGAAATAGAGATATTTGGGAGCGGGGAGAGGTATCTGGAGGAAGAAGGTGGAAGCTTTCCTGCAGCACAATCTGAAAAGCACAGTGAGTAGCATGAAGAAAATTGAGACAGCTTTTGGAAAAGAGGAAGCTGGTGAGCTTTGTTCAGTATTTTAGTGGAAAATCTGTATGCATGCTTTGTTAGTCTGTTCTCTCACCATTTACAGAAATGCTAGGCTGGATATTCCTTTTCCTTCCTCTGTGTGGAAGGAAAGTCCTACACAGAGAGACACCCACTGCAGAAGAGCGCAGCAAAGCTGAACCTGGTGCCTACATGACCTTCTGGGCATTTCTTGATATCTGCCCTTTGCTCCTCAGGTTTTTTTAATGTTTCCAAACTGGCTGACTTTTTACACAGTCTGAAAACCTATATTTATAGCTACTCAGATAAGTCGGTTACTTCTTAGACTCCATAATAAATTGCCTTAGTTAATAACCTTTTTCACAAGAATTATAGCCTCCATTTAATAGAGTTATAAAAGCATAACTTGAACTTTGTTGATTTCATTGTAAAGCAGAGAGATTTGGAAAGATTTAATAATTGATAACACTTTTGGGACTGTGATAAACAAGATTTTCTTTAATCAACTTTTTATGCTTGGCAGATTAAAAGAATGTAAGTGTTTTTCAGATGTGTGCTTCTGAGTATGCATGGACTGAGAAATGGTAATTTAAAACAGTTAAAACGAATGATAAACTAGACAGACAATGAAAATATAGGCTAAGAAATTTCATTCCATTCAGCGTGACCTGGATAGGCTGAAAAGTTGAGCAGAGAGGAACCTGCGTGGGTTCAACAAAGGCAAATGCAGGGTCCTGCACCTGGGGAGGAATAACCTCATGCACCAGTACAGGCTTGGGGTGGACCTACTGGAGAGCAGCTCTGCGGAGAGGGACCTGGG
>Ga0181612_155195_pt1 | contig 18047 bp, 8 predicted proteins | sample HoacroProtozoa21_FD_119630 | JGI IMG/M metagenome (GOLD analysis project Ga0181612, IMG submission 119630) | Hoatzin crop microbial communities from Cojedes, Venezuel. Combined Assembly of Gp0051906, Gp0051904, Gp0051908
AATCTAAATCTGCCCTCATTTAGTTTACAGCCATTCCCCCTTGTCCTATCACTACACACCCTTGGGAAAAGTCCCTCTCAATGCTTGCTCTGTATTTTGGCAACTAAGTGGCATTTATTTTGAATGGTCTCTCAGATGTGAACGTTTCATAGAGATGTCTGTTTCTGTAAATATCCTGGGGAAAGTTTCCAAAGTCAAAAGCTCTTGTGTCACACAACCATCATAGAAGCTCCTCTACTGGATGTTTCAATGCCATTCTGTTTTGTAAAACTGTATCACAGGTTTGGTTTGGTTCCAATGCAAAATAAGCATGTTGAAACCATTCAAATTCCTGCAAAACACGAGCGATCAGCCCTGAGGCCACGACAGCACCAACAAGCAGTGAGTAACTGGAATGACTTCTACTAAAGTGTTAACACAGAGCGCAGCAACACCGTTGCTGGCCAGCACCCAGAAGTTCAGATCATTATCTCTCTTACTGAAGCCTAAGTTTCTTCTGAAGGAGACAACCTGCTTCGATTTTATTTTCTGCTGCAAAGACAGATTCTGAGCAGATACTGCTGCAAAACAAGATTAAAAAGCAGAAGGTTGAATAGCAGAATAAACAATAGCATCCTACACCCTACAAGCTAAACAGCAGCACAAGAATACTAAAGCAGCATTTTGTGCTTATTATTGCCGCATCTGCAAAAAGCAAATCCCAGCCTGGTCTAAATCAGGCTGCCAGAGAGGTTTTAACCTGGGGATCTAGCAGAATCAAAATGCAAATGATTAAGGTGATGATTTGGATAAGAAGAAGAACAAATATCAATCTTTATACAGAATTTCTCTATTTATGGCACATATGGTGCCTGATGTATTGTGAGCATAACAGAGTAAAGTGACCCAGGGAGTAGCTTGCTTAGCAGTGTAATTTTTTTCTCACATGCACCCCGCTGTGTCCCCCCCCGTTCCCAGAGCATAATAGCAACTTTTTCTCTAGAAGTTTAGATCTGTCTTTGCAGCTGCAGAGACAAGAAGGATAAATATATTGCACCCTTTTCACAACAGAGAACAATTTTCTTTGGGTTTTTTTTTAAAAAAAAGACAAGGATCCCCCTACACATTGTCAATTACATGTGTACTAAATAAGGAAACTGTTCAAGTGGTTCTTGTTATGAAAGCCAAATATAATAACGCCATTAATTATAAATTTTAAATGCTGAAAGCTTCTGTAGCTAGACAAGATAAAATGCATTGTAAACCACTGAGACCACAATGAGAGTCACAATATTTTGTAGAAAATGCCACTTAGAAACAGCTCTCTCTGTCTCGTAGCAGTAATCTACCAGCAATGTAAGAAATGCAAGAAAATGGGAATTTAAAAAAGAAAAACACATGTAAGTAGTGATAAAAACAGCAAATTATCAAGATGAGTGCATAGATTAGCATGCAGAAATCCTAAAGATTGGAAAGATAAAAAAAAATTGCTAACTCCTCACATGACTTTTCATTTGTCCAGCTGATAAACTGATTCACAGCGGTCCCTCAGTCATCTGGAGTCTGCTGAAGTTCACTGTACGGCCTGTATATGGAGTAACACTTGCTAATTTGAAGTTTATCCTGCTGTCTCACAAAGAGCCGACACTGAAGGAGCGGTGCTGAGCAATTTCTGAGATAAATGGCTTTGCGTGACTTACAGGTAACAGTAATCTGTCACAGCTCAGGCACCTTTGAATAATGACTTTGAATAGTATGAACTAGTTGTAGCAGGGCAGGAATGCAGAGTATAGTGTGATACCTTAGTCTAATCCTACTGAACCTTAAAACTAGCACTACGCAAATTTACCCATATTTATTGATCCCCCCCATCTCCTCACTTCCATTAATGGCTTCAAACCTGGAGATATTTGTCATCTGTGGGCCTAATCGTGTGCAGAAGTTTTTACCTGTGTTTAACAGAAACAAAATTATCTATGAAGTTTTGTGGGAAAAATCAGAGGCCACTTGAGGAGACAGTGGAGCTGTACTTGGAGCAAAAACACCATTTCATAACTCAGTGGTTTTGTTTGGGCTCAAACTTGTAACTGAAACTCCACAGGAATAGTTACTTCTGCTAACTAAGGAAAAAGGCAGAGCTGAAGTAACAAGTTAGGTCAAGACAAGAGGCAGGAAGATATTTGTAGATTAAAGTTAATAACTTTGTTTGAACAAACCGTGCGATTGGAAAAATGAGTCAAGTTTTCAGGTATGGAAGCCTGAAATAAAAGCAGCACCTTTCAAAGCTAAATGCAGGCTGAGAAGTGCGTTGCTCAGAGTTTAGCTAGAAGGATAACTCTAAGACCATATTTTGAGAGCAAAGGTAGTTAGCGTCCCTGTGGAATAAAGTGAGGTGATGAGGGTGGAGAAGAAGGAAAACCGATAAAATAATTTCGCCCTCGGGAGAACAAAGGCTGGTTGTAAAGACAAGTAAAATATCTTTTGTGGACCATATAAATTTTAATGTGCCATAAACCACTCAAAACAGTCCATCTTTCTGGAATCTAGTAACATCATCAATTTTAGCTTTTAGGCTCATCTTCTGTATTTTTGTAGTAAGCCACCTGCAGGTCTGAGGACTAGGGCCAGAGAGGAGGAAGATTACATTCCTGGAAGGGCAGGTGTGGAATGTGGTGATGCAAATAGTGTTTCTGTAGGGGATATTTGCTGTTGTGGAATAGCAGAGATGAACGGGCAAACTTTATATGTTTTTTTTCCTCAGGCATATTTTGGGTGTGTTACGAGCTACAGAGAGCTTTGCCATGCTGAAGTTAATGCAAATACGGATTCATGTGAAGTCCAGCACTGGTAGCTATATGAAGGTTTCTTTCAGTAGATGTGCTTCTCTAGCACTGTTGTAAATGCTTAATGAATTTCCATGCAAGTACCAGAGAAGGATGGTATATGACAACCAGAGGTGGAAGACTAGAAGAGCTTCTTTTGTACTTCTTTTTGTTCCTTATTTTATTCAAGCAGCCCTCTCAGAAGCATGCATCTTCCTCCAGAGGAGCATTCCTTGTGGGTGAAAATCCCCTTCAGGTTACGTCTTGATGGCTTTCCTCAGAGCAAAGGCAGGAGTATCTGAGCCTCAACTATAACTTGGTACCTATCATTATGGTTGTTGAATTTCATAGCAGCAGCTGTGTGAGCTGTCAATCTTCTTTATAGGTAGTTATCTATACTTTTATGTGGTTGATTGTATCAAGGAAAGAGACACGTACATAGAATCAATTTTCTATCCCAGATTCAGTAGTAAGGAAACTCCAGCATCTGTTCCTCCAATAACACTCTCTTCACACGACACTAGATACATCAGGGTCTTAGATATGTGTGGTCTTGGTCACACAGTTGTTAAGAAACCTTCTTCCAAGCAAGCCCATGACTAAATTGATAGTGTGGTGCCAGTGGAGGAAGGAAGATTTAAATCTGCTCTTTTTCTCTTTTCTTTTTTTACAGTTGACTCAATGTGAACATGAAGTTGGCAAGATCGACAGTAGCTTTAACCCAGTAATCTGAATGCTGTCTCTCTTGGAAGCATGCAGCCAATTTGTGTCGATGTGGTCTGTGGTGTTAGCATGGGGACTAATGGAATTAGACATATGAAAAAGTAAAAGAGTCAAGATGAGTATATTAGGTCCAACCTGAAAACAGTGACTTTTCTTACTCTTGACAAAATCCACAGTCGTTCTTCAGTACAGAGATAAGATCAGAGAGATATTCCTGTTGTCTTCTTTGCACTGAGGAAGAGGTTCCAGGACTTTGTGGCATGTTAGTGCTGCAGTTGCACCTCCAATTCTCCCAGCAGAAGAGGTCTAAAATCCAGGTGCCAATGAGAGACACTTCCATGTGAAGGTGGACAGAGGGTATGTAAATAGATCCTGCTAAATGGGAAAGCACTGCTTAGTTCAGAAACCTGCAAGTCTAAGTCTTGCATTCACTCCTGCAGACTTCTGAGGGAAAATAGCCGGAGTATTCCCCAGAAGCTACAATTTAGGGGCTTAATGCTACTCATTTCTCATCTCATAGACTCACTGGCATAAGCATCATACTGAGCTGCAAGCCTTGGTGCCTAAGTGGAAATAGTAACCAGAAGACATATTTGAATCCTTTGTTTGATTATAGGAATATTTTCAATAGTAGAATTCAATCTCAAAACATATTATTAACATCTGAGCTAGGAATAGTTTTTATTTAATGGTTAAAATGCATGAAGTGTTATAACTGACTGCTTCTTGTGGAAGATATGCCAGAGCTAGATTTGACTGACTGTGCCACTGCTCCAGAAATCACTTCTCTATATTTTAAATTCAAATAGCAAATCAGGAGAAACCTCTGACAAATGTTACCACTCATGTTATATGAGCCCCTTTAGGAGCTGTCTGTGATGGCAGCTTCATTTGGAACAGCAATATCTCTGTCCAAGTGTAAAATTTGGCATCAGAACCAGTCTGAATTGGAGTTTAATAGAGTTATCCTGAGAGCACAAAGCAAGGCTTGAGCTTGACGTATTAGGAACTGACTTCACGACTCTTTTACTTGCTCAGTGCAGCTGGATAATTCGCACACAGCTACCAGAAGGAATGCAACAGTTTATAATTCAAATTGCAAGCACTATGTGTCATATACGCCAGCAGCTCAGTGTCTTGCCAGGACCTGATCCCTTTCTCTTGACTTTGCATTAGGATAGTGCCAGAGAAGTCTTAAAAGGAATAGGCAATAGAGAGGCAAAGGAGATGTCCTCCATGCATTCCTGATCAAGAAGAGCTTGAATTCTGGATACTAGACCAAGACACCACAAACAACTGAGACAGTATCTGCTGAGAAACAGAGGTAATTCTGCTTGTAACTCTAGATCAGTTTGTTTCAAAGTTGACCTCCTACAGCAGCATACCATCTCTCAGTTAGAAACAGTTACACAGAAGGTGGATTCCAGCTGACAAGATCAAGATGACTCTTCAAACAGAGGTTGAACAGACCTTAATGAAGATGTAGACCCTGTTCGTAAAGGATCTGTGTTTGCAAATTTAGGAAATCTGCTCCAGAAGAAAGGAAGTGCTCTGATGCAGATATTAAGAGTCCAAGCTAGAACTTGGAGACAGCAGAGCTTACCTGACACTCAGCAAAGTACGCAGCAGCAGTGTCTGCAATTATGCTGTTGATATTTGCCAGTTATTGGTTTGAATCCTTGTATAGCTCTTCCCCCCACCCTCCTCGGCACTACAGAAGCATTAAACTTTCATTGCTGCAATGAGACATATATGTTCCTCTTGCCTGGGAGACTTCCATGAGAAATTATATTACTGCCATCTTTGACTCAACTCATTTTAGGCATCTTGCAATTTTTGATTGCCTACTTTGAAGCTGTGAAGCTAGGTGTCAATATGCAAGAGCTAAATTAATCTCTAGCATTTGATTCCATTATTAACAGCTTTCAGCTTCTCCCCATATCTGTGGACTCGCAAAATGATGTTCAACATAGTAAATTGATAAGCCCTATTATTTTGACCAAGGTCCCATCACACTTCATAGAAAAGTGGCAGTAACAATCTTTTTCCTGAAAAGTTGTAGGAGAGAGGGTGCAAGCTCATTTTTAATTTTGACCACCAAACTCTGGCACTATGGAAGAAACCAGGAATTCAGATCCAAAGTAAAAACACCATGAAAGGGAGCTTGATGCTCTATCTGGCAAGTCTGATGAATGAGATACACTCTTGAATGTACTGCTCAGCTTCTCTGTCACCTGGACTAGAAAATACTCGGAAGCACACTGACAGGTGAAAAAGGAACCAAGGTGCATGAACTAACCCTTCTGCTTTTGTGCTTGTGCACAAGATCCTTCATCTCAGAAGGCAGAAGCTTAGCTGAGGGAACAGGGAAAAAAATGTTGTCATTCCTTAGTTCAGAGAGAGAGGTCAAACATGAAGAAAAATGTGATTTGTACAGCATTATCTGTCTACGATTATTCACGTATTTTACCGAGGACAGATTTATAGCACATATCCAGGATCACTTTACTTCAGTCTTACGACAGCAATTCCCTTTCAGAGTCAGGCCAGTTTCCCTCTCACACACTTATTTTCACCAGTGCAGCCACTTGAAATCACACACAATCACCCCCTCTTTACTACCCTTCTGCTTATCATTACTATGACGAATGAAATAGTAATATTATACTTCCTTCCATCAAGACATCCCTGTGTCACACAAAATGTTACAGAACCAGCCTACCTTCTGGTTGCACATATGTTGATGGAAGCCAAAGGGACTGTCAACATTACCTGCGATGGCAGACAGTTATGCAAAACACCACCATATTACATACGTGCCTAAATCTTCATCTTTTTTAACCAGAAAACAACAATCTACTAGCTTTTCATATTTATCTAGCACTGCTCCCTTTCCACCTCGTGCTGCCATTGATCAATTTGATGATCTTCACACAGAGCTGTACAGCCTTTTCTCTTGTATCTTACATCATATTCCCCAGAATCTATCATTTTATGGCATGGAAAAAGCAACCAGCAATCCAGGACAGTGACTTAGAGCTTCAGTTACATTCCCCAAACAAGGAGCTTCGCTTCACTTATAGATTTTAAATAGCATCTCACCTTGTAACAGAGGGAATGGTTTTTCTCCCCCAGAGGGATAGCAGTTCTGTCCTCAGACATCAGACCACAACCACTTAAAGCCAGACCAGTCAGTATACAAGCTGAATCACAGTCTCTACCGGAAAGTACAGTTTAAGACACAACTTTTCCATTGAAAGTATTTGACTTGCATCATTGCTGTCAACAAGATATGAAATAAATTACCTTATCAGGCCTTTGCTAAAGAACTGGCAAATTCTTCTGCTTGCTTAATGAAAGCGAAACTGTACTCAAGCTCCATAGTAACCATAGCAACCAAATATGCTCAGAAAGGGGTGGACAATCTGCTAACACGGGAATCAGATTCAGTTTATTGTAGACACATTTCAGTGCTAACCAAGCCACAGCTGGGAAATAGCAAGTATAAATCCACAGCCTTGCATTGAAGATTGCAATTCTCTCAACTTTCCATCTTTCTTCGGGGAGCTTAACATCTGTTCAGGAGAGCTGCCATAAAATATTAGACCGTATGTCTGCATCTCAGCTGGACATTTTCACCTGGCCTCCAAGCAGCCTTCCTAATTTAAGCCATAATCAGGTCTTAGCCATTCTCCTCCAGATACACTGCTTACTATGAAAAATATCCATGTTTGCCAGAACAGTCTTCTTACTCGTGACAGGTGGCTGCCTCCCCACCCTACTCTTGACACTCTGCAACTCTGAGAAGGTTCCCATCAGGTCTCCTACTAAGTGCTACCGAGAGGCTGCCCAGAAATCTTCTCAGTGCCTCTATCTACAAGTACCAACAGTCCTTTGGTGTTTTAGCAGCAGGTAAGCCTTCCATCAGCAGATTGCAGAGACCATGTCTGAACTTACAACCCTCATAATGCCATCCTAAATTGCTTCTAGAAACATCAACTTTCAAGTCATATTGATCCTTATCTTAAAGAATTAGAATCCTAAGCCCTAGCAGCTGGCTAGGGCAAGTCAGAAAACACGCAGTAGCCAGCAAGGTATGGAGATCCTTTAACAGTTCTCTCAAAGACATTGGCAACAGGCCATGAAATATTACACAAAGCAATGCTACTTGCACCAATTATTGTTATGGATAGGTGCCAGAACAGGTGTTGAAGGTGGCAAATGGAGATTGCACACACCTTTAGAAGGGTCTCTGCACAGTACGCTCACCCTGCAGATCCAGCCTATGTGGAACTATCAAAATAATAGGACAGGCTTGGGTGCAAAGCACCGCTTTTACGGACAGTTATTTCTTGGGATATTTTACATACTCCATAGCTTGTAAGACTGGTGAGACTAGAAATTCAACAGCTCCTTGCAGAATTATTGCAAGACAGGTTTGAGATATTAATTTAACTACCTACAAAAAGCAAAATATAGCCGTGTTTTCCTGTGTAGAATAGGACATACAGTCAACGAGATGAGTACTGGCCAATCTGTACATGCAGTAAGAGGTATGCAAGCAACAGCACTTACCTGATGCATCTGTCCCCCATTCTCAGATGAAGCCTAATGCATTTCTTTTTCAATAGAGTTCACCTTACGGTATAGGCCAAACAGAGACAAAGAAGAGAAACTGAAATTACACACTGCAGCCTCGCCTGTAGGGGCCCAGGACCAGAGCACAAGACATACAACAACAGCATGTCAGAGCACAAGACATACAACCTCTTTTCAGCATATGCACATTTAGAAAAATTTTAAGGAAGCAAAAGGACCGTCATTTTTTAGCCTGCAGTACTGTCATCCAAATGGTAGGCTCTTACATCCTCCTTTTATTTCCAGTACTTCCATTAGAATGCCTTTTCACATGTTCAAGATAAAGAAGCCAAGAAACATTTTTCAAAAAAACACCCACGTTCACCTACACTCAGCTAAAAGCCAAGCTCTTTCCCAAAACAAATTGAAACAAATTCAAGAAAGACCAGCTTCCTAAGACTACCAAGCATTGTGCTAGCTGCAGCTTTTCAGCATCACAACTACATCAGATATTCACGTACCTAAAGACTACACAGACCATTGAACCAAAACTTTATGAAAACACAACTTAAAAATACAAACCACTCACACAGTTTAAATGAAACCAACTCCAAACTCTTCATACATTAGTCTGATGTTTTGGTTTTGTTTCTAACTACTGGCTCAGAATTTACATAGCCTTGCTGATGACTGAGCAATCAACAAGGCTATAAAAATAAGGCATCACCTGTCCTAAGCAGTAAGAGAAAGTAATTGGGGTCTCTTTATAGGCTTCATAGCTTAGAGGTATGCACTTCACCGTGTGTGATTCTAATTAACACCTCTGATTCTTTGATTAGCAGCAGCATGTCACTCAGGGGACTTCACTTGAAAATCATCATTTTCACTGTTAACACTTGTGTAAGAAGGGCTCTGAAATCCAAGTGGTTATCCTCAATCCTTCATTAAGGTAAAAGGTGGTGGAGTTTAAAGAAGGGTGGAGAAGACATGGGGAAAAAAACAAACAAACAAACAAACACACACAAAAACTCTGAAACAAGTTTTAGGTCTAACTTGAGCATTTTCCCAGGAAAATACAAAACAAAGTAATTGCTGATAAATCTGTCCTGTTTACTTGCAAACAGGTCATGTCATGACTTTATGCACCCTGGGGAAATCCTGCTGCCCTATTTTTCTGTGCTCCGCTAACAAAATGGGTAGAATAGTACTGCCTTGACTCATAAGATTAGAGCAAAGATAAATCTATTTCTAAATGTCGACAGGCTCTGAAGCTTTGGTCACAGACCTTGAGACAGTTTTTGTTTGGAGCCAAGAGAATTAGAAGCAGAGTAGTAAAAAAATCCACCACCACACAAAACTTCAACTCTGGCAACTCAAAGGGCTAACAACAGGCCCTCTGTATAGCTGGCTGCACAGATAATCCCCTCGGGCTTGGCTCCCCCTCATAATGATGCAGAACCACCAGTGAGCAGGGGCCCGTTATGACAGGCTCACAATAAATACATCTGAATTCCAGGCATGAGAGGATGTTAAAGTTACAGCAAATTTAAAAATATGTTTAGAAAAAAAAATGCAAGTGGAAAAAAAACCAAACCCCTGAACAGAGCATATCTGCAACAGTCTGCCTCTTTGCCCACAGCCTGCAGCAATATCAGGCACTGCAGGCAACACTCGGCAGAAGCAAGGTGTGCAGCAGCCCCAGGACACAGCATTTCCAACCCACCTCTGGCTGCCTGTGGGCTGGCCACCCTACAAAGCAAGGGAAAACCCGTGTTCCTCTCTGCAAAGTCTAAAAGAGACTTGGACAGGTTTAAAGTGGCCTGGCCACGACAGAGGAAGAAAACGCAATACCGTGTTGACATGGGCTACTCTGCCCTTCTAAGGTGATTTTATTCACACGTATATTACCTAGATTGCCCAGTTCTTGAAGTAATTAAGTAACTTTCAGTGATGGAAATCTGTTATAAATGTTTCATAAGTACAAAATCTTCAGTGAAAGCTCAGAACCTCATCAGGAACTGAAGGGGAAATTTGTTTGTAATGTGGGTTGCACACACTTTCCCATAAATGGCGGCTCCTTTGCTGCAGTTTTCTCACACTTTTACAGTCAGAACTGGCTTAGCATTACTGACAGGCATACCAGTCATGGCCTTTGCTCCTTCCTTTACCCAAACATAGATCTGATGTCTGAGCACTTCTTTTTTGCTGCCAGTATGTTTATAGGAAATCAAGTGACAGACTGCTGATGGAAGACAGACCATTCACTGCTTTCAAGATGTTCAGGTCGGCAAAACAAAAGAAACTCACATTAGACTGTTGCACCTGGGAAAAGAAAAGTATGGCACCAAGCAACACTGTCCTAGGAAGTACTGTGGCATTTCCAGAGCAATGGCCAAACACAAGTATCCATATGTCCATCATGCGCTTGATGAATCATGAAAAGACAGGACAGAAAGATCCTCCTCCTGACACTAAAGACATGGTTTATAGATGGACAATTTTTCTGCTATTGCAAATTGTGATGCCCTCACAGGTAAGCGTGCAGGCTTACACTAACTGATGCCTGCTTCCCATTGAGTGAGAAGTAAAATTAACTCGTCATCTTTCTTCCATCTGGGACTCATTTCAGAAGCAGCATCTCAAATCTTCTGCCCCCAACTTGCATGCCAGTTAGGACATGGCAGTGCAAACCAGAGTGCTGGGGCTGAGCCTCATCCCCTCCTGGATGGGCTCATTTGTTTTTCCTCTCCCCTCACACTCTGCAGAAGCCACATTTGGGTCTGTCTTCTGAAAAGACAGGGAGCAGTCATTCACAATCAACAGTATGAAGGGAAATATAGGGCAAAGTTAGAATAGCCTTTTAATGAGGTTATGTGAAAGAAAAAATGCACATCTTGCAGAGAATTACAGCATCAAGTGACTTCTATGGAGCCAGATCCTGATCTTACTTCCAACACCAAAATTACAGTAACTTCAAACATCTGACAATCTCCTTGTCCCCCTCTGAAAGTGGGAGAAGAATTTTTTTAATTTAGAAATGAATTTTTTCATTTAGAAATGAAGCAAAAAAGATGAGGAGGAGATGATCAAACAGGAGAGAGGTACCGCCTCTGACACTGAAAGAATCTTAATAGTCTTTGTAAGTGATATCCTCCCATCTTCATTATCGATTCAAATGATTATGCATGATGAAATGGCACTGAAAAAAGCAGGGTTCAAGAAAGGACTGTACACCAGCAGGTAGGGGTATTTTTTCAATTCAACAATCCAGATAGTTGGAGAACAATTTTGAATTAATCAGCTCAGTTAAGCCTCCTGAGAAGCATTCTGGCCCCCCACCCACTGCGCACAGACGCTTTCACCTGTATCTGGCTGCCCAAGATTAAAGGACAAAACTAAAGGAGCACAAAAGGGTCTCTGCCATTTCATAATCCAGAGCCTGCCATCCTGCAAGGGCACCCTAGGAGCTGGATGCAGTCCAGCGCAGACAGTGAGCGCTGTGCATGCAAACCCGAGCTAAGGAGCCTGGATACAGAGGGAACACCAGAGAAGCTGCTCTGCTGTAATGTCGCTGTTGCATGCCCAGCAATCTACTCCCACCGAAACGGGGGTGAAAGGCCAAAGAAGGGAATATTTCAGTAAGTGCCTAATTTGCATGATGAGACTCACTCATGTTCCTAGCCTCTGAGACATCATAATTTTCCATGTTTTACCACATCGCTCTAATGAAAAAGACAACGAACGCATGAAAACTTTAACATGCACCTCTACCTGTCTCCAGTCTGATACTAGTTGAGCCAGAGCACAAAAAACCCACCTCTCCGATGGCAATCCCAATGCTCAGTCACATCACCAGCACTCCTGCACCCCTGTTTATGAAAAGGACCATAATTTGTGGCAGCCTTCCTGCCGGGGCTGGGTCAGTATCTGACTAACTCTGCACACACAAATCCTTCCCCCTCTGCTGGTCCCTCAGCTGGTGCTTTTGGTCAGCAGACATCTGTTCAGCAAGACATTCACATGGAAGATGTTGCCTGTATCCTCACAGCCACCCACCCCCTGGGCACTTTTCGTGCAGGGCGAGGTACGCCATCCGGCTCCCGCTCCCACAGCGGTTCCTGCCCTCCCCATTTCCACTCCCCGTAGCCCCAAAGCTCTGCCATGGGTCCTCTGACACCACCACCAGCGGGCATGGGTCCTGTCAAGGGGTCCAAGGGCAGGGGACTGGCCCGCTGGTGGTCTCCGGACCCTGACACTGGCAGCACAAGCGCTGCATCAGAAGCAAGGGCACCATGTCAAAAGGGGAGCACAGGGAGGGAGGGCTGTCAAACATCCAGGGAGAAGGCTGGGAAATGAAATGTAAAGAGATTAACTGACTTGACTAAAATCACACAGGACAGCTGCAACAGAACTGGAGGCAGCACCTGAATCCCACAGCCTGGCTGCAACGCCCCATCCCCTTTGGGGAGAGCAACCAGCGCCCGCTGTGGCAGGTACGGGACCATCACCCCAAGGACAGCGATGGCAGTCTTTCTGGTCTGCAGGGTGTCGACTTATTCTGTTGGCAATTGTCTTGACCTGCAGAGCCACTGAGTGTTAACGATTCGTGTACTGTACAGCAAAATATCCTCACAGACATTTTGGCGCAAACAGAGCACCTTTTACATAGGTCTTTCAAAATTTAGCATCAAACATAACAAAAAGCAATCGTGATGTTGTTACACAGAACCTTATGTTCAAGAGCCATATAATGTTACATAGAGAGATTTTGCGGGGGTACTTTAATGCTTCGCAATCACTTTTTTTTACTATCAATTTAGAAAAGTTATCATTTACTTTCAAAACACATAAATAGGTTTCTCTGGTCCTTACTTGAATTGAAGGTTAACAATATACCTTGGCATTTGAGTGGTTCTGGGCAAATGAATCAATAAATCCATGAAAAAAAACCCAGCCTAATCCTGAAATTCTGTTTTCTATCTCGTGTCTGATGCACTAGAAGATTACTTCAGAGAACAGGAGCTTAATTTCTACTTGCACGAAGTCATACCTATTCCTGAAGGAATGCTTTTATTCCTGTTGCCCATTTAAAAAGTCAGAATGTACTGCACTGCATAAAAATGATCTATACTTGCAGCTTAAGAAAACAGTTTTTGAAATAGATCTAAATTAGGTTTAACCATCCCTCACACGTCCCTGCCTGAAGGAGCACCCTAGCAACAACCTTTAGCATTTTGCAAACATTTGCTACTAATTACAGGTTCTTAGAACAATAATATACAGCTCCATGTTTTACAGAAAGAGGCCCAAAGCAGCCTCAGAAGTAAGCCTTAGCCTTTAATTTAAACCAGTGCCACACAAGTTCTCAAATATACATTGCAAAACCTTCCCGAAACACTGCTCTGATTAATGGCTCTGAAAACTTGTAAAAGCTCAGCTGCCAAGCATTAAAATGTAGGCTGAGAAAAATCTCGTGTAGAGCAGCTAAATAAAAATCCTTTGAAACAGCTTTTCCCTGTACCTTAAGCAACAGCAGCTCAACAGAGCAGCACACAACAAAACTCCCAAGCGCCATAGAGCCCGCTCCGTATCAATTCAAGGGCTCCCCTACCTTCTTCCAGCCAGTGACTCAAGCCCCGTGATGGGCCACACTGCCCCAGCAAGCCTTCCCTCGTCTGATAAATCAGCCAGACTTCCACAGCTCATCTGCTCACATTCCCACACGCCCAGATGTCCTCTGTAGCCTAAAAGCTCGCCTGTTATTGCTTGAGCTACTTTTAGCCTTCAAGTGCTCTTGCATTTCCCTTGACCATGAGCAGGAGGCAGAATCAAGCGGGCACAGAAGAAACACTCTCCTTTCCATATTCCTTTTGTTTTCATTCTCAGATCTTCTGGCCTTTACAAGCAGCCAAGCCGTACTCCAACCCCTTCTGCTCTAGGTGACACTGCTTGAGCAGGGAGGTTGGACAAGATGATCTCCAGTGGTCCCCTCCAACCTCAGTCATTCTGTGATTCACACTAACTGCGGTTATAATAGAAATTTAACATGGATAGCCCTTTCCTGGGAAGCAGGCTGGGTACCCTCAGCTGTAGCCCCCATGAAGATGTAATGACTGGAACCCTTCTAGCAAGAGATTCTGGAAGATGATTCTTGGATCTGTCCAAGATGAACTTTGGTATTATGGCAGAATATCAGCCAACAGGGATGTTTCTAGCTGAGAAAATGAGAGGGTAGGTATTGCTATGTTGTTTGGATTAATTTTTATTTTTATTTCCTGCTGTTCTCGCTCAGTACTATTTAAAATTTCCTAGATAACTTTCAGTGATTCAAATCTGTGGCCCCAACCTCTGTGATACCTGTTCAATTTTCTTCATGAAGGAAAGGGTAAGAAAAGTGTTATGAAACTGTTCTATTTGTCTTTAATGCAAGAATTGCATTGGCTTCAAAGTTTCAAAACTAATAGGAGAGCAAAACAAAAGAAATTAGTAAAGATACTAGATTACTAGCACTGAGACTGAAACATTTCAATGATTTAAATGATGGCAGAATTGCTGTTACTCACAGAAAGTGAGAGTACGAGAAACATCAAGGAAGTAAAAAAAGCTCTGCTTTTTGCTGAGGATGGAGTGTTCTTCTGTGGTCTTAACAGTGGATTTGAGCATCACAGGTTTTCTAGTTCTCTGTGTGTTTAAAAGCATGAAAGAAAAAAAACAAGTGCAAATTTTTTTAGCATGTAATGTGTTGGGAAAGGAGTGTTCTCTTTAGGGGAGCAGCTACTATGTCCCCTGCCGTGAGACTGCAGCCAAGTTCATACTACTGCAAAACTATTACTATAATAGAAAAACTACCCCTGAGTTTCCCTGGGTCTGATGGCTGAATTACTGCTGAATATCCAGCATATCTCATGAAATTTCCATCAGTCAGTGCTGACCTGTCAAAACACAGTGCTTCTAATATCCTACAGGAAGGAGGGGTGAAGTCCCTTATCTCCCACATCAAAGTACCATGTGGGGGAGCGCTGCTCCAGCTACTTTAAAAAGCTTCCTGAAAACCCAATATCCGTGTGAAGGGCAGATGGGTGGAGGAGAAGAAAGGAGGACCCAGAGGCCTGCTAGACACCCAGATTTTGATGCTCATATAAAGAAAAGCCCAGAGTTTGGTTCAATGTTTCAGCAAAATACTGAACCTGTAAATGCTTGATCTTTGTACAGAAAGAGAACTAGCCTTTTTAACATAAATTTTAATAAACGTCATCAAGAAGTGTACTGTGCACAATTATTATATTATTAGATGAAGGCTGAGGTGACACAGCTGTTACAAGGTTGACTATCCAACTAGAAATATGAAAAGGGACAAAGTATGCCATCAAATCTGAATTGACAATAATCAGCTCGTTTGCCACTGCCTGATTTAAAACATCCCTAATGGCACTAATTTTTGAAGATAGGCTAGTAATTCTTTTTAAGTTTTGGCTTTTTTGGGTTAAAGCAAAAGCAGAGCTATCATTACCCCATCATTTGCTCTGTCACTTATGCATATGGCAACTTCCTATTTGCAAAGAACTGTTTCCTCCTCTGACACTCTTCATCCTCTGTGTTTAAGATAGTACTTCCAAACAGTTCTGGTCAATATTCAAGCTGTGAGGCTTCCTGTTATTTGTGGCTCTCTGCAAGCCTCTTCCAGTGTCTCCATGGACTTTTCTTAATTAACCTAGTCCTGAGCCTCAATCAGCAGCAAGAACCAGCACATGTTTTTTTGGTATGGCTCATGTGCCATTGGCTTTACAGATGACACTGAGACTGAAAATACAGACACCCATAAGGCTGAAGCCAACTGCAAAGCAGGCAGGTGCCATTAAAGTAGTGGGAGCAAGATTCAATAAAGGGGGATGGGGTACTAATGGCTGCAGCTTCTCCCTAGGAGAGAATAAAAATTAACTGCTCACAATAGATGGGAGATAAAAAAGTAAATGCACTAAATAATTTAAAGCAAATTGATTTCTCTCCCATCTCCTTCTTACTATCCTGTTTTGGAGTCATTTGTCTTCTCCCAGAGGTAATGGAGTCCTGTTGCTGTAATGCTGAAGGTAAAGGGAGAGAGGAGAGGTCCTTCTATTCGAAACAATTAACTGCTCTTTTCTCTTGCAGCCAGCAAGACAGGGCTTAGGGTACAAATCAGGACTCATATGTGCATTCTGGGACAAATACCAGTTTTAAGTCTCATTCATGTTATCAAAAAGGTTACATTACACCCCCTCATACAAATGAAATGGTATTGTGTTAAGGAGATGTATTACTATGAGAACAGCATGAAACAGCAGCATCTGCTACCTATTGGTGGGTCTAATTACCAGCCATTAACATGTTCTTTTTCTTTTCTTTTGCAAAAAGTTTATACCTTTAGAAGGAACAGCAGGGTCAGCAGATGACTATGTAACTGCTCTGCAATAAGGCGTATGGCATGTCTTGAAGATTTTAAATGTCAAAAGCTCTACTGTTTTATTTATAAAGCAGTTTTAATAAGTGTTTTAAGACTCTGTGAAAGCACAGACCCAGAGCAAGGTCATCTGTCTTAGTGCTGATATCCACACAGTAGGCAAGATCTGTAAGCCCCGAAGAATTAAATGGCATCCATGTCTGCATCAGTGTGATCCATCCAAGGCATCCCAATGTTTTGTGGTTCAATCTGCATAACTGGCTCTGTGAGTCATCTGTAATGTATTTTGAAATGGAAATAGGCTGAGGAAGTGTGTAACAAAACATGTTAATCCCACAGAAGTTCAATACTAGCAGTCAATAATTAGGTAAGGAAGAAAAGCTAAGTAAAACACTCAGACTTATGTAAGAATGCACAGAAGAACATATTTTCTCCACTTCCTTTCTACTGTGCATGCTATTCCATGTTTTAGACTGGTTTCACATCACTGGTAATACCTACCTGGCTTAAACAGTGGTTGAAGCCTGCAGGTAGATGAAGATCCTAAGATACAGTGAGCCAAGCCTCCCGGTGAGTAGGAGAATAAATGCATCAAAGCTTACACGTTTTGGTTTTTTTTCTGGAAGAAGGTTAGCTGCAAATAAACATATGTTGGTCAGAATTTTCCCCTTGGGAACATATATCTATTCAGAAAGAAACATTTCACAAAAACATATTTCCACATTATTTTATTCCCCAGATGTGGGGAGAGGAATATTTTTTCCAGCACCCTTAAAAGGAAAGAAAATCATCTGGTTATAAAGTTTTCTGAAGCAAATATTTTAGTCTTACTAGTTGGAATATGATTTTTTTTTTCCACTTTAAAACTTATTTTATGTAACAACACTGACAGGATGAAAGGAAATATCACAATATTACTAATTTACTTGAAGTTATTGTAGCATCTTGTCTTCTGAAGTATCTTAATGTTTAAAATGAAAAAAAAAAAGAAGAAAATTTGTTTTTTTCTGCCTGTTGGAAAATTTAAGCTATCAGTACTTTGAGTGGTTTATATAAAGTGATCTTGCCAAGGCATGGTGCTGCATTCCAAGTGAATTATTATGACTTTCAAGTATTGTGATATTTGACTTCTATGTTAATTAACTGATTACATAAAAAAGGAGAAATATTGCAATTTCCAGAAATGTGCTCCATTTCAAAGCTAGTCTGAGCTTAATGGCAACAGGATGAGGCTTTGACTGTAATGCAGATCTCAACAAAACCCCAGTTGAAAGTAGTAAATAGCAAAATATACACATTCATTCTTTGAAGGCCTCCTGTAATAACATTTCAGCTGTGGCACACACTTGTCTGCACCAGCAGAGCAACATGTTTTCACAAGGTCAGTTTTTATCTTAAATTTTATGAAGGCTTTGTTTCTGGCAACTCAGAAGGGTGCACAGTTTACCTCTGTGTCTTCTGCAATTCCTGCACAGGCAATGCCCATGAGAGTCCATTGGCCCCCTTGG
>Ga0181612_116249_pt1 | contig 18046 bp, 4 predicted proteins | sample HoacroProtozoa21_FD_119630 | JGI IMG/M metagenome (GOLD analysis project Ga0181612, IMG submission 119630) | Hoatzin crop microbial communities from Cojedes, Venezuel. Combined Assembly of Gp0051906, Gp0051904, Gp0051908
AAGCTGTGGAAGCCCCCTCCCTGGAAGTGCTCACGGCCAGGTTGGATGGAGCTGTGAGCAACCTGGTCTAGTGGAAGATGTCCCTGTTCACGGCAGGGGGATTGGGACCAGATGATCTTTAAGGTCCCTTCCAACCCAAACCATTCTATGATTCTATGACTCTAAATCTGTATTTTCATACATAAATATTCATGTGTGTGTATAGGTTCCCACCTATATACACATCTCTGCTAGAGGACTCTCAAAACCACAAATTGTTGAAAAAGCATTTTTCCCTTCAAAGAACTATTTTCTTAAAAGTCAGAGCTAATGGGACCTGAGCATGAACCTATGTCATTTTTCTCCAGTGAGAGAAAGCAGCATTCAGGACTGGATGACAACAGATGCTAGCTTGTCCTGTTTTTATCTGAAGACTTTGAACCATTTGAGATTAGTTTTATATCTCCTGATGCACAGGCTACAGCTAGGGTTTTAGTTATGTCACATCATTTGATTACTGCCATTTGAGGATACCGCCAATGTGACAAAATGAGCTTCATGCACACAAAATTCTAAGCCCTGCGTTTTCATATGAGATTTGTTCTAGGATCCAATCAAATTCTATCAGACTAGCTCCTCAGGGGTCAGCAATTGCAATAAAAAGAGTATCTGTTGCATCCTTTTAGTCCTTTTTTATTTCCCATGACAGGAGGGACTTGAATATTTTTGTTTTGTTCAGTGTAAACCAATAAAATTTGATGCTAAAATATACTTAAGTTTGCAACCTGTCTGACCAGAGGAATTGAAAAACTGTTGGGATTGTCTTTATTGACTATTTACTGCATCTCAAGACCAGCTGGAGCAGATACATCAAGGCAACCACACCAACTCACATAAAAAACACAAGAATATGATTGTGATACAGGGCAAAATACCTATTCAAGGCATCCAAGACACACAGCAGTACCACAGCAGTAATAAAATTCTTATCTGATGATTTTAGAACAAAGAGATGCTAATGAAAAAAGATTGGTTTTGACCAAGGATACAACAAGACAGTAGATTCATCATCCAGCATATGTTGCTAGTAACAGAGCAATTAAACATGATCATAAAGGTCTACTCTCTTTTTTTTTCTTAGGAAACTAGAAATATTTTCTTTCACTGGTGTCTAGAAGATCCAAAACACCTCTCTGCAGTCAGTATTCAGGAGACACACAACATATGGTTACTGAAAACTGGCAACAGAACAGTTTCTCATTCTCCAGTCAGGCACTCGTTGAAGATGCTCAGAGGACTATCAACACAGCAAATACTCCTTCTTGCTGATGCACTTTTTTACTGTAGTGACCTAGATAATCTTCTGATTAAAAAGGCATTTTAGTCACATACCGCATTTATTCAAAATCAAGTGTTCAGTGTGCTTTGTTTAAATTACTGCATGTAACAGAAAACCCGAGGAAGAGTCATATACTTGTAGGCACAAATCATGCCTTTTTGATTTTTTCAAAAATTTCTGTTTATCTTTACTCCTGTTACATACAGTGTATTTTTACGTCTTTACCCTCACCTGAGTCTAGTAGCTGAGGTCATTCTAGAAGTTCATGTGATACTACAATGTGCAGGGAATAAAAAGATAGTATGTCTAGCTCTACAAATTGAATTTTCACTCTTATATGCTTTTGAACAAATATATTTAGGGAAAAAAATTGCAAAACAAAAATCAGATGAGAGCATTAGCCACATCTCTTACTCTCTGAATTTGCCAGTCCCTGCCTGCCTCTCTTCCTCAGCAAATAAATGTAAGTGGATCAAGGCTTTCCACTCCTTCTTGAACTCCCTTTGTTTTGAGTAGTAGGGTCTTTTTTGAGCAATAGTTTCAAGGTATGGCCCTGACTACTTGTATTAGAGACCATACAGCCCCTTTTTTTGTGACTGTGTTCCAAAAAAAATGGCGCTAATACATCTTAAAAACAGGTTGGAACATCAGAAATGCTTACTATGGACTTATTGCCACTGTCCTGGGCTTAAGGATGAGTAGTGATCTAGACAAGAATATGATCACACAAAAATCAGGCTACTATTTCACTGAAATAAAGAATGGGAATTTACCCAGATTCTGTCATCCTGGAAGTATCTACAGCTCTTTAGGAAATGGCTTGTAACAGAGCTCTGCTGGTACAGGACCATGAAAAACTTAGGAGGAAAAATATTCTGTTTCCACAGACTCAGTATCTCCAAAAAAGAGGCTGTCCTCAGCCCTCTAGCAGGCACACTAATCAGTGAGCTTAGACACAGGCCATTCTACGTATATCCTCAAGGAAGAGGTGGTGGTGACCCATTAACTGCCTTTCAGTTGAGAGATTCATGCAGGAAACACTGGGGCTACCAGGCAGGTTGTGGAGTCTCCCTCCTTGGACATACTCAAAAGCTGTCTGGACTTGGCCCCGGAAAACCAGCTGTAGGTGGCCCTGCTTAAGTAGGGAGGTTAGAAGTGCCAGAATTGCCTCCGAACCTCAGCCATGCTGTGATTATGCAATTTTGTAGTTGCTCAAGCCCTGAAATATCTTGCATCCACAATCAATAGCTTCTGCTGTGGAAGTGTGTGAGGTAGTGTAGTGTAGTATAGTACAGGAGGTTCAGTAGGCTCCTGTCAATAGTCTGAGCTTTATGTCTAAAAAGAAGGGATGAAGAATTAGTTTGAATGGAGCTAATTATCAGCTCTTTATTGTGAGACAGTAATTAGGGCAGAGATCTTAAGGAATAGCTCTCCTAGCTCCCTCCCATTTTATAAATGGGGTGGGAGAGCTTCCAATCTGCTTGAAGGCAAAGATGACCCAGCAGAGTTCACTTGCTAGAGTATGCACTCAGATGGGAAGGAAATATTCCTGTGGGATGGTATAAGGTAGAGAAGTGGCAAATTCTTTAACAGCCTCTCAACCAAAACACAACACCTGACTGCAATAGCGTAAACAGATTTAGCATTTCCTAACATACAGAGCATGAACGCAAATTTGATGAGTTAGCAAGCCTGGATTCATAATTTTTTTAGGTAAGATTGCTTAGTGGTATAGATACACTTTCTAGCAATCGTTCCCCCTTTAAACCACAGGAATGTTGTTACCATTGAATCTTTGGCAGATGTCTTTTCCTTTCAGTCCCTAAAACGAACGACCTTGTAACATCTCAGAAACAGAAGGTTGACCTTCTTTATAGACTCTACAGAACGATCAGACTTCAGAAAGACACCTTTCTGCAAGACTTTCTGCAGTGATTTTTCTTTCCACTTCTTTGTGCTGGAAAAATAACAGCTTTTTTGTCAAGAATTTTGTGTAGTTCCATGCATAAACTTATGCCTACTATGTTGTAGAAAGACAGTAATAGCTGTGTACAATCATAAGCACTCCTCTGTGAACTCACAGGCCAGAAAAAAATGTCAGTGATTGAAATATAGAGGCAAAAAAGATAAGTCTACAGTAGGCTACCAGATTCCTCATAGTTGCACATTAAATTGCTTTAGAAACCATGGAAAAGAGTAAGTCTTCAGGACAAGACAAACTATCAGATAGTAATATTAAAGTAATGGAAAACGGGAAATTTTTACTTTGGGGATTTCAGAAACAGATGTTCTGAGCCTAGTGATATTCAATATTTTTATTAATTTCTGGAATTATTGCTTGTAAAATTAACAGAAGACACAAAAATTGTATGTTACATGGTAAGTGTATGGTAATGTAAGCAGTCACTTACATCAGCACACCAGGCAGAGGCTCTGTCTGAATGACATAACACAGTAAATTCACACAGTCTGGCACAACCCCAGTTTTCCAGAAACAGGGTGCCTACTCCACACTTGGAGCAAGGACTTCCAGATTAGTCATCTAGTGGGAACTGGAGATTCTGAAAAGGGTTTGGGGCCAGCCCTTTCACCTCCATTTCAAAAAAGGCTGTTGTCAAAGTGACAAGGATTGAGAAAATAAATTATCAGAGGCGTGGAAAACCTACCTTGCAGAAAATGGGTAAATCTGTTTCTTTTACATAAAAAGGTTAAGAAATGACATGACAACAGTCTAAAATTACCTACATTATTTCTTGTAATGGGGTCTTTAATCTAGTAGATAAAGGCATAATATGGAGGAGCTTGAGCTACACAAACACAAACCAAAAATAATCTCTGATTTTTAAGAGCAAATGAAATTAATTGTTGAAATGGATGTGGTGGTTCCTCTGTGCACTCTTTAAATCAAAACAGATACTGTGATTTGTATCTTATATTAAGACACGTATCTTGATTCATAGTGTAAAGAATAGTAAAATAATTTAAATATTATATATATCTTGATAAAGACATTGGATATTTTGAAAGAGATGTTAACATTGGAAAAGCAGATATTGACTATATGCAAAAATTACTGGGAAGTGTCACTTTTTAATTTGAGTGATACAAAAGGTGTATGCTAATAACAGTACAAGTACTACCAGTTCAGACTGGAGTTTATTTTTATTTCAATTCAGAGTCAAAAACAGAGACTCCCTTCTATGGCAAAGACAGAGTTATTTCAAATACAAGGGGCTACGTATTAATCAAGACTCTTGTGTTCTGGTATGATTTACGCTATTGATCGTTTACATGGATGTGTATTGTGGTGCTTCAGCAGTTCCAGATCTTTCTCTCTCAGCAGTTACGCTAGATCAATAACCAAGTAGCTGGGAAGAAATTCAAATATTTTTAATCAGCACATTTGTATCCAAATGTGACCATCTCTGTGTCTGACCCCTGTCTGACCATCCATGAGATGCCCCGAGACTGTGAAGTCTACAGAGCAGTTATGTTCATTCTGTGCCCTTAAATGCTCCTTCCTCAGCTCGGACTGGAAGCACGTGGGAGGCCACCCAGACAGAGCCCGACAGCTGAGCTTCCACCCTGCAGTCCTTGTTGATTTAGGCTGTCAGCTTATCTCCTCACTGCCTTCTTCAACATAGGCATTACTCAATTTTCAGTTGCCTGAGCTGCAATCTGAGTTCGACTTAATACTCTGGAAACCAAAGTGATTTGATCAAACCTGGAAGTTTGGCAAGTCTGAAGTAAACTGTCTGTTACGTTGGTGGCAGAGTAGAAGAAAAAATAGACTAGAAAAGATGGGACAAAACAATTCTTAGGAGCTGTACTACTGGCTCTTAAAGTTCTGCTAAATACAAAAGGAAGCTTTCATTTTCTGAATATTAGACTGAAATCTCAGACAGCCCAAATCCCATAAAAAACACTGCTTCATCCTACCCATTTGGAGTGCTGAGACAATGAATAGATGTGACTGCTTATTTAGAAGTATTATAGGCGTTGTATTGGAACAACTGATATAAAAACACGCTATCCCATGCTCCTACTTTTCCCGCTATTTGCCAATTTGTAATTACAGTATGTAAATACACAGCAGAATGGGTCTTTGGTTAATCAAATTGATTTAATTGCTGAATCCCCACAGATGAATGTGAGCAGAGTCTTCTCTTTTCTCATTTTTTGTTGGCAAAACATAGCCACACAAATGATAAAAATTCCAACAGAAATGGGAATGGGATTTGAATAACTCTTACTGGAACACTGCTAGAACACCTGTAGTCAGATTCAAAGGACTTTAACAAGGTAATTCCTCATAATTTTAGAGCTGTAAATTATGGCATACCCTAGAGATACTGAATTAATTACGCCGTTGTAGGTTATCAATGTGTATATGTCTATTTTTTATGAAAACCTGGCATTGTTTTTCATTTTCTGAATTATGTTATTAAAAGGCAGATATAGTAACATGAAAAATGTTGCATAGGGTTCATCAGATATGCTCATTATTTTGTAGTCTGAATAAAAAGCTCTTGTAATAGTTATGAGTGTTATTGTTAATATCACACTTAGCACTAGTCATTGGAACCATAACATTCTCCTGATTGCTTTTGGCAGGTAACCGAATCATATCATCTAAAGAAAGCAAGCCTGAAGATGTCCTTTACAAAAATACCGGGTCATTAAAATCTGATGACTTCATGAGCTAGTAAAAATACACGTAACTTTCAGAGTTTTGGACCTGCATTGGATGCATTTATGCCACTGGACCCCAGAAGCTCATCAATTTCCCAGGCCAGGTCAAAACCTTTCTCAGGTCCATCCTCTGTATCAAGGTAGGACACATTCCTGTGCAAGCCCTGGTGGACCCTGCTTTCTGTGTGAAGACGACATGAACATTCACTCTTGTAGGGGTGCTAGCATGAAGGATTTGGGTACCAGAATCCCAGAGCATGCCCTACTATGCATCAGGAGTGAAGCTTCACATCTAACATTTGTGAGAAGATAAACTAAAGCCATTTGTTAGAGATGTTTTGTCAGCAGAGTCCCAGATGTACATGAAAATTCATTGTCCACAGCAAAGGTACTGGGGCTTAAATCCCCAGAGTCAAACAAGAAGGCTGACCCAGTCTTTCAAATCCTGGATGAATGTTGTGACCATCCTTGTACCTTACACAGAAGGGAATAGTAATAGCAGTAGTGGCAGTTACAGTAGTAGTAGAACATATTTTTCTTCAACTGTCATTTGAACAAAGCCAGCTGTCATTGCATACTGGGTCCCACTTCAGAGGTGTTCTGAGAGAGCCTGTGAGAGTTAGCTCATCAGAGGATGCTGAAGGAATATCTCATCTTGATCAGGTTTTGGCACAGATAGGTTTTAGGCTTTTCTGCCCTGCTAATTTACTAAGCTTCTTCTAAGAACTTTAAAAAATATATATAAAAATGTCTGGGAAACATTAAGGCTACAAAGTCTGACCATACAGACCTTAAAGGTCTGGTTCAGTTCCACATTCAGAGACCTGCATTTAGATCTCTGAAAGTATCTGTCTCCATGTGAAGTAGGAGACTGAATATTCACTCCAGACCTAGTCAACATGGTCAGTTGAGTCTAGAGAGTTCTCTGTTTTACCAAATGGGATGTTTCCTTCACACTGAGTGAACTCAGCTCTGCTGACTAACAGCTCAATTTATTTGACTAGACATATGCATTTGAGATGCCCTGACACCTCCCTGGCCAATTGCTATGAGTCCAGTAGACCACAAGTCCTATGTCATATCTGTCAAGCCTGTGCAGATATCCTGGGCACTCTAGTACTTAGGACACCTAACCATTGTTAGATCCCTATGGTTGAGCATTGGAGCTGAACGCTGCACTCCTACTGTGAAAGGGGCTTAGACATTAGCATACTCATAGACACTTGCATTTAGAGAAATTCACCTAGATTTCTGAGGCTGAAGGTGAATACTATCTGTAAAACTCAGGGATTAGTTACCAGCTGAGACAGTGTTGTCAGAATCAGTTTTCAAGTTAGGCACTTATAAGTCCTATTCTGAAGGACCTGTTGACCTTTGTTAGCTCTATTCTTAAATGCATGGACCAAACTCAATCATTTTTAGACTATCTGAGCCTAGAAACAGATTTATAAAGGTCATTCATATTTCACAAATAATGCCACTGCTAACTTTTGATCTCAGCAGTTCATGAGACTACTGATCTAAATGCTTACTACACGTTTCTTTAAGACTCAGGATAAAATTGCTTCCAGATTTCAATTCTAAACAAAATAAAATTCTTTACATTGCTTTTGTATTTGCTTTCTGTGATAACTACCTTTTCAGCGTATTACTACACTCAATTAGAAACTCTTACTTGGCAACTATGTGCTGCAGTATTTTGCTGAGACTAATGAACAAAGTTTCATAAAATCAGCTTGTGACCATGTGATGACTATTAAAACTTATAAAACCCTTAACAATTATCATAAGGAAATCAGCATACTATGGAAGTGTTATAGGGTGCATCGTGAACCAAAGTACTTCTAGCTCATCAGAGCTTTGCCTATTCACACTGGAGCACAGACCTGGTTTTAAGCAAACAGATGGAAATACAAACCTCTGATATTCCTATTCCACTTTGTGCAACAAACATGTTTGGAAAAGAGGAATTACATTGACCTTGAAAGACTCACACTGTACCCTGCACTCAAATTTCTTCCTTTCACAACTCCCTTTTCTATCATTTTCTGTTAGTGTTTTTTTATAAAAGCAAGGTTCTCATGTTTTAGTTTTTTAAACTAATCAAATAACTGTCACACCCTGTCAAGACAGTTTTATTCCAGGTAAATTAGCAATTTTTTAGAAGGCTTTCATACCTTTCTTCGCTTCCACCTTACTAGTAACATTATATGCTATTATTTGCTATCAGCCTGGATGCTAATCTTTTTCTTACTGTTGGTGTGTCTTCTGGCAGCAACCAGAGCTGTCCCCTTATAATCATCCTTCCCCTTCAGTTTTCTGCTAGCAAACTAAGAGTGTTGTAGCCAGGCTGGTAATTATTTCACAGTGGGATCTTCGAGCGCTGTTCAGAGATGCTGAGAGACACTTGCTTTACAAAACACCAGACATGCCTGGAACATTTGACTTACACCTGCTTTACGTTTTATTGAAGTCAGAAACTTTCCTAACTCTAAAATCTTTCTGCAGTTCTGGTTTTCCTACTAATTTCCAACATTTTTTTTATGCCTTATTCCCTCCATATCTATCTTCACATCTTGCCTGCTTTGTGTATTGTAGCAGACAGCAGGACTAGGATCCTTCATTGTTTAGGTATCTACACGTAGACATCTTCATGTGAGCTGTTCACACTAGGCTCTTCTCAGAGAAAACAGATGTCTTTTTTAGCTTATGCTTCACATAGTCCTCAAAGAAGGTCAGACGAATTGCACCTTAAAACTACACATTAGTCTCCACTGGCCACAAAAGAGCTTATTGTAACTAACAGAAACACACACACATATATATATATTTACACTTCAGATGTCTATACTGGATTCTCACCATAGAATGAACATAAACTATCTCGGATGAATCATGTGATCTTTAATAATAAATTTTGCGTGCAAGGGGATCCATAACAAAGCTCATAAATAAAGCAGTTGTTTTAGTGTGTATTCCTTTATATTGCTTTGCTTTTTCCATCCTGCCACAAAACGCCTATACCTTAACTGCTATTTAGTGTATTTCTGCTTTTGAGCTTTCATTGTCCACTGAGTACTGCAACACTGAACGTATTGTACTTAACCTAACAGCAGTTCAATGAAGTAATCCAATAGCATATTCTAGGTGCCTACAGAAACAGAAACATCCTGGCCATAAAAAATAATGCCCTTGAAAAGCTATTTGGAGAAACATTTACTTCTCTTTACTCTTTCAGAATGAGGATGTGTTGTATGAGGTATTTTATACATGCAAATGCTTCATTTTCTTTCTTTTAATTCTTTATAGTACTATTTGTTTTCAAATGAGTTTTGTGGTTGTTTCATACAGGGAATGCAAAAGCCAGGGTACATTTCACCATTCTGTGGTTTGCCATAAATTTTTTTGTAATAAATCATCATTGAAGATGTGAACAAGTTTAATTTCACAATATAAATATTTTTCTTTTCAATTTGTGTGTTTGTATGTGTGTGCCAAAACCAGATATTTCTAAAAAGCAATAACCTAAGAAACCACAAATTTGGCATAGCATGAAGCTGTGCCAAATGATACTCTCATGGAAAAACTGCACATGGTACGACCATTTATGTTTATGAATCCTTGAAGAAATACCTATGTTTTTATTTAACTTTGTTTGGAAGCTACATTCAGTGATTTCTGACTTCTTGGTAACATAATGATGTATAGATCATAAATGTCACTCCTGCTGTTTCGTAGAATCATAGAATAGTTTGGGTTGGAAGGGACCTGTTTGTTTGCCCAGAACAGATCTTTGGGTAAATAAACAATATCTCAAACGTAACTAAAGTATTGGTATATTCCAAACTTCAGGAAACCTTCAAAAACATGAATACTGGATAGAGTACCAGTTACACGGAGAATAATTATTACTGGGTTTTAAACTGTTTTCTCTATTTAGCCTACCTTCCCATTCATGACCATAGCATAGTGACTTGAAAGTGGCAAAGTCAGTGGAGCCCAATGCCATCCACCCTTTGAACACAGCTCTACCATCTTTTAAGTCAGGTTACAGCCACTGTAGCCAACAATAAAAAAGAAGTGTGTTTGTCAGACATGTTCCAGAGGAATAGCTGGAAGAAGCAGGCTGCAGCAACATGAATATCTGATATGTCTCATGTTAATTAGAGTTGCCTCTGCATAGCGTTTAACTGCTGCAGTGGCAGGAAGCCATGTTGGTTTTGCAACTCCTTTTCACTGCCCATTGGGCTAATTGGACCCCACATGGAGCACCAAATGGAAGGATTCTGTTAGTGCCCACTAACCAAGCAGGGAATCAGAGACTTCTGATTCAAGAAGGTAGAGTCTTACTTGGGTGATGAATTTTATTGTTAGAGAAGAGGTTATGATGACACATAAAAAAGACTTAGCTTGTTTTTATTGAGTTTATTTCTATTGTGACTGAACCAATTTGGTCTGGTATTAACTGGATTTATGTCTCAGTTACTTGATAGAACAAAAATTCTTTGCCATAAAAGGCCTTCCAACATACTAGAAAAAATGGATTAGAAAATACAAATCTACTTTCTGGAAGGGTCAACGCTACAAAAAAAAAATCTTTAGTCCTGCTTGCTTGGTTTATGTTCTGGAAGCCACTCAAGTTTAGACTGTACTAGGATATACATCTCAGTTACAGGAGTAATTAGGCAGACTAACGTAACCTTTGCCAGGATCCATACAGCTGCAGCTCCCATTCATCTACTGTCTGAATTAATTTCCTTTATAGCTAACTTCCTGTCTATATACTATCCTGACATAGTATCTCTACTACTTCAATGAGAGCAATAAAGACATACGCTAGAAGGAATAGAGCTGACATGCCATAACTGTGTTCCAGTTACTGTGTCCTTTCAGCCAGTACAATGGAACAGCTAAAAAAAGGCAGAAGTTCAACATTTTCCCAGTATCATGGACATCATGCTCCTCAGGAGCAGAACTTGTGGTTCAGTCCGTTCTGTTGACGTTCGGTTCAGCTAGCTCTAGGCAAGGCCAGACCCCTTAATCTTCAGAGCTCAGTGTCATAAATGGGACTTCTGTCACAGAGCTTTTTGGAAAAAGACCTTGCACCCTTCCCCTCCAAATTCCAGGCAACACTTGTGTCCAAATAAAACCAAAAATTATTTTGCCAGTTGGCCAATAAAAACTCCTTGAAGTTTTAAGGGAATATATCAGGGAGATTTCATATTTGCATTCTCTCAGTTATATTTCTTCACCCTTGCTCGTCTCAATTTGTTATGTTTGGCTATATTGCTGGATCTGCTCCAGTTCTTTTGGGCTCCAGGAGATCTATAATTATTATTTAAGAACCGAGGTTTTGTCAAAGCAATACAGTCCAATTAATCTTGTTTCTTGTAATAAACCTCATAAAAAGTGAGTTTTGAAAAATGTATGCATATTTTGAACAATAGAAACAAAACACTGAGGCAGACTTCAATGTCCACAGACTGGTTAAAGCTTTTTAATGGTCTAATTTGCCCTAGAGCAAACAGTCACCACCATTTTCAATGTTGTGATTTTCAGATCTAGTAGCCACAGAAATGGAAAGTTCTAGGAACAACACAACTGCTGGGGACACAGATAATCAGATGATTGGCTCTAATCATCAGACTGGGTGATTATTCTCAGGACTTATACCACAGTTACTAACATGTTGTTTTTATTAAACAGAAGACTGCCAGGAGCAAGTTAATAGCTAGGTTTGGGGTGATTCTCTGTTCTTAAAAATGTTCTCATTATCAGACAATCAGCTAGCAACTTGCTTGCATTAGCTCTACACGTATATCCACATCTTCCCATGACTTGTTCACGCATAGTCCTCCCAAGAGGTCAGGGGTACTCCTTGCCAGACCAACATTTACTGATCAGAGTAAGGCACCACAGGCCAGGACTTAGGCATATACCTCTGAATTCCTGCTCTGGAAAACAGTGTCAGACATATTGTGCATGTATTTTACTGAATGGAATTCCATTAAAACATGTGCATCAGGGGCTGGCTCCCCTTGATAGAAATATAATGAACCAATTATCTTCACTGGTGCTTTGTCCAGATAAAAAGTGCAGGACTGAGAGAGTGTTCAACAGAAACAAACAGCCCTACCTCCCCTTTACCAGCCAGAAATCTGCCTATCAGAACTGCATTGCTATTAGAGGTAAGGAAAGAATCTCGGCAAGTGTAAATACCCTTCAACGGGAAATCCTTTAGCCTCTTCGAAGCAAAATTTCAGCACTGACAAAACCAAGACCACAAGAGCATCCACAAAGATTCTTGAAATTAATCCCTCCTGATTTAAAGTGGAAGACAGCAAAATTTTTATTGAATTGTCCTACTGCTCTCAAATTATAATGTGCTCTACTAGATTGCAGGTCAGTCACACCAATCTGGAAGATATTATTTTTTTTCCTTTTTCCCCCCACTTATTCTTTTCATTCCGACAGCACTATTGATGAAGACCTCAGGAAAAAAATACCAGCGCCCAAGACACTTTGATGGCCTTTCCATTGTGTAATTATACTTACTCTTGATAACACTAAAGACATGCCTTATTGGTAGTGGCACAGGCTGCTTTCCTTTTCACAGAGAGATGGATTGTTTCTGCAGGCCTTGATGGCCTTCAAATTATCTGAGCACAGAAAAGAGAGCAGAGTGAATTTTATTTTAACTCATTTTATTTCTAAATTTATTTCCCAGTAGCTAGAAGGTGATGACTGCCCCAGCAGTCAAGTCAATTGTTATCTGTGGGACTTGATTATGTTTAGACCCAGTCTCTCATTTTGAGCAAGACACAGTTAATGAGGAGAGAAATGAAAAGTGCATTGAGTCACAGTGTGTTTGTGGTAATTTGTGACACATTCACTCTACTCAGTTCTTTGTTTATTCCTTCCCCCCTCCATGCAGGTCCTGTAGAAAAAGGAAGAGATAAGCGAATTCAGTGGTAGACAGTTAAGGGTGTTGAAAGTAATGAATCTATATCTCTCTATCTCTTTTCCCATTGTTGGCAGTAATTGGAGCAGTGTTCATCTATACAGTAAAATGCCAGTGAAGCCCATCTTAACGAAACATCTTTTTTTCCATTATTTTGCAACACATTTTTCATTGACACTGCTAGTTTTTATTTTCACTATGTGCCTTTTTTTTTGCAAGCTCTGTGCCACTCTTCTAAATAATAGTCCATTAAACAGTTCACAGTGTGTGTTCTGTAGAAATGTAAAAAAGTGATTGGATGATACTAATTAAGGAGAGATTTTGTTTCCACTTACTGCAGATCAATGGTGGGTTACATTAAAGCTGCATTTTTGTGATGAGTTTAAACACAAAAGAACAGCTGTGCTAAATACATATTTCAAGGCTTACAGGTAGGTCAAATAAATCTTTCTTTCTTTGCCTGTGTGTTTTAAATCTATAGCAAACTGTATGCGAAGAATAGTAGTAAAATAAAAAGGCAAATTTCTCACTGCAGATTTTTTTTCACTTGTAGTAGCAGAAACTGTTAAATCAGGAATGTCAATTGCAATGCATTGAGATCCTGTTGGCTTTTAATTTGCTCTATAGCCTACTACGCATTAATTTTAATGAGACTTTTTTCTTCTGTTTTCTACAGTTGCCACTCCAAGGTATCCCCCCTCTGATCTATGGCAGTGTTAGATATAGGGGAAAAAATGTCTTAGTGAGAAACCTCTTCCTGTACCTGAACCTACATTTCTTCATTTAATCCTAAATTATTCTGAGCACAAAATTTAACCAAAATCTCCATACGGAGATATGTTCATATGCATAGAAGAGTGGCAGTTCATTCCAGTCAGATCAATTAAAATAAAAATTCACTATTCGTTGGCATTCCTTGATCAGCACAAACAATGTTCAGAGGAAATTCACCTGGTTGCCTCCAAGTAACGTAATGAATCCTGAACATATATGACAAGGAACTAAAAGAGAAAATGCTTTTCAGGCACTTGCTCTAAATATTGAAAGCACAAAACTGTTTAAAAATCAGTTCACTCTGACTATTTTAGAAATGTATTTTTACTTAATATACGGTCCTATATAAGGGAGCTATAGAGACCCTGTTTTTCTACTGATCATATCAATATTCAAAGCAGACAAGAATTGCTGTTCACAGTTTCCTTGCATTACAACAGTCTAGATCCCAGTTCTAAACCACTATTACTAGAGTAAAACATGAGATAGGCTTTGTATATTGTGGGCTAAGGAGGCTGCCTGCTATCTTTGATTTTGCAGAAACCAAAGTCACATACAGATTCAGTATTACCCAGCAAAAGTTTGCACGGGAATGGATAAAAACATTTAATTTGGGTCCATCTCTACTATTTTATTTTTAAACTATGGATTCAATACTACATGTCTTCTATCAAATCAGCCTGAAGCAAAAGTTAATTTATAATTCATAATATCTTTGTTCCATGTTGAAATGTGAGTGCTCTCAAACTCTTGAACGGAATTTGGTATGCTCAAAAAGTACCCACCAAGCCCTGGATTTACACGCTTTTCAAAGAGGTGTATTTGTGATGACTTTAAGAAATTCTTATATGTGTGTACTGTTCTTGGCACTATTACCACTTTCAGGCCTCCTGCGCAAAGACAAGAAGGTCCATGGCTAGTGTGAAAGGGCTGCTGCAAGTCTGAGGACTACTTGTGTATAAATACATGGATGATAGCACCTGAGCTCCATGCCTTACTCCACAATGGGTCAGCTAGCTGGCTTTTTCACAGGTCATGTAAAGATAATGCTTTCCTTAAGATCATTACTGAAATGCCTTTTTTCTTTACACATCTTGAAATACAAAAATGCCATATTGCTGAATATTTTTGGTCCAGAATGATGCTCTTAGCAGTGCACCAGCTGACTGATAGATTCATACCTTCCCATGCAAGAGAAGATCATTCAGTCACAAAGTCCGAAGACATGTAGGGTGGGTTACAGAATTTAAAAGCTGTGCTGAGCCCAGGCAATGTTCAGCAAAAGCCTGTTTTCAAGAGCAACATCCACTCTCAAACTGAAAACAAAGACGTTTGGAAAGCATTCTGCCAGTTACGGGACACACTTCCAGTGAATAAAATGGCCTTTAAAACCTGCACCACTGTGCACCACATGCTGGTTTTACTGCTGTTATGAACTGGATAGATTAGGGCGAGTAGCACCATTTTTAGTTCAATTTTGCTCAGTGTCTCTGTAGTTGCAGAACCCACACATGCAGAAACCCTTTATTCAAGCATGGGTTATCACTGGTATTCTCACGGCAATTTATACAAGGAAACTTTTCCTGGTATAATTCATTAAAAATTAATCAACCTATTTCTGTGCAAATCTCTGTGACATGCGTTCTTTGATGCAGTGAATGCTGAATAGTCTTTTCTTTATTATGAAATGACACAAGTGGAACTTTCTAATTGGCTGTCAGTGATGTCATACCCAAGTAAATGCACAAGTTGGCTTATTTCCCTTATTATGAACATACTCCATGACAGAATGTGAGTTTCTGGAGAGCTCCTGCCCCTCTTTGGTAGTTAACATCACTTTGCTGGAAGGATTACAGTTATGCTTCTGTAACAGGATAGAAACTTGCCAGCGTGTTTTCCTGTCTTTATCTGCATGTGGAGGATATTTTTCCTCCTTTCACTATGTTCCCTTAGTACTGACTTTCTATCTTTTCCCACAGGGGCAATGTGGAACTGACTAAGTGAAATTATCGATGACTTTCTCAAGCATCCTTTCAGGACTCTCTTTTTGGGTGGTTTCATGGGTTGTGACAAAACCAACAACAAATGTGGTCACATTCATATCTAACTCATAGTTAACAGACTTCATATATAGTATACAGAAGTTTCAACTGCACAACCACTAAAGGGACGTAGCCAAGAGACATGTGGAAACGGTGAGATTTTGTTCTTGTGGCTTTCAACCTATTTATGTATTTGGTTAAGAGCTCCTTGTTAATGCAGAAAGATTGCCACATCTCCAGCCTTGCCAAGAGGGTCCACTTTCACTGAAGGAGGATGTGCTCTCCAAAGAACGTGCTTTGGCAGGAACATTGCTGCTTTCATTTGGTTTCCTCTGTTACCCGTTTTATGCACTTACAGAGCTCAGACAAAGGGCAAATGTTTTGCTCCTAGGAGCCACCTTCCAAAATCAGGTGGCAAGGTGCCACATCCTCTAACCATACTCCATACATCTCTCCAAACCAAGATTACAAACTGTGACTTCTTTACCACCTCAGCTCCCAAATATTTCCTTTCTACTTTGTAAGCAGCTCCCCTGCCACATACATCTCTCAGCTCACACCCAGCTTCCAGATCCCCAGCCCTAAACCACTGCAGTCTGACGGGACAGCCAGGACCACCCTCAACCACACCATAGCCTCTTCTCCAGTCTCTGACCTCACATGAGCTCTCACCAAATCTTTCTGATCAGTCTCAACCAGGCTTCCCAGGGAAGAAGGGCATTGCAGACCTGTGCTGTTGCTGTGGACAGTATAGGTATAGGCATCCTCCATGGTGGTCTACTGGAGGCTACTACCTAAGCTTTACGCCATATTCCATCACATGCTCCATATGTTACCTAGTGCTGTGTTTAACATATAAGAAGTAACAAAAGATAAATACACTTGGAGACTCCATCTCTTTAGGTGATATGCTTACAGGATGCTCACCCAAATGCCCATGATTACTACTCATCTCATATACAACAACAGTTCAGCTGTAGTAATTCTTATTCCCCAGATCTGGAAGAAAGCTGTGGAATGTAAAGTGCAGTAATCCCAGCTGACGGAACTGGAATGATGCTACTGCAAGTGAGGCTGCAGATTAGCAATCAGAGTTTCTCGCTGTTATTACAACCAGTGAACACAAAACTTAGCTCAAGAGAGAGATGCAGAGTGACTTATGCTGGTATCAGGTTGTCCCATCTTCCACCATTTGAATATTCCTTGGTTTTTTTTTGTCTTGAAAAATAAAGATAAATAAAAGAGGGCTTTCCTTCTCTTTTTATTCCCCTTTTCTTCCTGGTTCTTTTTTTTTCAGACAGACAATGGCTTAATCTAAAGAATAAAGATACCATACGATTATATAATTTTCTAATCCAATTACAGATCTTTGATATGGCCCCTTATCTTTTCTAGTCATGCAGTGGTGTACAGATCACATGATTCTTTAAACTTGAAAATATCTTTAATTTTCAGTTCATGCCTTTACCTTTTCCTTTGCAATTCACTAAAACACAAATGTGTAATATTTAATTATTTGATTCCTATCTTATGAAAGAAAGATTAATAGAGACATTAATGAAGACAGTAATGTAATCACCAGTTAACTTTCCTAGAATAATTTGAGTGGGATTTCATTTCAGAATGTAGGGCGAAATCTTGGCTCCAGTAAAATTACAGCATTCCCGTAAGATTCAGTACGACCAGAATCTCCTTCTCTACTTTCCAAAGACCAGCAAATTTCCAGTGGTGGAGGAACCAACAAGGAAAGGCGCGCTGCTGGACCTCATGTTAACAAACAAGGAGGGACTGGTGGAGGATGTGAAGGTTGGAGGTAGACTCAGCTGCAGTGACCATGAAATGGTCGAGTTCAGGATCCTGCATGGAGGAAGCAGGACAATAAGTAGGATCAAGACCTTGGACTTCAGGAGGGCTAAATTTGGCCACTTCAAGGAGATACTTGGAGGTATCCCATGGGTCAGGGCTCTAGAAGGCAGGGGGGTCCAAGACTGCTGGTCGCTGTTTAAACATCACTTCCTCCATGCTCAAGATCGGTGAATCCCCCTGAGAAAGAAATCTAGAAAAGGAGGCAGAAGATCTCTGGATGAGCAAGGAGATTGTGGTGAAAGCGAAATGGAAGAGAAAGGTCTATGGAATGTGGAAAGAGGGACAGGCCACTTGGGAGGGATACAGGAATGTTGTCAGAACATGCAGGGAAGCCACAAGGAAGGTTAAGGTCCATCTGGAATTGAACCTGGCAAGGGATGTCAAAGACAACAA
>Ga0181612_167773_pt1 | contig 18043 bp, 6 predicted proteins | sample HoacroProtozoa21_FD_119630 | JGI IMG/M metagenome (GOLD analysis project Ga0181612, IMG submission 119630) | Hoatzin crop microbial communities from Cojedes, Venezuel. Combined Assembly of Gp0051906, Gp0051904, Gp0051908
AAAAAAAAATTGTCTGGGTATTTTTTCCAGCTTTTGCTATGTGTATACTTACCTTTATTCACAGCGTTTCTTCTGAACAGCTCTCTTTTTGTCTTTCAACCATGACAACAAAGAGCCAGTGCTCCTTTGCAAAATTAATACAGTCCTCTGCCCTGCGTACTCTTCACGCAAAGGTAGGTACAAATCCACAGCAGTTGTTGCGAACAGGTATCTATTGTTTGTCCAGTACTGATGGTGGAACAGTCCCTAGCAATGGATTGTTAAGATGATGGTGCGAGCCATGGCAAGTGGTGAGCTCTAAGTTTTGTCACACCAAGGCAGCCTTAACATCTTCAAATCATATACAGCTTTATTATGCTTTCCTGTTCTTTAGTAGTTGTTATCTATCAGCCATTCTTCTTTTTCTTCCTCTTGCTTTCTCAGATGAGCAAAGATCTTTGATGCTTCCATTTGCTCGCTCTGTGGCTGGATCAAACAAACTGAAATCCACAGGGCTTTGAAACAGGAGGAGCAGTGAAAGATTACAGTCAGATGGAAGAGACACACGTTTGTCTGTCAGTTGATTGGTCTGGTTTTGATGTTGACATTTGCAAGTATAAAAGCATTAAGGAAAAGTATCAATAGGATTTTTGGCACTGTGCTGCAAAAATAGCCAGCTTGAATCTTCCTATTTGGCTTATGGCTATGCAATAGTCCTTTTGATCCCTCGCTCCTTCACCTGTGCTCCCCTTCTGGTCTCTGCTTGGGTACGGCCTCTGTTGTTCTCACAGAGTCAGTCACTGGAGTAGCAGTAAGCTGAACACAGCTATTGCTTTAGCTGCTATTCGGGTACACCATGTTGCAGTTCTTTGCAATTTTTATGCTGCCCTTTTTTTCCTTATTTATTTTGAGAGTGCTTTGGCTCTTCTTCGAGGAGGTAACTTGGCCTTTTATGTATCATATCTTAATCTGCTGAAGTTCTATACAACAAGAAAAACATTAACATAACTTAGACATAGCGCTTTTTCATCCTCTTTAAAAAGTCAGTTAACTGTTTGGTATGATTGCTTAGCTTACTGTGGCCGAACTCTGCGTATCGCAAGTTTGTTTGGCTTTGGTGTACAGTAAAGCTAGCAGAGTGTCGCAAGGAAAAGTAGATTAGAACACTTGTTCTAAATCAGAACATATATGCATACACATACATAAATGAAATTGTGAAGTCTCTGAATGCTTTGACTCAGCAGATAAAAAATATTATTTTTGTACTAAATGCTGTTATACTGTCTCGAGACAAATTTCTAGTTATTATGAAGTGGTAATCACTGCTGAGTAGGTTTTTTTGCCTTAAAAAGACCCAAAGTCTAAGGAGATTCTTGAGTGGCAGTCTACATATGAGAAATGTTATTTGAATTAAGCACAGGTTATATTCCTATCCATTTTTACAGTACTTTCCAGAGGCTCCACTTAAGTTTTAGCCTTTCTCTATAAAAATCGCATGCAATAAAAAAGTTGCTGCCGCCAGCTTGTATGCCTGAAAGATCTTTTTTTTATTGTCCTAACTTTATCAGTTTCTTTATTAAAGTATATTAACTCTCTTCACAAACTTGTCTTGCAGAGAGAAGTAAAATATCTCCTGCTCCAAAGAAAATATCAGTTATATTTAATGATTATTAAAAAAAAAATAAAAATCAGTGTAAGAGAAGACATAAGGCAACTACAAGAAAATTCTGTGGAGTAGCAAGCTATAAAAGCCACTATTTTCTAGATCTTCCGAAAGTGCTTTTTGTTTTCATAGAAGAATTGAGTTTTAAGGAAAAGTTGTAAGTGGCAAATTTATTGAATATTAAAACCACTTCAGATCTTTTTCTGGGAAATACCAAATCGATACTAGACTAAGTGGTATACAGTCCTCAGCTAGGGACTCTCATGTCTTTCAGAGGCACTGGTCACGGAAGCCCTGCGAGCTCAGCAAGCATCGGCAGCTTCTAGGCGATCGTGAGCTTGCAAGTGAAGCTACTGCATCCTGCAGCTGATCCTTCATTAGTGTGGGTAAATGAGAACCCCAAAATACAGCAAGAAATCTTTCAAGACAGTGGTTTTAAAAGTGCATGGGTAGGCCAGTTCTCAGTAAGGCGGGAAAAGAAGATGGAGCAGTAGGAGATGGTGGCTTATCTTTACTGCAGTGGCTTAGCGTGCTGCAGAGCTCTGAAACCAGCTTTGTCCGTACTTTGGACTCGCCCATTAAAGAGAAGCTGCCACTCACATAACTTATGTCCCTCAGGAAAAAAAGGGTTACGTGTGTGTGACCAGGCCAAGATTTGGATTAGCTCTCCAGAGGCAATGGATTAGTGCACTAGGCAAAAATAATACTCTTAAAGGTAGAAGGCTTTAAGGTTTTCAACCATACATATTTATAAACTGTCTCAAAAAGGTTTGGTTAACAAGATAAGCTGTCAGCAAGGGTCTCTTCCACCTGAGGTTATTTCTTTCCCAAAGAAAAAAAACTTGCCAAAAAAAGTTGCACAGCTAAACTAAACTACACATTTTCAGCTGCAGAGATTTGTATTTCACCATCTGTAGGAAACAGGCTTTATTGGAATATGTCAAAAATTTGCAAGTAGACTTTTTTAATCATAAAAAATAATGAAATTACTTTAAAATGTTTGGTCTAGATATAAAGCATACAGGATAAGAGTATCTTGTTTCTTGCAGCTCACACACTCGCCTCTCCAGAAACACCTCTGCAACCTGCTGGGAGCCAAAGGTTTTAGGATCTGAAATCCTGTTCACAGTGTCTGACTGGCTGAGGACTGTCCAGAGAGGTCAGGTTTCCAACTCGGAGCTCCTCTGCCTTGCGAACAGAGGCAAGGACTTGAGAGCCTGGGTCGCTTGCTCCCAAGGTACGAAGCTGTCGGGCAGCCAGCTCCCCAGGGCAGCCGGAGCTGTGCAGCCCTGCCAGCTGCCACAGGGTGATGGACCCAGGCTTCCCCCTTCATGGACAGCTTTGTGTGTTCGAGTGCTTTCTGGCTTAGAATCACCAGTTTCGAAACATTTGCTGTCCCCAGTAGCATGGCAAGGAAAATGGAGGGAACAAGGTGTTTCTCAACAGCCTGTGTTTGACTAGAGTTTTGTGAAAACTAACACGCTCATAAAACACTTCCGTTTTGAGAAATCAGCATATTCTAATGAAAAGCTTTTGCTGGGGACTTCTGGGGGGGTTGTTTCCATGCTCCTTTTTTTTGTTTGCAGCTGTAAATTTAAAAAATGTAATATGATGTCATCCTTTTGCCCTGTGTTCAAGCCCTGTTGCCTTTCTCCTTCTCCAACTGCTCCAAAGGCTGTCTGGAATCAGTTGGTCTTCCAAGTGCTTTTACAGGAAATTGTTTTTCTGGCAGACTGACAGAGCTGCTTCCTCCGGAAAACACAAGTGAGGTAGGAGATGAGTTACAGAGGACAACAAAAAGACACTGCCTTAACTGAAAAGGATTCAGGCTGGCATGTATCAAAGGTGGCAATACATTAATGAGAGTATTTCTAAGAAGAGACATTTATAGCAGTGCCTGTTAAGCAGCCAAACCATAGTCACCAGTCTCTCCTTTAACCAGTGGTGTATTTTGTGAAAGTGATTAGAAACACCCATCGCAACAGTCAGGAATCTGCAGTTCAGGCAGAGTAGGTAGTAAATAAATGTTATGATCATATTGCAGAATAGAAATGCAAGCATCAAGCCTCTAGGACTAGAAAAATTAGCTTGCTGGTCACCTATCGATACATCATTCAGCTTCCATTTAGTGATGTTTAAATGAATACATCATTATTATTAAATCCCTTTGGAAAATAATAATATGTTCAAAATGACACTTTTATAGAGGTAATGATAGACATAAAAATCTTGCTGCGTTATTAGTAAGAAATATAACTACCATTAACAAAGCACAATTGTATAAAGAAACCTCTCTGGTCCTACAGATTGGGCACTCTGTCTTCTGCATACTACTGATGCGTAAATGAAAGAAGGAACTACGATGGGAAGGCTGCAGAACAAGCAGATACTCGACTAATCCTGCACATGCCACTAGTAGCCATAGAGACGTGCAGCTCCGACAGTACGCAGCTTCTGTGCTTGGAAGGTACGTATAGTGAGTTGTCAGGACATTGACCGTGTCGTATCTGGTCCATGCGGAGGTCCACAAAATGTTAAAAAAACACAGCATTCGGCTCCACTTGTGCCAGCTGCGCTCCTTCTGAATTCTGCTCGCTCAGTCCTTGCGTATTTTTCAGATGCTACCAATACAGTCCAGTATGGGATGGCAGTAAGCACTGTATTTAGCCACCCTTATTCTGGATGCACTAATCCTAAGCACTGAGAAATACATAACGCAAACGCATATCCCTATTTAGATTCCTTGATAAAGAGAATTTTAAACGGTATTTTTAATTACTGGGGTGATTAGCACGAACAGTAGTTGACCAGGGAGTTTTAGCAATCAAACCCCGCCCCCCTCCACCGAGTTTATAAATTTGATTTGCATCGTAAAAGTAAGATGTATCAGCACATTTTCTGAACATGAAAAAAACGTGTACACGCAATGTCTTCTTTACAGTTAGAGTTCCTCTGAATGTAGAAGCCACGAAAGAGGATTACGTCTAGTTTATTACTACTGGCTTTCTGCAGGAGCTGAGGTAAATTCTGGGCACACGCGTAGACCAAGGGAGCCACGAGTCCGTGGTAGGGCTGGTGCACCTTGTTCGAGCCCTTCCCGGCACGGCCGCTGCCTGTGAGAGCTGTGTTCTGAGCTGATCATCCAGAGTGCGTCCTCTGTGGAGCCGTGCACTGAGAGGTATCACTAGCTGTACCCACTACGTTCAGACAAACACCTGGGGGTATTTCTGATCGATTTTTATGAACATTTTCTGTGAACGCTCCTTCTGCTTATGGATTGTGAAAAGCTTAATGATGCATTTTACTTCAGTCTCTCTTCTGCTGTCTGCCTCCACCTCTGCTCCCGACAGTTAGAAAGGCAGGGGTGTATTTTCACCCTCAGTGAAACACTTATTGTCAATAGCAACTTTCAGAGGAACAAGCTATTATACAAAGGTCAGGGAATTTTGTAAAGATCATAATTGCCTAAAGGCTTCATTAACCTTTACAAAATAGTGGTTGCTGGATTACACAAGCTACAACTAAATGACCATTAATAGCCAGAGCAATTAATGAAAGTAACAACCTCAAGGTACTGCAGATCACATAGACGCTACCCAGTATTGGTCTCCAAGCACAAGTCTTGTTCCAGCCAATAAGACTTGACATCAGATGTTCTACAAGTGACAGAGACCGCTTTCTGCGGAGGGCGCAATCCAGACAACTCCTTTGCTTGTATCTATTCGTGCCTGACAGAACACTGTGGTGAGATGGAGTGGAATATCCAGTTCCAATAGCATTGTCATCTTTCTGCAGGCATTCTAGAAATGAAGAGTCTCACAAATAATAACCACTTAAACTAATGAGACCCTGTGCCTTTTGTTTGAAGAGGTACCAGAGAATGGAAATCTGTAATTTCCCAAAAATCCTTTCAGGCACTAAGCCGATGATCCTTTTCCTAGTAAACAGGCACACAGCAGTGAGGTTAAAACCTTTTTAATCTACCTCTCCAAATAATCTGTTTAGCTTCAAAGAAATTAATCTTACCTTGTACTACTAACCTAAATGGAAAGGCTTATCTAGTTCCAGTATTGTTATTTCTGATGATGTTGAGTGTTTCTTTGTTACAAATCACCCGGCACTTTTGCTAATAAAACTTAATAACATGTTGAGTTCAAAAAATATATGCTTTATCAACTAGAATTGTAACACAGTTACAAACTAGAAAAAAAAAAAAAAAAGAGAACTACTGGTGTGTATATTTACACAGAGGAAAACATAACTGAATAATGTGAAAGATAACAGATTATGCATCCAGGTTGGAAAAAGCAGAATTATAGTTGTCTGTAATCTTACTTTAGTCCCTTCTTTGTACCTAAGCGTGGAAGGGTGCCTTCACCTGCTGTACACTGTTCAATTCCCTCTGAAGGTGGAGCTATTCGTTTTCTCATGCTTTCCCCACTCTGTGGCACTCATCGCTACAGTATCAAAGTACTTCTCAAACATGAATTAACTAACCTATGCAATACTATTTTATTGCTGTAGAATTACACTCAACAGAGACTGTAACAGAGTAATGTAAGTGTTAGCTACTAATTTTGGATGTACCTTATGTCATGCTTTTTTGAGCAACTTAAGAGTTATAAATATGAATATTTGAAGATGTACATGTCGTTGCTTGTGATCTCATATAAAGTTATAAGTACCAAGCATGGAAAGGTTGATTTAATTTATTTTTTTTTTAGCTGGTGAAGTGTCTCAGCACAACTGAAGAACAGTGCCCGTAAGAAACAGACGGCAGCTTATCATAAACTTTTTTTTTCCATGCTGAGACTATTTCCAAAAGAAAGAAGAATCTGCTCTAGTCTGGATGCTTGTTCATTTGTATTCCATCTGAGTCAAGGTCAGTTATGTTGATTTGAATAGGTGGTGTACAATCTGCATTGTACTAAAAAAAAAAACCCGAAACCAAACCAAATCTGTGGGCTTTCATGTGAAATAATAATCTGTATTTTTCTCTTTTTATGTTTCAACCCTTCCTTTACTGAGCGAAGGTGATGGAGAGGGCACTTCAGCATGTCAGCTGCAAGACCTGGAGGCTGAGGTTATGAAACCGGTCAAAGAGGGTAGAGTGGGTACAAGAAAGTTGAGGGTGAGGCAGAGCGCTAGAAAAGCGTGGTGCTGTGTGCCTGATGGATGCTGGTAATTAGTAACAGTTGTGGATTGCATTGTTACTGTGTAAAAGGCAATGCAGCCCCTGCTCTGTGTACACAATACAGTCTGAAAAGGAAAAAATGTCACATCCTGAAAGAACACCATAGGATAGTGCACATGAAGAACAAGGACTGTCCTTGCTCTGTGATACACTTCTGAAGTACAACAAAACTAGTGTGGTTTTATTTCTAGTGTTTGAAATTCTAAGACAAAACTAATGCAGGCAGCCTTGCTAAATACACCATGACAGTAGAGCCAAAACCTGCATAGGGATAGTTAACCGTTGTCAAGTATTTTTCTACCATTTTATTGAATACAGGCACGTCTACCATCAGGTACTCTACCGTTGGATATGAAAAAATGCAGATCTTAAATCGTATGGCCTTTCAATTATTGTCTTTATAAAATTATTCAATAAACAACAGAAAATTAGGGATATATTATAAACACATACATAGGTAACTTGCTGAAATGAGATCTTTGAGTGTCTCTCTCATAAGGTCAGGTGGGTGTATATGTGTGATGTGTTTTTTCTGGGAAGAGCTCCTCTCTTTTAACCTTCCTTGGGTTTGGTGTCTTTAGTTTTTGTAAAAATCTTTACTTGGACTTCCTATTTTTTCATGGGGCTGTTTATCTAACAAAATGGCATTTATCTGGAAAAACAGTTAAAGTATCTCATGAAGATTTTTGTTTTTAACAGGTCTTAAACTTAGCTGGAATATATTCATACCTATAAAAGCATAAGCAAAACAGCTTGGTTGTTTTTGGTTTTTTTTTGGTTGTTTGCAAGTTTTGTTAAAACATTTCGAGGGGAATTACTACCTGCTCATCTCTAAAAGCAAGCAAGAAAGGTGAACTTGTTGCATAGCAACAGCACCTACAACTAACCAGGCATTTTCAGATATTATACAACATCATAAAGAAGAAAGAAATGCCATTTGAGCCATGCTGAATATTTTATAGAAATCTTATTCTTGAGCCTACTGATAGAATGACCATTTCCACATAGCATCTTCACAGCAAACAAAGGAACCTAAAATTTCACTTCTGGTAGCTTTGAGATCCAAGATGTGCACTGTACTAAGCTGTAGGGCTTTTTATTACCACGACTTGTTCTGCAACGGGCCAAGTGCAAACCTGTCTGCAGAGGAGGTACTTTAGATTTCTGTGAAAAAATCTCTGGAATGGAATCACTTCCAGAGAAAGTGCACTTTGTAACTTACTGTAACTTGTGGCTGGTTTTTATAGCTAATTTACAGCACCTAAGATTCAGATGGATCAGTAGTATCCTAAGTCCGTTGGATCAAATTAGAATTAATATTTGCTAAACCAAAAATGCCATTTAGTCCTTCTCGTGCAGAACATCCCCAAATCTCCAGAAAGGTGCACTGGTGCGAAGTCCAAGTTATGAAGTTGAACACTTAACTGGTTTCTACATCGTATGTTTTCCTCTGTGCTCTCCCATTTATCTTCCCCCTTCTGGTTACTGTGGTGCTTATAGTATGAAACTGGCATTTCAAACTTCTATGGTGGCTGTGTCATTTTTAGTTGTCTTTTCAGGAGCAGCTACTTCTTTGCCTCTGCAGTTCTACAATTTTGGGATGTCAGGAGTAAATGACATAGTTATGATGTGGTTTTGATTTTTCATTGTCTTTCTCAAGAAGCTGGTGTCTAGGCCCTCTTTTTGAAACAGCAGTCAGAAATTTTCAGTTAAGGTTAATTCTGTATTTTCCCTATTTCTGCTTCTTGGCTGCCCAGTCCGAAAATCCTCTGTCAAAGTTCCTGGGCTATTTTAATATCCGCCGTACTCGTTTCAGGCTGTAGATGAACACGAGACAGTAATACTGATGGATTACTATTACAAGTTTGGATTTGAATTTCTGACATGCAAGCCATTCATGTTTTCCAGTATCCCTATTGGCTAATTAATATACTCAAAGTCCTTATCTCTTTTAGAGAGAATCTTAGTGTTAATGGTCATGTGACAGACTTCAAACTAGAAATTAACTAAATTGCTCTATTCCACAACTTCTGGCACCAGTGTGACAGATGACTACACTCTAAGTCGGAGTGCAATGCCTGGCGCTTCAGTGTTATATTTTTGCAATGTAATCTACTTTTTTTTTTTTTCCACCCAGAAGAGCCAGCTCACTTTCAGCTATGCTTTTTATTGAATAAAATCAACACTTTCAGAATATTCCTTTTTTTATCTTTCCCATAGGGTTCCCTTGTTACATCTGTGGGACCTCGTAAGTTTTGGGTTTTTTGCTGAACACCCTTCAGTCAGGCTCCAATAAAACCTGAAAGTAAAGAACATCTGTCAGTGGAGATACTCAACTGCCAAATAAAGTGCTGTTGAGTGATACAATACAGTCTGTGGTGTTGCCAGTCTCTCACTGGCACATGAAGACCTGTAGAGGTACTTGAACTCCATTCTTTCAGGCTGCAGCAGACTATTAGTTACTCCTATGACGCTAGCTTCTCCTTACTGCTCATTCTAAAATGGCTTCGTGATGTACACAATTAATGTGCATTTCTTTCTAACTGAGGAAAGAGAAAGAAACAGATATTCAACAGACGGCTGTGCTGAATGTATCTTCCTGATCTTCTCTTTTTCCGAAGGATGTGATATTTAACAGTATCTTTTTTTACCAGAGGATAATTGATCTGCATAGCCAAAAATGGAGTAACAAACCAAAAGAAGAAAAAAAAGAAAGTTCAAGCTAATGTACCATGCTTCTGTGACTGAAAAAAGTGGGCATTAAAACATCCATGCATCTTCTCTATGTGAAAGTTTGTAAAGTGAGGAGAAAATTATACCACATCTACTATTATAATGCGAGAAACAATAATGAAAATAGAAAGTGTTACAAACTGTCCAATCTCATTTATGGCCTGGGTGCCGTAACTCAAGTCCCTGCCCTTTATACAGCTGTACCTCAGTCTCTGCCTGGACAAACAGAAAGGGACGTTGGGAACTGAATATTGTTCCCCAAGAAACCCAGGAATATAGGACAGTTTTTAAGCATCTGCACAGAGTCTGGCTCACCATCCGCTGAAGCACAGATTTCAAATATTGGCTCGGGGAATTCCTTAATTTTGACCAGGCTTCATGCATACTCAAAACCTTAGACTTTATTTATCAACAGCGAGGCGATCGCTACCATCGGCACAGAGTGGAGAGAAACAGATTGGTTTCTTAGCACACAAATAGCGTGGGAGGGCTCAACGCAGTCTGCGCTGGCTGCTGCCAGCTCTCACTGCTGGCGGGCTCCGGTCCCCACTCCTTCTAGGGATCAGCCTCACAGGACACATACGCTTGCTTTGTTACAGCATTTTGCTTTTTAGACACTGTTAACATGACATAAACCACCGTCAACCCTCCCCAAAAGATACGCACAGGCAAAAGGAGCATGAAGTGCACTGCAGAGCAGCACAACCCCCCAAAAGTATTACTGTGCTGTCGTCTTAGTACCTAAAAGTAGATGAAATGGACTTTGTTTTACGTGAAAGGTTTAGTCCAGACCTTTGGAAATAAATGCAGTATACAGAATTTCTTTAAACACCTCTATTTCAGTTATGAACCTCTAGACCAGGACTGAAGAGCCCTGCAACAGTCAGTTTGTTCACTATTTACTCACAGGATTTTCTTTGGTTTGGGTTTTGCTTTGCCTTTTTCTTTCTGTTTTGAACTTCTGTGAACCTCACTTAGCATGAACTGTCAACATGAACAGTGTTTCTCCAGGAGCTTTATGCTTTTAGTCATATCTACTCAGGTAAAGTAAGAAAGCGTCAGTAAGTTTGAAAGAACACACTCCTGACAGAAAATCTAGGATTTTCTTTTACTATAATTAATCAAATGCCTATCTGGACACTGCAAAGTATACAGGAGAACACTTCAAGTTGTGATACAGTTAGGAATTGATAATTTTGTGCTATTTTTACTCACAGTCATACAGGGTTTGTTTGTCCACGACCGAGCAGTACACTTGGCTTCTTTTCATGAATTCCTCCTTCTTTTAGTGAATCTGTTTCATCATATGTGTCCTGGTAGCTGTGGAAAAGACAGGTTTTGAGAGAGAAGAAAGTTGCACACACGCTGGACAATATTCACATGTATTTTTCATAAATAGTTTTACAAGGTGTGTAGAGATACATTCATCACTAGAGCTCCTAAAGATGGAAGTCCAGTCTCGGTAATTCTGTCAAAATTCTTCTTTAATAAAATGATCAGATAGCAAGTGGGGGGGGGGGAGAACCACAAAAAAACCTACTAACCTCTACTGATTTTTTTTTTTCTGAGAACATTAGTCCAAGTACTGAATAGCTATCAAAGGAGATCGATTGTTACTTTACTCCGCGATAAATGCAAGACAGAGAAATGCAACCTGACATTACGAATGAGCTTAAAAGCCAAACATCACTCTGCACCACATAGTGTGGAAGATGCTGTCATGAGAACATTATTGCTTTCTTATGTCTTCTTTTCTCTAATGATATTCTACTCACAAAGAACAATGTGTATGTGTGCATGAGTGAGAGACGCGTGAGGAAATCGCCACCTTGGAGCACAGTTATGTGAAAGAGTCAAATGGAGATGGCTGAAAGCAGAGGTCAGATCAGGCAGGCAAGGGTCAGCTTCTGAACTGTGTTAGCTAGTAGGTCTACGAATTTAGAACTGTGTTGGAAAATACGAGCCAACTTACAGAGAGCAATGAGAATCTGGTCCACAAGTGGAAATATGGAGACGAAAAAACAGAACACCATCGATTGACCTACATTTTCAAGAGTTATTTTGATCTCTGTGAAGTTCCTTTGATTTAGAATAGAAGAATAGTTGCCATTATATCAAGAGATCTTTAAAGGTCTTCTAATCACTTTCAGCATTGCAACATCCAGGGTGTAGAACTGACCCCTCAGACTGAGGGGCTGCTGCTCGCCTGAGTAGTCCCAGTGAAACCAATTGAGCTACATCAATAGGACAGCAAAGGACACTCACAGTACAGACTTCATACTACTTGCAATGCTTCCATCACTGCACGGCCTGGGGTGCTGGACTGACCCCTGCTGTGAAGTACCACTGTACGAACACCCCATGGGGTGTGGCCTTTGGAAACAGCTGCTTTCAGTCCCTGTTATCAGAACCAGTTTCACTGACATTCAGATCAAAAGGTAACTTAGAGTCTTCCTCAGCATGTTTACATGTCCCATCTGGAGCCTATAAATATTTGAGGTCCTTCAATGTTTACAAATACCTATACTTCCATAAGAACAAGTGTAGTAAGGCATGAACAACTGCACTTCAGTTCATCGTTCACTAGCCTCTTGTTAAAAAAGCCAAAGCTGTTCAGTCAGGGCAGGGAAAGATCACTTTGTGTCTTGAAGCAGAGCTAACAAATTCTGAGAGGAGTCCACTTAGAGATAAATACATATACTGCAATTTCTGCAGGCAAATGATTTGATGCACAGGCATCAATAACTAAGTAATTTAGAAAAGCCAAGAGTGGCCTGTAGCCAAGAGGAAAGAAGCTACACTTGATAACTACATTGTCCATTACACAGCTCACAAAGTTCTGTTATTTAATAATACAGTTGTTATCAAGAGTTCTTATATGGTCAACGATACATGAGTTTTCTTGCATTACTCTGGTAAAGTTTATAGAATTCTAAGTACAGCCAAGTATTCTTTTCTTTCTGTTCTGCTTTACTAGAATGCAGGTATAGACACCTAGGTGCTCACCAGAGCGCAGCAATTTGCATCTGGCTGTGTTTTCATCAGTACATCAATTAACAATGGGCAGGTACCAGCGGGTATGAACATGCGCTCCACTTGACAAAAAAGAGTTCGTAAAGATCCTAACAGGCTGACTGCAAAGAAGTTTCAGTTTGATGAGTTTGTGTATTTAAACTGGCAGAAGCAGATCTGGTAAGCAGGACTGAAGGTGATTCTTTTGGGTCACAGACTACTTTTTGGGGTAGGGGGAAACAGGAGTTGTGTAAAGGAATGGTAACTGTTCTGGACATCCTTCATAAAGGGAATACTTGATCAAGTACTTAATGTAAGTGTTGTCCCAGAAGGTGTAGTGCCTACAGACAGTAATAACAACATTGCTGTTCTCTAAAATCTGTGAAAATCCAGCATTTTAAAACCTTGGTAGTCCTCTCTTGGGGGAGCCTTCTTTTGTTTCTGTTTTTGTTTTTTTTCCACATAGGTGAAAAAACATCTGGGTACACACTTCTCTTATCGTCTGCCAAACCATTTAATGACCTCAATACTAAAATTCCTGGGTTACATTCAAAAGTGCATTTGCACTCTGAAATGCTTCCCCTGAAAGTTGGAAAATTAGAAGATATCCAGGAAGCAAAGTGACACTTTTAACAGTACAATTTTGAATCTCCGTAATCTATCAGTAATAACAGGCTTGGGGTTGCCAGTTTTGTAATCTTCACAACATACTCTGAAGATAACTTTTCCTTTCTTACCTGTCCTGTTTCTGTCTTCCCATATATTCCACCACTCTGGTCAGCATCATCGCCGATGAGTGCACCTCACGCAGAAGAGAGAAGCAGCAATGTGTTTAACTGAGGTAAAATAATAATCTGACAGAGTTCAGTAAGTTTGATGGAATTTTAAAAAGTTGAACAGTGGTTTGACAAGGTTCAGTAAGTGTGATGGCAAGGTTCACCTTAGAATTACTGCACAGAAGAAACACAGAAAGGAAAACATTTAGAATCGAGTTAGTATGACTCACACAGAGGCCAGGGACTCAAAGAGTAAGGAGGACCCTCCCCTTGAGTCACGAGGTTCAGAGTGGACCCCCTTACTTTCCAAACTCCTTTTTGGAGCCTCGGTGCGGCTGGGTCCAATCTTAGTCTCAGACCTGGACAGCAGTTTATGTCTAATGGAATTATCCATGCATTGTTTATAATAATGTTCAGTAGCTGCACGATTAGTAATGTTTCATTGTATTAATTTAGCATGCTGTCAGTCACTTACCAAGGACTGATTTTCCAAGCCATTAAAGAGACATGACACCCTCTTACACAACAGCATCACTGGACTCAGTGTTGGTGAAAAAGATTACATCGATACAGTTATTAGTTTAACTGTATGACACTGCTTTTCCCTTATGCAAGGGTAAGTAAACATGGAGCGTTGATAACAAATTGCCTTTCAAACGTTTCACTTGCCTAAATCAGACTTACCTTATTCATCAACGATTTTTAGAATTAACTTAGAAAAGGCATCTTCCGGCCACAGAAAATGTCATCCACATTTTTTTTTAAAATATTCCAAAGTGAAAATTCAGCACCACCCTTGTTTCAGAGAGCCCATTCACAAGAAAAGGGTAAGCTGGCATAAAGGCCATGAGCCATTCTGTGGTGCCAGCATTTTGCTCTCCGTCCTCCACATGAGTAGGGCCGGGGAGAGGGCAGGTACACGGGGAATTTGACTGTTCTCCTCCAGGGGCACAACTCAAGACGAGCATACAGACAAGCCTCTGGCTTGGCAATCTCTGAATTAAGTGGTTCATCTACAGGAGCGCAGGTTTTAGAAGTAAAGCCTGCCAAAATGCAGACCCATCTAATTCCAGGGAAAATACAGACTGTTTAATTTGGTTTGTGTCTAAACTCAGGATGTTGAGTTCGGATCTAAGCAGGAGACAGGGAAGCCCGTGCAATCAAGGAAGTCACCTTCCTTCTGTTGGTTACTGTGTGAAAGAGCTTCAGCCAGCACCTTGAGGACAGAGCCAAGCAAAAATGGTTTTGTACATAATCACACACACCTCAGATCACCAAGACAGCATCTTTTGACTGTAATACACAAGGACACACCGCACATTAGTTCAAGTCCCCTTTTTCCCGAATACGTGCTGAAGGAGAAAGCTTGGCCCAAGGAGATGAAGCTCCACCCTAAATATCCTTAGGCTAGAGAGGAGCTGGAGTGGACCCACAACAACAGAAACCTCAGGCAGCCAAGTAAGCTTTCACTCCCCTCCACTCAGTTAAAAGTTTAGCAGGATTGCACAAAAGCAGTCCTCAGAGACCTAATAGGAGAAAGATTCGGAGACAGTTTGCTCTGAGTAGCTTGCAGGGTTCTTGTTTGGTTTCATTATCATGTAAATCTGCCCTAGGAAATTTTTAACTTCTCTGTGCCACTGTCCTTTAAGTGTGCACCAGGATCCTTCAGAGGAGTCAAAACATATTTTCCTGTGTGCAGATGATCTTGCAACACCAGCTGCTAGAAGCATGGCGTCAGCTTACACTTTGCTTCAGTACCACCTATTGACCAGTTTAGATGAATGTTCCTATTTAACAGCAGAACTCGGATACCTTAAAAACACCTAATACAAGTGTACTAGCTTTCCCCAAACAAAAAGCCTCCTTTATCTTTGTCTTTTGGAGCTACTCCCACCGTTTGAGACCTCTCTGCCTAGAATGAAGCAGTAAATCAGATGTACCAGCAACTCATTTTTACAGAAGTTAGCAAGTTATGGCCCAGCAAGGCATTCCTCTCCATCCTCTGCTAATAAACACATCCATTTTGTATGAAATGCAAGAGATTTTAAAACCTTCATTGCGACTTCAAATCCAAGTCCCCCAAAGCATCAAACTGGAAGCAAGGTGATTTTCCTGGTTTGTAACACACTTACACATGTTAAACTCAGATTTTTGTGATCTTGTCTGACTTTCTTACATGAGATAAAGCGTAGAATTAGACTAAACGGTGCATTGGGTGCAGTAACATCTGGCAGAGCTCTAGCAAGATATTCTAAACTGTTTTAAATACTTGAAAATATTATTTTCTTCCATTTTAAAAAGTTAAAATCAGAGTCAGAAAGATACCTTATAACCAGTTCATTTATTCACCCTTCAGATTCCAGTCCTTGTGCCCTGTCCTCCCTCTAATGCTACGATTATGGACATCTATCCCAGTTATGTGCAATCTCTGTGCTCTAATTGTGACTGACATTTCTGGTTCCTGCACCAAAGTTGTATCTCAGATTAGAGGTTATAGATAATTTGTATTTAGGTTCAGTACTTACATATTCATTGTTTAGTCCAAACAGGAGCATGGAGAAGAGTTTGATTTCGGCTCATCGTATCTCCACGTTGCTGCGTACATAACTGGTGTGTAACCCAGAGCGTACCTGCAGGCAAACGTGCCTCTGAATACCAAGTTCCAGGTCCAGAAGGTGCTACAGCAGCTGGGTAATGGGAGTAGTTCCTTTTCTTCAACCTGACTTCTGAAACAATCGTATCTGTAATAGGGGAGCGACACAGAACAAATGGTTTTAATTTCCGAGACAGACAGAGGTTACTCTTATAAGACATCACATGAGTTATCAGAGCAAACTGGTGTGGGGGCACTTCCTAAAACCTGTAATATGAACATACATAAAAATAATGGGAGGCAAAAAAAAGTCCAGTAAGATAGTAGTCTGCTGCAAGTAACCAAGACCTGTGGCATTTGCAAGAAGTGGAATACAAATCCCAGTTCGTATTGTTGCACAGTGCATTTTTTTCAAGTTCAACATTCGAATTAAACCAATCTGGGTGTGACTAATGAGACAGGTATCATCACAGAACTAGAAAGGAGTAAGTCTGTGTACACTTCATCATCAAACTGCTCTGCATGGTCACTGATTGGTTATTCAGACCTGTTTGCAGAAAAGAAGTACAAAGTTCAACTTTGGTGGATGATCGGGCTTTACGCACCATTTAAGCGCATCACTTTATTTCAGAATGATACTGATTAAAACAATTCATGGGCAATCGCAGTCTTGTTCTGACGGGAAGGGCGGGAGAAACGTGACCCTATCGTAAAACAAAGCACGCGCTGCAGAGAGCGGCGCTAATGTGGGCAAAAGCCTACGGGGGTGCCTATTTCCATGCCTGATTAAATGCATCTTATTGGTACAATGCCTTCAAATTTAAAAAGCTTAATTTTGAAATCACCACGTAATTGTGTAATTGTGGTATTTGTATTCCCTGTGATGAATCAGAGAGTATAATTTCTAACGGTTCTATGAAAGTAAAATTGCCTGAAAGCGCCCACAACAGCTCTGTTCTTCAGTGTAGCTAACTGGGGGGATCAGAGTTTGGCCCTGAAGAAGGTCAACAGCGTTTGCATTGAAGAGTCACTGACCAATAAGCCTACATATACTATGTGGAGTAGACTTCATTCTAAGTAGTACATAAATCACCTTCCTTCTCAGGAAAACAAGATCCTGGAGGAGTTTTCACATGCCAGTCGGGTGCTTCTGACTTCTCTTTATAACAAGCTCATCTGAAGGTAGTTCAGGAGCACGAGCTGCACCGCTACTGCGTTTTGTCTGGCAAGCAGTGCTGTCGCTTGCAAAGGGAGATCTATCCACAATGAACAGATTGGCTGGACTCTCATGAAAACAATATACCCACAGCATTTCGAGTAAGCGGGCGATTCTCAGTGCTCTTCTAAATCTTCCTATTTCGCTAAAACACAAGCCACCTGATAAATACACGTACGACAGAAGTAATTACAGTCAAATTGCTGGAAATGCCTATCAAAGCTAACGACAGCACCGAAAGATGCTAAGGAAAAAGCATCTAGATGCTACCAAAGAAATACATCAGTAAATTTGGGAGGAACAGCTGGATTTGTACAAATGGGATATTTGTACATTGCTTCGTACAGAGTCTCCAGAGACGAACAAACCACAAGTAACTACAGGCAACTAAAGGCAATCTTTAATTCTTTCATTTCACCTGTATGGAACTTGGCACACATTTTTCAAATGCAGCTAAGCTCTACTGCGGCACTGCGTGCTTCCAGGCTATTTGTTCTTCTAAAGGCAAAGAAGAAGGGTGTAAGAAAAATGCAAATTCAGGCCAGCAAAAAAGATTTGCCATCACGCACAGCAGCTACAGGAATTTTGGTACTAAGGTATCCAGATATCATAGCTCTCCCTTTAGTCTGAGTGAAAGTGTCTCGCAACAATACAGCTACAGGACCAGCAAGGCTGGTGGTGTCGAGCATCGTCGCCCCGTGCACCAAGCAGCAGCACTCAGCGTAGGAGCCCCACCATCAGTGGAAGACCCCCCCCCCCAGGCACCCACACCCAGCACTGACAAACACCCTTGGTGGAACAACACCAAAAAAGGGAAACTGCCACTTCGGCGTACACCGGCGGCGGGGCTGGCCCGGCCCTCTGGGTCAAGCTCGCC
>Ga0181612_123586_pt1 | contig 18042 bp, 5 predicted proteins | sample HoacroProtozoa21_FD_119630 | JGI IMG/M metagenome (GOLD analysis project Ga0181612, IMG submission 119630) | Hoatzin crop microbial communities from Cojedes, Venezuel. Combined Assembly of Gp0051906, Gp0051904, Gp0051908
AGGGGGGTCGGACTAGATGACCCACAGAGGTCCCTTCCAACCCCTACTATTCTGTGATTCTGTGATTCTGTGAAAGAAAATAAAACAATTTCAGTGTAAACATGTGCCAGATAAATTTACTGGAGTTAGGTTCTCTGGTGAATATCAGAATTTTACTAGTGTAAATGTATACTGGTAAAAAACAAGGGCGTGGGACTTTCTAATTATATCAAAGCAGATTCATAAGCATCTTCAATGTGTCATTCTAAACATGGCATATGAGGAGGCAGGGTCATGAAAAACAGAGTATCTCATTAGGTTCTGGCCAGGAAATAGACTTTTTTTCAAACCTCTTTATGAACCTACTCTCTATAAAGGATAAATTTTGATGATTAAAGTTATGATGGCTCATCTCTGATTTTTGTTTATCCTCAAATGCAAGAACTCTGCTTATTTACATATAGATTCATTTTGCAACCTAATTATGCTCGTGAGAGATATGGTGTACTAAAATGCCACCTAATAATTGCACCATTTGATTGCATGTGTTTTAACCCTAGTTAACTAGGCTTTGTCTAATTGCATAATTGGATTGTTTACATAAAGCATTGATATCTAAATGGCGTTCTTCACCATGTAATCATTTTGTACACATAAGTTGTCAGAGCACTGGTATTACTCTGTTCTTGAAAAAATGAAAAAGAGCTTATTGTACCCACAGCAAAAATAAAATGTATTTGAAATGTATAAAAAGGTTTATGTCAGCCATAATTGATCAGAATATTGAAAATAATATGCAATATTAATTCAGCTTTTTTTCTCTCTGGCAGAATAGCACTTCATGTAACTAGCAGGACTATTCAAGGGATAAAATTCTATGCAGGAGATGCGAGGTTTTCAGACTGTAATCCTAAGTGGGGCTGGGAAACTATGAAAGGTTAACCAGGGATGAAAGCAGTCTAAGTAAGCACAATCTGTATAAGAAAGTAGTGAAGAAAGTGTTCATAATAAGACCTTTTATACAAAGGCAATGACAGTGGTCATGTGTTATTGAAAAGCATACTGACATGGCAAAAGCAAAGATGTAACAGAAATAAGGACAGTAAAAGAAGTGCTACTTCAGTTGTCATTAGAACACAAGAGCCCTGTTTTACTCAGAGGGTATCACCCAGTGCCAGACTTGACTTTATTTCTGTTGAAATTAAAAGCAAAGTTGCCATTAGTATTGATAATATAGGGTAGCGGGCTAGTGAACATAGAAGCCAGTGCTCTGCACATGTATTTAAAAAGTGTGGGTTCAAATTGAAACTCTTTCTTTGCATTCCTCCTTGCTTTTGAAGTACAGCAGTATGAAAACCCAGATGAAAACTGCTCTGAATTCTGTGAGTGAGAGATACAGAAACAAAATTACTTGGCCACAGAAAATGCAGGAAAAAAGCAGAGGTTTCGGCCCCTCAAAGTGCTGTTGTGATTTGACTAAATTAGATCCAGGGCTAAGCTGGGCCTGTTTAAAACTATGCTTTGCAAAATCAAACTCGCAACCAATAGTGTGCTAGAGAAAACAATGTTTAGGGTTTATGCAGTAGTTGTTTTGCTTTGCATAGCACTGGAGGTAAAAACACTTGGAATTCTCCTGTATTATGTATTCTGTACTATGCTGGTTCTTACAGTATGGTAGCACATAGAATGATCTAGAGAAAATACAAAGAAAGGTGTCACAAAATGGTGCACAGATAAGAAAATGAGATATATGAGCTAACATGCAGGGATCTCTACTAATATAAGACATGGAGAAGAGCATCCTCAGGGGAGACATGATCAAAGTCTATAAATACCTTCTACAGTCTATAAACACCTTCAAGGTAACCATAAAAATGAAGGATAGAATTATAAAGCCTGAGAAGATGGCAGGACGAGGATCAATGAGGTAAAGCTAGAGAGGAAGGAAGTTTAAAGTAAAACATTGGGCAATATATGAACCCTAAACATGCCTGGTAATTAGATGCTGTCCCTAACGATACTCCAGAGTAGGGTTGAAGTCATTGCTATTAATATTTTATAATAAATGCACCTCTGAATTTCGGGATGACTGAAAATAGAATGAGCTTTTTTGAACCACTGTCTAGACAAAGAATTAAAAACATGGACTTACTTTTAAATGAAAGGCTAATATGTTGCTTTTAAATGCATAAATCCATTGTGAAGTGCATGAAGTAACATAACAGAAGCAGGTATGCACCTGAAATTTATTTCTAAGACCCCTTCAAGATGAGCAGCACAGTACTTGCCTTCCTGCCCAGCTGTGTCTGAGGGGCAGTATCATACTTGTTCTCACCTCTTCTTGTTTGTACGTTTGGGTTCTGGTGGACAGGCTGAATCTCTAACCTGTGAAGATAAAGGTTATAAAGAATCTGAGAGAAGCCCTGATCCTGTTAAAGGCAGTAGCAAAACTTTGTTTACAGTAGATCCAGGATTTCATCCTACTGTTTGTATTTCTGTGAATGTACTAATTAATTTCGCTATAACATTTACCTTTGTAGGGCATGAGGTGATAGCGAACTGTGGGAGAGCTGCCTCACTGCTGTATCAAGATCACAGACAACAAACAAGCCCAGTCTTGGATTCCAGCGGCAAAGGATGAGGTATATGGCTCTATCCTGAGTAAGTGAAATACGGACAAGAAACTTCTCTTCTTCCCCTATCATTTCACAAGACACAGATACATGAACCAAGTCTATGATACTGAAAAATATATATTTTATATATAATCAAGGTCCTTCCACTTTCCTTTCTATTTGCTGAGATAATTTACTGGTATCCTTCAGAAGCTGGCAGTTGTCTGTACTTCTTTCAGGTGCTGAGATGCCTCAGGAATACTTACAAGCCACCTTTGCACTAGGTTGTGCTGGATTGCTGTAATAGTTTGACAGTGACATATGTTGGTTTCTGACTTGTGCATAGAGCCTGTATCGATTCACAGGCAGCAGCTGCTCATTATCTCAACAAGAAACAAACAATAGAAATATATAATTATAATAACTGGTGGAGTTACTGAACACATGCTTTGCCCACCGAGTTCAATTTGAGATATTGGTGCACTTACACAGTTAAAATCTTAAAATTAAAAGTGACATGTCTCAAATTAATGTACTGTTTTCAGTGAGTTGATCTTAATCTGCTTCCCAAGTTCACTCAGCCAGTATTTGACAGAGATATAAACTCTGTAACTCCCAAGCACTGGAACGTGGGTAAACTTCAGGTTCATCTGCTTTCTCTGGCTGAAGCAAATGACAGTTGCAAAACTGCTATTAGCTGAAAGTAAGTTGGAAGGGCATTTAAAAAAGAGAAGTAGCAGTCTCCAATGCTGAAGACAAAGTTTGTGAATAGTAGAAATGAGAGTAAGATCACAGCTGAAAGAAAAATAGGAAAGGAAGAAACAGTCAGAGATGAGAGCTGATAAAATATATCGGTCATTGAGCAACAGAGATGAAGGTATTTTAAATTCTGCACTGTGATAAAAAGAATGGTTCTGTTCTGACTAGACCTTTTTTGGTCTTTTCTCAAATTACATGTCAGAATGCAAATATTTATGTATACATCAATCTTGCAATCTTCAATATTATTTTCAGAACAAATATTACCTTCTGAAAATGAAGGTTAGTAAGAACGCTTTGTGATTCTGACTGAAAAACTTTGCCTTAGACAGTCTGGGAACATCAGAAACTTGGTATCTGCAGCTTCTTCCCAGCCAAAAATAAAGAAGTGCTGTATTGGTCATGACTGATCAAGGTCACTGTTCATCTACTCTCAAATTTTGCTTCTAGTAACCATGAGCCGCAAGGGATTCAAGAGAGAACAGATTGTCAGAATGCAGTCAAAGTCATTCTAAAGTTTATTCATCTGGGATTTGGTTCTTCTCAGTTTAGTAACAATTCTTTAGTTTCTGTTTTGCTGCCAAAGCACTTACATAATAATTGCTACAGTAAATTATGGCAGTCAGCATTTAGCAGTGAATTAGGAAAAGTTGTCTCTTCTGAGAGTGGTTCTGCCTGTGCTTCAGACTGGGGACTTGGGGAAGTCACCTATTCCAGATCACTTTTTTAGGCTTCTTCCCATTCAGACCAAAAGGATATAATATACAAGTGAAACACTGTAATCACAAATACCAACATAATGAGAGGAGAATTGCTTAACCCAGCTAATACAATACTTTAAATTCTGCCACTGTTTTGGATGTGTTCTTAGCTGTAGGGAGCTCTTAAACTGTCAGGATTAACCATCCTAAACTGAATTATTAGGGCGTTCCATTCTCAAAAGCGTGATGAAAAGGTAAGGTGATACTGGTCCAAGTAACAGATTGTTGTTTAGTGCACTTCTCCAGCGTGTGTTAATATTGACATTTTATGATGGCTTAGCAACAAGTAAAGTGGATCTGTGCTAAAGAATGGCAGGAACATCAGATCTCTCCTTTCCATTTTCAAGCGCTGGTGGCTTAGAGGAATTTGGAAATATGTATTGAAAACAGTGAAGTAGCAAAGTATGACTCCTCGAAGCAGTGTATTTATGTGACAAACTTGGCCCAGATTTAGTATTGGTATGTATTAAGGCCAGAAGTCCACACAATTTATTTCTTCAGGGTATTTTGTATCAGGAGGTTTTTCTGCTTGGCCTTTTTTCAAAAAATAGTGGGGCTGTTGGGCAACAATTAAAAAACCACAGCCATATGACTGGAGTAATAATATAATAAAGACTTCTTTAAAATGAGTGATCAAGTGAAGCAGTGTTATTATATTAAACCACATATTTTTGAAAAATTTGGTTGTGAAATTATCCATTAACTCTGTCTTGTATGAACGGTTCATGAACCTAGGTAAGGTATAACCTTGTAATGAAATCAGAAACAAGAATCAGTTGTCATGGTTTCCAGTGTTATAGCAACATTTCCTTAGAGCTGCAGAGATAAAACAATTGATTATAGAAATTTATATTACTTTCTTAAGCAGTGGCACTTATAAAAAGGATGCGATAGGTATAAGCAGGGGGAAATAGCCTTCTGCTAAAAAATTTAAAGTTGTTCCTGTTGTAGGATTCAATGATTCATGTTTTAATGTGATTATTTCTATATTGTTTACATCAGTAAACTTAAAAAAACCCTATCGATACTATATGTCAAAATTCTAAGAAGGTGTTTGGGTTTTGTAAACACAACCATATTTCAATCTTCTCAAATACAACAAACTAATGAAATTGTTACATGTACCTTTTTGAGCAATGGAATTGTTTTGTTGAAAAGCTCACCTGATTTCCTAAAAAAACAATGAAATGTATTTCTTATCAGTCAATCTTTTCTTACAAAAAATCCATTCTTGGTCTGATCACATAGAATTTTTAGAGTCACAGCCTCTAGCCAACTGGAAAATAGGGCCTGTTTTTGTTTATAAGCCAGAATCCAATTTCGGAATGTTTTAGAAATGGAGAGTTTCTTTTTTGGGCTTTTTTTTTTTTAAAATTTCACCACCTCTTTTCAGGCTTCATTCTTAGTGGGTTGAACATAACCAAGTTGCCAATGACATCAGTTTTGTCGAGCCAGGCTCCCTGCTTGATCTGGGATTAGTCTCCCAGGGAAATTTTTTTGGGTTTTACCAGTTTTGAAGTGTCCTTCTACTTCCAATTCCATCTAATCTAGATAATATCATGCTAGGTAACTAATACCATCTCAAGACTATATATAGCAGTCTGTCAGAGAGACATATAAAACTGAGATCTTCAGAAGTATAAGGTAAGGTCATCTGTCCAAGTCCACAGGTCTTAGGGAAGTAGCTATTTGTGATAATTAGAACTAAGCAGCTATTCTGCAATAAAATAAATCAAAATCATAGTTGTTCAATCTTTTTAAGCATTTCAATAAACTTGTCTCTCAAGCTGGTTTGATCATTTCAGAAACACTCTTTAAATTCTTTCCATTCCACCTTTCTCAGTTTATGGCTATGATTAGAACATTTTTAGAAGTTTTGATGATAGATCCAAAGTTTCCCTATCTTCACAACTGAGTAGATGCCTGCAGAGTTGCAGAATTAGTGCACGGTACAATCCCAATACAGACCAGTACTTCTAATAAAAATGAGCACATTTACATAGTCTGTGTTCCTTCATGAAGCTGATAAATTAAAATATGCTGAAAGCTGTCTGAGGGTTTTAGACTTAGGGAAGAATATGACCTGACTTGTAATTGTTCCTTACAGTTCTATAATGAGTACCGAGTGAAAATCACAGTGCTGAGAGAGAAACACGATTATCTTGAACATGTTATACTTCTTTTGCCCTCACTGTATGGAAGCGTAAGTCCAGAATAAAAGCACCAATTTATTAACTCTGATTCAGCCCAGGAGGATACTTTGGCTCAAAACAAGTCTGAGCTGGTGACATGAAACAAGGAGAAAGTGGTACAGAAAATTGAGAAGAAAGAAGAGGGAATATACTGGCTCCTTTAAATGAAAATGCCAAACTTGTGAAAAAAAACAAAACAAACCACAAAAGCCCAAAACCACAAAGGTGGCTATATCAGGGACAAAGTACAAATTTGAGAACTGTGATGTGCAGGAGAAAAATCTTTTAAAAATAACTTTGGGAGGTTATTCTCTGTCCTGCCTAGTCCCCTAGTTTTGCAGCAGGCTCAGGAACAGTCAGCTATGAAAGTCAATAAATTGGGAAGTGTGGCAGCCCAGGTGGTGTGGAGAGTTGTCTGCCTGCAGAGCTAATCAGCTCATGCGGAGTCGGTCTGTGTTTCCAAAGAGTCAGAGAAGCCTTGTACCTCTCAAGCCCACAACCAAGATGTCAAGAATCCTTCAGGAGTAAGCAGTGGCTAAGGCCACCTACAAATCACTGGGATCTAAAAATACAGGGAGCCTCACAACTCCTACAGGACAATGGGCAGCCTGGGGACATGGGGATGCAGGCAGGCGTCCCCGAGACCCCGTGAGATAAATGAACATCTTAGCTTTTGAGTCTGTCAGATCTGATTTTTCGAGCACAATATTCTTCTGTCAGCCAGCTACTGAGGTACATTTGTGTGATGCAAGGCATAGCAGCAAAGCAGGTCAGAGATCCCTGAAGTAGCTCCAAGTAATTTGACGTATCTTGGATGATATAACATCATGCAGAGATATTAATTTGGTTCCTGAAGCAATAGAGACATATCAACGTGGCACTGCATGTAGGCTAAATAAGTCTGTCTCTGAAGAGCTTAATCTTAGCACCCTAGTGAGTAATTGTTTTCTTTTTCCTTTTCAAGCCTGGGTTCTCTCAAAGCTGGGCTCCCTCTCTACACTGAGAGTGAATATTTTAAGAATTCTTTCCTTGGCCTGGTTGATGTCAAATGTAGAGTTATTTTATGTTTGAATGAAGCTACCTAGTGTTTTCTGGTTTGGTAGCTGGCATCCTAATGAAGTCACACAAGACCCACTCTCAGTTTGCAGAAGAGCTGGAATTATGAAGGTCTGGATTTTCTTAGCTCTTTGTATGTGACTTTGTTTTATTGTCAAGCTTTTATGACCCCTGCAGTATTGTTTGTAGACATAGAGGGTTGTTTTTTCTCCCACTTTACTGTGAAAGCACAGAGCCTTTTAACTCATATTGCTGCAACACTAGCTTGACATTAAATGTGTTTGCTTCTAGTAAAGAAAGGCGGGAGAAGAGAGGAAAGAGAAAACAGCAGTTTGCATTTTGGGATATTTTCTGCTCGCTCTAATGTTACGTTAATTCCTCAAATATGGAAATCCAGAGATCCTATCTTAATAGGCAGCTTCATTTATGAAATCATTTAAGTGTGCAACAAATGTTGCTCTCAAACAAAGACTGAAGTTTTACAAACCTTAACCTTTGCTGGAATAGGTCATAAAAGAAAAAATGAAATTTACACTGGAAAATATGCAGTGAGTCTGTAGCTTGATGTGCACATGAAGGGTCTGTCCAGAATTCCCAGGCCTACAGTCATCTGGAAGTCTCAAACAAGCATGTACAGTTCTCCAATTTTGCCAGAGCAAACTCTCCAAGTAGGCAACAAAGACTATTTGAGGGGAGCTGGTTCTGAAAAATCACAAGACCTGTTCTCTTTTTGAATTTGACTCTAGCGGGAGGTACATTTATAATTTTTAATGCTTATTTGAGTTCATACCCCCTTCTCCCAGGAAAAATAAACAAGGTCCCCTAAACACGAAACTGAAATGCAGTGTCAACATCTGTATTTGACTTTGCTGAGGAGAAGTAGTACTGAGTGTTAGATTTAACATTACATCTGATTGCTTCAGAGGAGTCTGTGTGTGTATACGTTCTGCTATTTCTCAAGTGTGTATCTCAGGAATTTCTCAAGTGTGTATCTCACTCTGAATATGTTTTTCACTAAGTGACATACTTTAACAAAGATTTATATATAGGGCTACAGTGTTGTGAAAAATGTCTTTTTGGTTCTTACCTTTGTCAGATTAGTTTGCCAGATGCAAGGTGTAGCTAGTGAAGTTTTCAATTAGTTAACTAACCAATATACTGGTTGTTGTGGACTGACTGAATAGTGATTTTCAATTTCGTTAGATAAGAGTCATCTGAAAAACAGTCTTTTTATTTCTGAAACATGCTGAACTTTTCTATTTCAAAATAAATGAAAAGTTTCAGCTTTTAAAACGTTAAAATGAAGTAAAATAGTGACTTCTATATTTTCCTGTGTACATTATTTTTAAATTAAAAAAATGAAAAAGTTCTGAACCGAAGACAGTATCTTTTATTTTAGTTCGGAAAGTCACTTGGTCTTCTTGGAGAAGTCATGATTTTTTTCTATCCTTTTTAATTTTGGTAGAAAAATGTTTTACATTTTCTTCATTCTGGATCAACCTAAGAATTTTTCTGCTAGTATTCCAAGCTGCCCAGAACTGGCACTAAGTTAGCCACTATTAGGCTACCTTTAGTCCTCATTTAGCATTTGTAGTGATGAGACTGTTTTGAGAATCTGTCTCCAGGTTAATTGTGGCACTCATACTGCTAAATGAATTTGTTTTATATTTGCTTTACTCTGTGCACTAATTTAACTAGGAGATATCCAAGTGTAAAATTGGACCTTCAAAGTTTTGCCGGCACTGACTAGGAGTATAAAATTGTTATAAATGAGAATAACTCCAGGATTAACAATGCAAGCATGATTAATATGTTTGGCAGAATTTAGGGTGGTTAACCTACATATTAATGTGTGGGGAAAAAAATACATTTTACATGATGTCAGCAGCTTTGGAAGTTGAAGCTGCATTTCATGTGAGCAAAACATGACTGTCCTAGCCAGGAGGAATGGGTTATTGCATTTTTATAACTCTGAGTTGCTTTTCTAGTTGCTGTTGTGCATTTTGCACGTTCAGATGATTTCTTGAACTTTTCATAATTAGATTGGTAGGAGGAGAAGGGATCGTTATTGTGATGGCACTTCTTATTACCAACATTGCAATTAACAAGAGAGATTTTGTGCCTTTTAAGCTTCCTCATTAGTTGTTGGCGGGACGGACGAACATAGTACAACAAATCCTTCTTCTCCGTTTCTGGCAATAAAGCCCAGGGTTGTTTCTTTACGTGTTTTGTCATCAAAAAAGCACATGCTTCTCCTCCCTAAATTATATACTGTCATCATTCCTTCCAGAAGAGGTGCACATGCAGTGTAAGTTAATGGAATGGCATCAATATAGAAACAATGCAGTAGGATTTAATGGAATCGTATTACAGCTAACCATACACTTATCATCCTAAACAGTTTTGTTTCTCTAAAACCTTTTTCTGCACTGATTGTAATAGAAATTTTATACAATAACAGGTTTTACAGTCAACTATTAGGGTCCACCTGCTAAGATTTGAGAAGGTACCAAGGCTCTAGCAAAATTATCTTTTGGAAACAGAAGTCATTAATGTCTTGGTAAAAGGATTTTCTCCTTCAGTGTGTGCAAGCACGTGTATTTATGGATATACATTTACTATGAATAAAATATAAAGTGAAACCCGAACTGTAAAAAACTAATTGCATCATTTAGAATATTGAAGGACTAAGACAAGAAGAAAAACCCACGAACATAAACACACCAACAATGTTTTAGCATCGTTTCAGCTGCAGCTTATAAATAACAAAAATGACTAAAATTTAGCAAAATGCCAGCTGGCTATTTACACTAAATAGAATTCAGAAATCTATGCATTTAACTCCTCCCCTGAAAATACCCTTTTCAGCCCATCAGCCCATGTAAGAGCTTCTACTGGGTAATCATACATAATCTTAATAATATTTCACCTTTCTTTTCTTCTCTGTTCAGTCCCATCTCATTACTTTCTCATTATGTGTTACTGAACATTTGTTTATAAGGTCATTTTAAGGAGGTGCAAATGTGAAAATGATCAGCTTTTGAGTAAGAACTATAAGATATCAGACTCTCTTGGCCCTGCAGTTCCAAGGAGCTCAGTGCAATTGCATTGCCATAACTGAGAGGAGAATTCAGTCCCCTAAACTTCTTCGCTCAAACACCAAGCAGTGATTCCCCAAAAGTAAAAGGCAATGATATCAACCAGTGATCTTTGGTCTTTTTCAATTTGGCAGGGTAGCTTTGTGCCAAAACTGGAGGATACAATTTTGGCATGTTTCCTATTAAAAAAATCATACCTCTCTGATTATTTGAAGAGTGGAAAAAAGGCATGCAACACTCAGGCCAGTTGTGTACTTGCAAATATCTCCATTTGACTTCTAGTTTTAAAATCGGGTTGAAAGGAGTAACTGTGGCTAAACAATCTGATGACTGTCTCAGTCTTTCAGCATCAAAACGCTGCTAAAAGATTTTACAGATGAAAAGAGAAAAATAGAATTATAGAATTCTGGCTACAGAAGTCTTGATGGACAAATCATAAAATTGGACTGTCCATTGCCTTCTATCCAGAAAGAAAAAATAGTGTTACTTCAGATATTTATTAAAGTCTTTATCAGGCTCTTCATTATGGCTGTTGCACAATTGATTCCAACAGCAGCCTGATAAACTTGGTTTCATTGGAGCAAAACCAATACTTTTTCCCTGAGAAAGTTAATTTAAAATGTTTTTTCTAATGTATTTTATTTTTCCCAGGCTTCCTGGTTTTTTGTTTATTTGTTTTCTTTTTTCTTTTTAAGTTCATGGTCTAGGTAGCATTTGCAGCATTTCATTACTGATTTTTATTCAGGAATATTTCAGATTTGTATCATTACTGTGGAATCCTTTCTCATACCATTCAGTTGCACTCCTATTTTCCTGTATCTTTTCCACAGCTGAAGTGAAACTTTCCTTCAAAGCCATCATTGTCTGTCTAAAAGCATTGAAAGAAATACCATATCTATGCAACAAGTTGCAATTAAACTATCATTTCTCAGCTAGGGCTATGCAGTAGATGAGGGAAAAGTCAAGGAATAAACCATAGGCAATGTATTTCATCACATTTTCATAAGAGGGAGCAGAAAGAGCATGGGCTAATCGACAGCAACAAGCAAAACCCTCTTCTTGTGTGTAAAATTTCAGCCAACTTGCATAATGCTTGTGCCGTAGATTTTTCCTCTATGAACTTAGGACTCAGGCACACAAGTTAGCCCTCGTGGAGGCTTCTTGCAGGCAATTGAAACAGGTGGTTGCAAAAAGCAGTTTGCATCAGGTTGCACCATGGAGGTGCCCAACTCCCGGTGTTTATGAACATAGCATGCGAAGTTCCAGATTGCCTCACTTTGGTGGCTAATGCTCATCTCTTGAGTTTGGACATAGGGGCTGAGATTCTATAAATGCATGAAACATGCCCTTTCCAAAGGATTTTATGCTGAAAAGACTCCTAAACACTGAAAGAAGCAGGGCATGAGTTTGGCAAAAATCCCTATTGTGAAGAAAGACCAGAGGTAAATTACACGTGGACAGGACAAAAGCATTAATGAGAATGGGAGAATGAGAGTTTTGGCCTTCATAACATTGTCTAAAGTCCTAACTATGCAATATCAGCCACTGTCATGTCAGAATGAATTAATAAAGAACACACATCCTCTTTTGGGGAATGTCTTCGGTCTTAGGTTGGTCATTTTAGTTTGTAACTTTCTAGCCTGATTCTATCCAACTTTTCAACCATCCTTGAACGAGATGATAGTTCAGGATGCGCTGTTGCTAATAGTAAGTTGATAGTTCTCTCAAATTCATTTCACCATGTATTCACACGTAGGACAGGATGTTTTATTTCACTGACACTCTAGCTCTGTTACTGTACTTTGGAAAAACAGATGGAAAATCAGCAAAGGAGAAAGACAAATTCTGTTTATGCATAATGAATTTATGGCAGATAGATCTACATCTGTCCTCTTTTCTTCTGAGCTTTGTGAAAATTAAGTGTTTGATATTAGCTTATTCAAGTCATTGGAAAGAAGTCTCTAATAGCAGTGCTGATGAGCATCACTGCAGAACTTAAAAATGTGTATGAGCAGTTCTCCAGCCTGCTTCTTGAGAGTTAGGGTAAGGAGAAAATAAAATCAGATGGGGTCTCAGATTCTGTAGTCAGTAATACTGTGACCATGAATCTTGAGGTGTTTCTGTCTGGATATGCATAAAACTCTGTGTCCTAAATAATCAAACTGTGATTTACAGTGATCCTGCCCATATTTCATTCTCAGAAGCTTTCAAAGCAGCATGAGCTTAAACAAAGATCGCACCACCTGATATATGCTTTTCCTTCATCGGTTCTAGCAGCTCTTTCAAAAATTGAGAAGTCTGTCCACTTTATTTGAGGCTAAACTGAAGACTAAATTCAAGTGACAGAATACAGGTAGAACATAAAAGCAGGACTGCTGCTCTTTTAACTCACTATGACCCTTTCTCCATGATTTCAGACAATATGAGTTCTGTTCAGAGACAACACAGGGGCAAGCTGCGCTCTCTTAATTCCTCACAGAGCCTTCACTTTTGTCTTTCTTATTTTGCTCTTGTCAATATTCTTGTGCCTTTGAAAGCTAATGGGGAGACTTTTGGACTTGAACATGTTTTGGATCAGAAATTATGTAGACAGAGGTTGTATACTATTGTAGAGAGGACTTCTGGTTGTGTACACATAGGCAATTGGAGCTTGGAAAAACAGATATAGCAATGGGCTGGTTTTAAGAGTTTATTGTGTTCATAAGTATTTTACTGGTGTAGTCTAGAGCAATTCCTTCTATCCAAGTGACTCTTTAAAGTTTTCAAGAGAGGACTGTTTTCTTCTTTTGATATAAGCGAGAGGTTATTCTACTTCAAAATAAAGGCCTCTGTGCACAGGAAAATTCTGCTAGATTTTTCCATGAACTGGTTATAAAACTCATTCCTTATTTAGATCTGTGTTGCCTTATTGCAGTAATTTGCTGAAGTTTTGCATAACTGTGACCATTTTTACTAACAAAATAGGGATGTCTTAGTCACACCAATCATTTTCTGGTAACATTTTGTTGCTCTGTTTCTTCCATTTTCTTGACCAGATAAACAATATTCAGAGTGTTTTTGAGTCACATCTGTCACGAAGAGACAGAAAGGACTTGGCCAATCACAATCTTCAGCACAATTCAAAGAAAAATATATCTGAATTCCTCTTTCCCCAATACTGAAAAAAATGCAAGTGGTGGGAAACATTGTCTTCATTCAGTGTTTAGAAATTGTTCTGAACCAAGGCTTTGGGCGTCTGGAAACTCTGACTGCACACACAGCATATCCACAAGACCACCCTGCTATTCCTGTATCATCTACTAACATATGAGCATACCTCAGATCCCCTGGACACACAGTGTGTTCTCAAACCAGATGTGCAGCACATGCAGAGAATGACAGATGCTACTTCTTACTGCAAACCACATGCAAGTAGGTGTCTATCTGGGAAATTCAGGACAAAAAAGTAGCACTCTTCTAGGCAATGGGAACTCTCTCTGACAGAATGGCAGAGAAATTATGAAATAATCCCTGAGAGAACAGAGAGGCCAACAATACAGCAGAAAAATACTACACTTAAAAACTGTTTAGCACCTCCGGGCAAGTGAGCTGTATAAGCTGTTCAGAGTGTTGCATTAGGTAAAGATCAAGAAGACTTAGGTTTCGTGACATATTAAGGACTCAGAAAAAAAAATCACTTCTATTTATGTCTAGTATTCTCCCCGCCATGCACTTTTACTTCTGTTTCATAATGAGGCAAAGAAGTCCATGAAGGTTTTCATTGTTAATACATGACAGTCTAAATCAACTGTGTCTTGTACCATATCTGTCTGGAACCTGTGCAAGTCCACAAAAGGGTTATAAAATATTTTGGAAAACGAGAGACAGTTGGCTGATTGGCTAGTGACTATTTTGACAGTTCGTATTAAACTGTATAAACACAGATCGTGATTTTCCCTGTCAGATTGGTACTGCCCTGTGGAAAGGGGAAGTAAATGATCAAGAAAACACTAGCATTGAATTTGAAAGAAATCTGAATATTAGGTGCACCTTCAGGGAACTGTAGCAAGAATCTAACAGCTTAAAACACCCTCTCAGGGATTTTCACTCACTTACAGAGAACTTGGCCTTTTCACACAGACAAATGATTTTTCCCCTCCTGATCTGAGAAGATCTGAAAACTCAAAAAAATTACAGTGAGTTGAGAATACTTCAGGTATAGATGAGGAGTCTTTAAAACCTTTATCGACAACATTTGAAACAAAGCTTACGATAAAGGGGAAACAGCTGGGGATGGCAACTGCTGAAAGTAGACAACTGAAATGGGACAGATAATTTGTGCTGCCTTATAAATATATTTGATTGTTCCCATCACATGAATGGACTATTGGCATAATTAAGCATCCCAGACTTCCAGTTTGTAAGAACATATTCTGTTACAGAAAGAACCAATTTCTTTCACAAGGGAATCATCATCAGAAAAATATTAAGGTTTCCTTCCTAGACCTGCCCTTTCTTTAGGCAGTGCAACAGTTTGGTGTTTCTTGTAGGAAGGGCAGGACTGCAGCAAAGATGTGCTGGGTGGTTGCGTCATCCCAGCATACAATATGCAGTTCCTCTCTGAAAGTGTTTCACCACACTGTAAAAACGAACAGAAAACATTCAGGGATTGGAAAGATCTTTTGCAATCTTTTTCATCCCACATCACCAGCATTTCCCCTCCACAGAAAAACTGTCATAGCTGATAATCATTGTTAATAGTAGCAGTAGTACTACTAATGAAAGATATCCATCTTCATAAAACTGAATAAATTACTATGATTCTGTAAACTTAATAGTTTTATCATTATATGTACTGTGCTTCTGGAAAGCACTTTCACCTTATCACCCTATTTTTTTCATTGTATGTCAAATAATAGACGTGGGAACCACCAAAGATGCCTCTTTGAATACTGTTCTGTATAAATTCTTCCTGTTTTTAATGGAGAGGAAGACGTTTGAGGCACTGTTGTGCACTCAGTCATTGCTTATGTACACAGTACAGAGAGTTTTTAGTTCTGTCTCTCTGTATAGAATTTACTTCCCAAATTAGACATATCCTATAGATCAGATTAATTGTTCTCAAACAGTCCTGTCTCTCAGTTGGCTAGAAAGGAAACCCAAGGGGATGAGATCAGACGTAACTATATACCTGCAATGTCTACATTTTCATGAGGTAGATGCCATTCTTATTTCCTGTTTGGTTGAATTAGAAGGCAGAATAAGCACTGTATACAAATGAAAATTATGATTCACTGACGAATTTTGCTTCATTTAAACTTGGTAGCCTTAATTGACTTAACCTTTAGAATGTCTTTCCTAAAGAATGGAAGACTGCATACCGATTGGTAGCACAGGTTAGGATGCTTTAAAGATAGCTGTGGAGTGAAAGTCAGTAAGGTATTGAAAACTATGGTTAAAGAAGAGTCTAACGATGCAGATACTAGACCTTTAGTTTATTTACTTGAAGATGTGTGAGTATTTGCTGGGACAAAGTAAAAACGGCGGAAAGGATTTGTTCCAAGGTAAAAAAAAGGCCCAAATATGTGATTATGGCAATTATATGTGTGAAATCTAATTTACATTCCTGCATAATTATAATGTATATATATAGGGAAAGGATTCGCATTTTAAGAACAACTATGTCACGAGCAATGAGAAAATATTGACAGGCAAAAATGTCAGTGCTTTTTTTAAAGCAGAATTACAATCTTATGGGATGATGGGAATTTAGCAGATGCACAGTGTTAGTGACTAGAACATTTGATACTGTGACATGAGCTCCTACTTGAAAGATTAATTCCAAATTGCTTCGATGAGAACACTTGTGCAGACTGATACTCTGTTAAAAGTCAAAAAAGTGAGAAAAAGGAATGGCAATATATCAAACTTCAAAGAAGTGCCTATGAAATACGGAAGTCCTTAATGTGAGGACTGGTCTGATCTGGGAAGAAACAAAGAATTAAAAAGTACGTTGGTCCCATCCTCCAGAGTAATTACTCTGGACTTGGAACATGAAGGAACTTGCCACTTTTCAGGATTATGATGTAAAAAAATTAGACTTAATTTTGACGTATCCCAAGTACGCAGGTACAAGTCTAAGAGTGACACATATGTAGCAGTAGTAAATATGTTTGTAAGTGCGTTTTACACAACAACGCTACTCATTGTCTGCTTTCTTAAAAGAAAGCACGGTGAAGAATTATGCAGAAAACCACTTTCACAGGGTGAGCATGAATCTGAAGAGTTGTCCTTGTTCCTAAACTTTCATTCCTCCATATAGGTAGACAGCCAGCTCTGCTTAGGATGGAGAAACTGAGGAAAAAAAAAAATAGCCCATTCCTAAAGCTGCATTCAGCCATAACCCAGAACTGAACTCCAGTTTCTCCTTTTACCGCACAGTAAGGCTTTCTTCCCATCTTGTCAACATTATCAATGTTTACTTTTCTACAGAAGTACTAAATTTAAAATTTTTGCGCTACAGCATTCAGTCTTCTTCAAAGGCTGGCAAAGCTTTATAACCACCCTTCTTTTTCATAGAAATAAATTACTTCAGCTGTGCAAGTTATTGACATTTATAAGAACAATCATGTTCAGTAGGCTTTATCTGAGGATTTCAGAGCAACCAAACAATGAACTGAACCTGGCTTTTATTCATATTTTTTAGTGGCTGTGTCAAATAAAGGACAGGGAAATTCAGTAATTTGGGCAAAGCTACACAATCAATATGGGAACCAGGAATATAATTCATTAATCTTGACTACAAGTTCACTGCTATATTCTCTCAGAAACACACTCTCCCTCAATTTTATACTCAGAAAGCCTGATTTAACTGTATGTTGGCTTGTTCTCCTCCACTTTACCTTTTGCTGTATTTCTTTGCTGCTGCTTTATTCTCTTATAACTTTGATGCATTGTGTGCCTCAAGAAATCCACAGAGAGAGGTGCACACTTGTCTCTGATGGTATATGACATTGCAGCCTCCCAAACTTCAGGCTGTTACAGAAAACATATATTTCTGCAAATGTAAACAAAGAGTTTTATGGCTATCATTTTGGTTTTCGACTTGTTCAGTGCTATCATCTTTGTTGACTGTGGGAATGTGCGTTTCTGTGACTATGAGTTATTTTCTCCAGATGGATGTAGATAAACTTCTTTAAAGTAACTTCTGTAACTGTTGACAGGTGTATGCTGCTACAAACCACGCTTACCTAGCAAAAGCCCTGGCAGCTGAGATCCTAAGTTAGAAATGCTTTGCATCCATGGGTTTCCACTAGTGGGTGTTTAATCATCCTTCTCTTTCTCTTGGCTTTATGTTCTGTGGTGATAAAAGCAGCAAAGCATTGAAACAAAGATATTTCAGCTTTCAGTCAGACTAAAGAGCTTCACAGCTGCTTACTTTATAGAAAGGGCAACCTTTGCACCTTTTTGAAAGAAGCCTCAGCTGCAGATTCTGTTTTCTTGGTTTTGTGGAAGGGAGCAAATCTACTCAAGACTGCAGTGCCTGATTCTGATTAATATGCTTGTATACTGCTATCTACTCTAAGGTACTCTAAGGCAGGAT
>Ga0181612_169042_pt1 | contig 18042 bp, 16 predicted proteins | sample HoacroProtozoa21_FD_119630 | JGI IMG/M metagenome (GOLD analysis project Ga0181612, IMG submission 119630) | Hoatzin crop microbial communities from Cojedes, Venezuel. Combined Assembly of Gp0051906, Gp0051904, Gp0051908
GCGAGCCCAGGCTCCGGCCGTGAGACTCGCCTCATGCGGAGAGCGATCACCCTTTGGACAGAGCTGAGACCAAGGGACAATGTGAAAACACAACATAAGATGGCAAAAACTGAAGATCAAATTGCACTTTTAAACTGAGCAAGGTGAAAAATATGATATTCTTTTTTTAATGCTATGAGTAATTAGGTTTTAAATTTTTCCCCAGAATGAGGAGGTCTGGAATATGGATCATACTCATCATGTGTTTTAACTGGAGAATATAACCCAAGTATTATGTGGTGCAGCACACTTTGAAGCACAGTATCTTGAACCCACCTGTTTTTATTTAAAAATACTGTGAGCAAGTATTGCATTAGTCCTCGCAGGTCTGCTGTCAAAACCTCTCTGTAATAAAAAGGTGCAAGGCAAGTTTGAAGTAACCAAATTTGTGTCTCTGTCATTGGCAGGGTTTACTGAAAATGCAAACATTTTTATGCACTGAATATTTTCTCACTCAAGGCAAGTTGGATATTTTCTATCAGATTATCAGCAGGCGATAATATTTTGATGCTCTAATGCTACTGAAATAGAGACATCACAAAAAGCGCGCTGTACGATTTATATCTCGAGGATATCTAATGCAATATGCCACTTCAAATTTTAGTTCTGTGTCCTTAGACCATGAAGAACAGCAGGTGTTTTGGCTGCGTAGCAGAACCAGTCTTCCAGGTACAACTTTTCCCACTTGCATGATGTTTCACCCTTTCCTTTTCTAGTACAGCATTATGAGACAAATACTATTAGAGCAAAGAGCCTTAAAATCACACTACTTGAAAGTTTCGACTCTTGAGGAATTTATCAGTCCCTAAAGACACCGAGCACCACCAGGGTGAGAAGCAGAGTAGACTTTCTCTGCCGTGTCAACAAGTATTTTAAATCCTCATTGAAAAAGCTCCACAATTACGCTAAGAGGGAAAGTATCTGCGCAAGTAAATACTCCCTGATTTCCCCTGGCACGAGGGCATGCTGCCTGCCAGTCGCTGAGACATTTTGAGATCACTTTGCAGTTTAGGCAGCAGCTGATGAACAGCTCATGATAAGTAATGAGGAAAAAACTTCATCAGTTGGAGAGCTTGGAAACCTTCCGATGGGAGAAGGGAGTTTTCCCGTTTACCTTACAAATGATCCCATGCAATGAGAGGGTTAAGGAAGACGGCCCGAGACCCACGTGTAGCCCATAGCAGCACTCCTCTGTTGCTGACAGATTATCTAGAGAAAATGCCAAATATTAAAGCAACCATTCCCTGGGCTCTCGAAGGGAAGACTTCATCTCAGTTTGCTTGGAAAGTTAAATATTCCCTGATCTCATAGCTCAATCATGGAGAGCGGTCAGAGATACATAGGTGAGAAGGAGGAGAGCAGGAGACCTGCCGAGGAAGAGGAGATCTACACAAAGGAGGAGCGGAGAAGAGGGAGGAGGCCAGTAGCCATGGGATGAATCCGTGTCTTAGTACCAAAGAGTTTTTCCAGCTGGGTGTTTTGTCACAGACCTTCCTGCTTACCCGTAATGAGGGAGACTAAAGCCAACATTCACCAGTGATTGCTGCTGGGGCAAGGAGACGGTTACAGAGATAAAATCTGGTCTGTCAAAAGAACTGATGACCACCTATGACCTAATACCTACTGGCAATGCTGCCAAAAAACCTATTAAAGCTAATCAGGAAGAGAGACTGACGTTGTTGTGTCTTTGCTAACTGCCTTTCCCTCCACAGCAGTGGGGCAGCAATATTACTCCTTGTAAAAGCCGCAGCAAAGCAGCAAACATTACCTGAACCAGCCTTTTTTGTAAGTGTTTTAGCTGCCCTTAATGTAAGAAAATTAAATTAAAATAAAAACAAACCACTAACACAGCAGGATAAGAATTAATTTTGCTTTAAAATGATTACTCAAACTTGACGACAAGCTTATGTAAGCAAAAATATTACCAAGTTTTGCACTTTTACTCCACTGTCCTCGTTCCCTGTGATGTCCCATGGCTCCGTGCAGAAACTCCCCTCCTGGCTGCAGTGCCGCAGTTGGGCCAGGGCGAAGGTGCCAGGTCCAGCGGTTATCTGGGATGCCCAGGGTAGCAGGTACCACCGCAGACCTGCACAAGAAACTTGGGAAGGTCTTGATTTTAAAACACAGGTGTGCAATGTCACTGCTGAATATCCGCACTCTTGTAGTATTTATTGTCTGTCAATTCTCTGGCAAAGATTTTTATGGACAGATATGCTCAAAGAAAGAACAATTTAGGCTGAACACACATGCAAAGAAATTTCTGAAGCCAAAAATATGCAGCAGAAGTTTGTTTCCAAGGGTTGTGGTCAGTAGAGGAACAAGCGTTTACCGGGAGCCCTGCACATCCCTTGTGCACTCAAAGAAATATCAGTTGATGAAACATCCGTGAGAAAGCCTATGAGCTTCGAAGAATTATTTAAAACTAACTAAAGCTTAAAACCAGCAACTTTTTTGGTGGATAATTCACACACAATAAGGAACATGGGGTTTGTCAAACAAATTGCGCACTCAACAGAAATCACTAAAAAGCTTCTGTAGGTTACCAAGCCATTTTTAGGCTTAGGAGGTCTTATGAATATTTCTCTATGCTGCCTGGTTCCCAACCAGCTGTACCAATGCATCGTCCCACTAGATGCGAGTTGAATTTACATAGCGTGTTGAGATAATCACAGTTGTGATCATTTACATGAAACAAATGAGACAAATATTTAAACAAATAAACAGTCTATGGTTTTATGAAAACACGATGACTGTATAATTAATTCTTCTCAGGCACTGTGAACTCCTGCATGGTTTGAACCAACTTTTTCAGAGTGTGACATTTAAATAAGAAGAGAAAAAGCACTGGGGCAAGTCTGAGAAGATTGCCTTTCGTAGTGCTGGTGCCTTGGCTCTGTCACCAGCCAAGAGGACTTGGTAGACAGTTGGGTGGGCTCCTACCCCATTCCTCAGCAGAGTCCAGGCATCCACAGCCCACGTTGCCCACCAGGAAGGAAAGGCTTCCCACATCTTCAAGAGCTCAGAGACGAAAGGCTGAAACACACCCCAGGGATGCTCAACACTACACCTGGAATATCTCCTCTACTATCTTTTATCTTCTCATCCTCCTGAAATGCTAAGATTAATGACTTTGAAAAGTCTGCCCAAGCACTCTCCTCTGGATGTTCCACTTGAAGACTCCCAGTTTCCTCAGCCACTTCCACATGACCCAGTCACTGGGACGGTAAGCTCTGTTTTGATCTGAAATTCTTCATATTAATAATGCCATATATTACGTTTGACAGCCTCTAACTGATTCTCTGACTTTTATATGGCAAAAACTTCCGGCAGTGTTATTGGCTTTCCCTTTTTTATTAAGTGCTCTGACTGGCAGCGAAATCCCCAGCAGAAACGGATGCTCCCAGGGGAATTTTTCAAAGGTTAGATCCTCTCCAGCTGATGCAACTTTTTTGTCATTATTCAAGAAGACAGATTAATCACTTAGGCCTATACCCTAATCACAGTAGGGAAAAAAAAAAGTCAGTCAGGTGCTTAAAAAAGGTTTAAGCATTAAATATACTTCACAAATTTAGTCGCTGGTAATCAAGCACTGGAACAGGGAGAGCAGCAAAGGGGGAGAATGAGACAAAGAACGGACATTCATTACGAACCCAAAGAGAATGAAGAAATACAGCATCAGGAATGGAAAACATACCTGGTGAGATGTAGGAAGCAGGTTTTTCCTTAACATGAAGGTAGAGACTAGCACGAAGACTACCAACCCTGCAAGCGCAATAAAAATGGTCATAATTCACAGCTTCTGAGGACACCGAAGCTACAAGCCAGTCACTCACAAATGGTTTCCATAGGTTATGCTGGAAAACAGTTCCATAACTTCTCCAAAAAACGTAATGCTTTACTGCATTCCTGCAATGGAAACACCCAAGCGAAAACATATGGGCCAAGAAAAAACAACGCACTAACTGTCCTCAATGATTCATCATTTATTACAACTCTATGTTCAGGCCATCAGTCTACCTTGCTCTTCTACATCCACGATACAAAAAATAGCAGAATAGTTACTTTTTGGATACGCTCATTGTAGAGAATCAAAGTCACCTTAAAAGGACTTGAGATTAACGATCTGAATTGACATTTAACTACCTTGATCACAGAGACTGTTGTGATGGGTGAGATACTGAGAAAAGTCTAATGAAATTAGTTATGTTGAATATGTTTATGGTTAATCGAAGAGTGGAGCAAGAGCCATTTTAGCCATCTAACGCGTGAAAATGAACAATTCTCTCCTGAAACGACAACGGGCCACAGAAGAAATCTTTTAACTACATACTAAATCCATCACCGGCTCCCATTTGAACCTCTCATTTTGGATGCATCAATGGCTATCGACAATCTGTCTTCCAGAACTTACACACTAAAACGCCTTGTCTTCTGTTTTCTTGTTGTGTACTGGGGAGGCGGACGGTTACACTTCTTCCCTCTGTGCAAAGTCTTTACTGACAATACAAAAATGTGTTTTAAATATCAGTTCCTCTTGAGGTCCATCATTAGTATGGCAGGACACTGGTAAAATAAAGGACCTTTTCTCTGATTTTCCTTTCTGAAGAATTTCTACTTTGCTTCTGCTGCAAATATTGTGCCTTTAAAGGGATTTCTGTTGTCTCAACAAGCAAGTGCTGCAACCTACACATTGACTTAGCCCAAGTTTCCTGGGCTCCAGATAACATCATTTCTGCCCGCAGATGCATGATTTCTTTTGCGTAAGTTTACAGTGCCCCTGAGATAGCTCTGAGTAGATGAAAATGACCATTAAGAAGACAGAGCTGAACTTTACCTCCAGCACAGGTGGTTTGTACCTGGAAGTGAAGGAGCATTCTTGGCCCCTTGTGATGAAAAACTTCCCATGTGGAGCTGGGCCTCAGCTTTCATGTTCACACAATTCAAAGAATTCTTGAGGTGCCTAAGGAATGCCCCACAGAGGGAGGCCCCTCTCCACCTCCCATGACTGACACTGAGCTTACCTGCAACAAATAGGAAACAGCATCTTATAAAAACGTAGCAAAGGCAGCCTGGTCTTTCACTTCCAGCTGAAGAAGAACTATAAAGCATGATGTGTGATGACTTTAAGTGTTCCCTAGAGCCAGCAATATTTTTCCCCCACCAGCACAGTAGCACCAAGCAGACTGCTGTGTCCAGAGTACACAGACAGCTACACAACAGGAAGAATTAATGAGTGTATTTTCTGTGTTATGAGCAATTATTTGGGGAGAAAACAGAAAAGGGTGCTCTGGAAAGGTTAAACAAATTTGAAAGACAGTGCCCAGAACGTTCTTCCACATGACAGTCACCTCAGCTGGTATAGAGATGGAGTGGAAAGTTCGGGTAAACTTGCCTATTCTTCATGTCTTCACTCTAAGCTTGAGGCTGACTAGCTGAAATGTGTTGAGTGTAATGAAACCTCGTAGGACCTTCCATTGATTTGAAGCCTTAAGTGATATCCCTCAGAAAGACGGGAATTCAATGTGTCTTTTAGAACAGACTCTCTTTGCCAAACATATCTCTACACCATAGGTTATAGAGCCCAAAGGGTGTTTGTCCTCCCTACCTCCTGTTTCTGAAGGGCAACCCCTCCTTTCCTTCCCTCCCTGCCCCACAAGGTCAGTCAGAGGAGTCCATCTCCTTTCCCCTGTTCCCTTCCAACCCAGCTATGGATCGTGCTCAAGGTCGACTTGACTGAGCAGTGCAGACTAGCCCCAGGTCCTTCGGCTCTTAGAGGGCACAACATTGCTCTCGTAACCCATTTATCTTCCATCGACCGAATGCTCTCAGCTCATAAATTGTGCAAAGGTATATTTTGACAGATGAAGTATATTTTCTTGTTACTGAGCCATGGTGAAGCTCATCTGTCCAGATCAGCTCCCAGATTGTTTACATTCCCGTGACAGAGTCCTGTTCATCACAAAGTCAATACGAGGTCCAATTATTATGGTCAAATGGCTCTTAACTCTGCAGGCAAGCCAGCCATTGATCCCTGAAAAGCCCTGATGCTACTTGACTTCAGGCCTCCATGTGAACTCTAGACGAATGAACAGAGCTGCTCCCATGGGGCTTGCAGCCTGCGCCTGTTCAAGACCACGTACAATTCCCGAAATACCATTGTTTTATCCGTCCCTATTCCGGGATTTTTTGCAGGACTCCTAGTCTGAATGAAATTTGGCTGAGAAAAATATATTCCAGCTCACGCACAAAAATGCTCAAGGCAGCATCCTGCAATAATCTAAATAAAGTAGTTCTCTTCAATGACCCGTCTCAGAGCGGCAGAGCTGAGAAAGGAAGGCTTTTGCATTGTTTCCACCTACGTAAGCAGACAGACAACAGGGTAGTTTCCTTTGTAAACTTAGCAGAATCACAACTAAAGTGTTGGGACTTTGCTTAAATCCCAGACTTTTAATGCCATCACATGATAAAGCTGACATGGTTTGTCTTCCTTCCAGACGTTACAGCAGTAGCCAGCAATTTTGGTCAGATCATTCAGTACTTGTCAGATTAGCATAAATCCCTTCCTAACATGCAGGACAGAACAAGCTTAAAATTAATAAAAATAAATGGGAGACTGCCCAACGTTATGTAGGCTATACTTAGCGTTTAAAGGACACAGAGTCTGTTGGAATGTTCCCGTTAACTTCACCAGATGCCGAATCACGTCCTTGGACTACTGCAAGCGCACGTGTACAAAACCGAACACAAAAGGGCAGCTCACCTGCTATCTCTGGTCGCTTCTCAGAACAGAGAGCCTGGCACATTATGGGGAAGTATGCATTTTAGAGGAATTTTTAAATCTTTCAAATTTATAGACAACTTCTTTAGAAGAGGAATTTATCACATTCAATCGAAAATGAAAATCTTAGTACCTTTTCATCTGAGGTAATGAGGAAACGCATTTATCCTTTACTCTGCAGATCTCCTTATTTCAGCAGACATCACTTTTCAAATGCTGCAGTACATTTGTCATGGCAAAGACATTTCTTTTTCGGATCTCCAGGTATATGCTCTTCTGGAAAAAAAGGCTCTCCCGTTGTCCTAGGGGTATTTTGTACAGGCTACAGACAAGGGGAAATGCATTTTCACTGTTCCCTGAGGAGCTGAAGACATTATATGCTTCGATATTCTTTCCCTTCCTGAAGCACACCTTTTGCTTTCGCCTGCACAGACCTTCACTCGAATACACAGTGCTTTACGGGAGAGTTTAGAAAGCAGAATCTGTCCATCACTATGGTGAAAAAATTTCACGCAAACAGAAGTTACCCTGTGCACAATGATACTGGCAGATAGAATTGTAAAATTCAGCCAAGAATTCAGACTAACCAATAATTTATTTGTCAAGTTTCATTTATTTGTCTTAAAAATGCTCAAGAGAAGATGTTGAATTTATTCTTGACATTTCCCCCTTGTAGATAATAGCTTGCATAAACACGGTATGAATATTCGATGTTCAAGCCTTAAAGTTTGGACTGTCAGCTATATAAATCATGTAGTATTATTGCTTCTCCTTCACGACATATGTAACTAAGCAACAAATCATGAATTTAAATATTAATTTAATACATCCTGCCCTTTTCACAGTGATAAGTGACACAGAGCTCTCAGCTCAGCAGGAGGTGGGTCCCACTGTCCTAAAGGTGGAGAATCAGAGAAACATTTCGACTAACAATCCAAATGCTGCTGCCTATTCTGGATTCGAATTCACATAATGAACATCGTTGTCCTGGCCAGACTCAATTTCCCAGCGATTCCCCAAAATTAATTCAAAATACCAAAAATGGGGTTGAACCCAAACTTGTTCTCGCATTCAGAGATGGTGCAGGAGGACCTACATGTCCATGGCCACTGCCTCATCGCTGGCTGCAAATTACCAGAGCACTGAAAGGGTTCGTGAGAATTGCTGCACTTATTTTCAGTCGAAAATAGGATGTGCTAAGACAAAGAGCTGGAAAAGCAGGGCAGAATGAGGAGCTCTCTTCAAAAGAGTTAGAAGAGACATTTGTCATTTAAAACAGAAATTGAAGACTTCTAAGGGAAAAAATGGCAGAATAACCTTAGAGTAAGAGGTATTAAGGCACTAAAGGGAGTAACCTTTAAAGCCTGCCTACAAAATGGATCCCTGAAGTCCTGAAGCATAATAGCGGAGGGGAGGAAGAGAGCCTTGAAATAAATGAACATTAGTCCAGAAATCTCCCAGAGATGACAGAGAGTGCAGAAGTTTCGTGCTAAACTATTCTATTTTGTTGATAAAACCTGAACTCCTAAGTAGCATGGGGCGCAAGAGGAAAGGAGAAAGGAAGGATAATATGAAGAGAAATAAATCTCTTCTTTTAAATGCATTTAGTGGTGTAGCAGTAGGGATTACACTCCATTTAATCTGAATGGATAACACGGTCCAGGATACTATCTGTAGTTTTCGTAAAATCTCCTCTGGAACACAGCTTTAGCATCTCTTTCTGCAGCAGTAGCTTTGCTCCCTGGCTGTGCCACTTACCATGGCCCTCTGCGGTCTGGATTAGTCCTCTGCAAAGTGGGCCTTGTGACACAGTGCAGCAAAAAGGAGTTGAATTCAAGGGAGAAATTGAACTAGTGAATAGGGAGGCAGGAGTCCCGAGCCGGTTAATTTGGGGAAAATTATATGAACCACTTGTATAAAACAGCATGGGATCCACCAGTTACAAACAGAAGCTGTTGTTGTTAAACAGTCAAGAAGAAATAAAAGAGATTGCAGGAAGATCTGCCCAAAAAATCAGCTATTTGCATTGACCTACTTTAGGCAGTCTTTGTGACGCGGAGAGACCATTCACCGGTTTGCAATAACAAGCTGCAATATAGTCTCTGCAATCTTGCAAATTAACGTACCTCAGGTTGTGCAGCCCAGATGGGTGACAGGTCCTGGCTGCTCCATCTTACCGTCCTGGCCAAAGATGCGCGCTACCCACAGTCGCAGGGATGCAGCAACAGGCGACCACAGTGAAACCCAGTTGTTGTTTGATCTGAATTCGCTTCACTCCTTCACTTCAGTGAACAGCCCTTGGCAGGATTACATCTCCTGCAGCTCTCACCTTGCTTCATGTTCACATCTTCTTCTAACGTTGCTACCCAGATACTGGACTAAGATTATGAGATCTAATAACACAGCGCCAAATATGGGACAGACAAAATAGATGAAGAAGATTAGTTCTGTTTCTATGGCAAACTTCCTACTGGTGCTTAATTAACAACATTACAGTGGCTAATCACTTGGTGGTTCCTACCTCCACTCATTTTCTGGGTGGCACAAGGGCACCTGACAGGGGTGAGTGGCTGTATCATGTCTGCTTGCAATAATCTGTCACTTCACAAAGGGCTGTGGTGCCATTAACTGGGTTAATTGGGTTCATAGTGGTTGCCAACCCGGACATCTGTGCTCAGCTGCTGCCACTTAAAAAAAAAAAAGCTGAACACAAGTCCTTTGCAAGACTGCCGAGGAGAAACTTGCCCCCAGACAGTTTTTACATCCCAAAGGATTCACAGAGAGGAAGAGGGGGCACAAGGGAGAACCCTCTCAGCTGGTGAGATTTTCCTAGTTTCAGAACTTATTTCCAGAAAATGAACTCCTAATTCCCCAGAACAGAAGTGGGAAAATTTCTAGGTAAATAAGACGAGAAACGCAAATGGGATTTGGCAAAGGGAAAATACCAAGGGAATTCTCTTCGCTAGCAAAACATTGATTTTTAAGTAATCTCCAACACTGGAGATGTCTCAATTCCTCTATAGTATCTTTCTTGGAAGAATACCGGGAGGAAGAAGTTATTGTTTTCTGGCTCATAGCTCAGGAATTGCTGTGTCTCTCTTTCCAGCTAAGGTGGGCATAGAAGGAGGAAGCTTTAATTACTACGGGTAACTGAAGAGTGGCAGGTAAACGGTAATTTAACTTGGCAAATGTTTTGAATTAGACAGCATTTTGTGAAAACTCGCCACTAAAGAGATTTTATGAACCAAATTGAGAGATTTTGGCTTTTTCTTTCCCTGTAGCTAACATTTAATCTGTTCTCTGTGATTGACATTACATTTTAGATGAGTTTTGTTTTCTTTTTTAATCTGCTCTAGAGAGTGACACTAAGTTGTTTCATGGGATTAGTGACATAAGTAGTGCGAGTAGGTTGGTTGTCATGATTAGCAGAAGCTAAAGCAAAGCAGCATGTGCTGACTACAGAGAACTGAGACGATGTGGCTGGCCGCAGCGGCTTACTAAATGTAGAATGAGCTTGGGCAATTTATAAAAGGAATCAAAACTCTGTAATGCAGGGAAGAAAAGTTCCTGAGCACCAGCATAGTCCTGTAAGATTCTGAGGTGGCACTAGATTATAATAAAGTATTTAGTGAACAGACATTTAATTGAGCACACGAGTACAGCAAAAAGAATTTAGGATAGTGTGTTTTTCTGAGAAGAATTTCAAATTTTGGCTTAACTAAGCCAATAATAATTTGCACTGCAACGCTGCTGAAGTAGGAATCGGTTTCTCTTCTTTCATCACAGATCATTTTTCCCAGCCACCAACGTATCACCATTTGAATCTGCTTGTTGTTTCTGGAGATCTTTTTTTGGCTTTCTGTCATCTACTATACCGAAATTCCCCTGGCATCATGATATTCCTACTTTAATCAGACCCTGTTTTTATTTCAGACGCTATCCTCCTGACTTTGCCTTGCAGACCTTTCTCTCTGCAGCCGCCATCTCTCAAAGAGATCTCAGCACGCCTGCCTCCAGCCTTCCCTTTTCATTTGATGTGGTTGCTACCAGTCTGCAACGTAAAATAATCATGTTTTCAGCAATTGTTAAACTGTTGATTTCTACAGAACACATGTAGCTTACCTGCATTGTCTTCCTACAAATGCAGCACTTCCAAGAAGTTAGACTTTGTGTCGTATTCACATGATATGTCCCCAAAGAGATATAAATTTTGATCTCCACAAAGTGCGGGGCCAGTGGGCTGTTCAAATACAGGGTATGCGGGCAGGTGATGTAAATCTCATCGGACAGTGCAAGAAACTGGAAACAGCTTTAAATGAGTGACAGCGCTGCTGAGAACAGTTTTATCAAGGTTCTCAGTTTGGGCGGTTTTCTTGCAGTCAGGCAAAAGACTCCCCGTTTCCATCAGGTCATCGACACCCCTGCATTTCTCCAACCCAACAGTACTTCTGTTACTGAGTCCAGTAGAGCAACGTCCCTGCTGCTTTCTGATTGTGCTTTACAATTATAAAGCCTGTGCTGCCCCTGCCTCCCAGACTCCTCACCCCTATTCGGGAGCACAGAGCGAGACACTACAAAGGCAGTAACCTTTGGGTTATGCTGCCCTCTGAGTAGGGGAAGCAGCAATAGATATTGTAAATGGTGGTGCAAACTGAAGGTTTCAAGAGCTCTGCTCCCTTTTTAGCAGTTAACTTGCACAGCATCGTCCCAAGAGACTTGGATCCTATTTTACAAGGCTGTGTAGTGATAAGACAAGGGGTAATGGCTTTAAACTAAAAGAAGGTGGATTTAGATTAGATACAAGAAAGAAATTCTTCCCTCTGAGGGCGGTGAGGCCCTGGCCCAGGCTGCCCAGGGGAGCTGTGGCTGCCCCCTCCTTGGCAGGGCTCAAGCGCAGGTTGGATGAGGCTGGGAGCACCCTGGGCTGGTGGAAGGGGTCCCTGCCCGTGGCAGGGGGGTGGAACTGGGTGATCTATAGGTCACTTCCAGCCCAAACCATTCTATGATTTACAAGTTGTGTCGTTATCGATACTCTCCAAAGCATCACACAGAGAATCGCCTCCTGGCACCGGGGTCAGAAGACACGCGACAAACACAATGTACCACCAAAGGTGTCCGGGCAGGACTTCGAGGCATACGGCACGGCACGTGAACCAACAAACAAGAACATTAAGCATGTATCTTGCACTGAGATTTACTAAAAGTTGGGAATCTGCCCCCTTTCCATCCTGAAATATCTTTAAAAAGCCCATCTCTAATGAAATTCAGGTGCTGGCCTTGATGAGGGTCTGGAAGCGAAAGAAAAATATTAATTTTGCCGAGACTCCATAGTGTTGTGCTTATTCGGCAATTCTCTGATTCGGGGATATACGCACTACCTCAGGGCAGGGGGAGGGGTGGTTAAACCATTTTTCTCCAACAGCAAGGAAAAAGTTTTTTTCATTTCCTTTTGTGGAGAAATATGTACAAGCTAGGCACGAGGAACAGCCCTGTTCATGTAAAATGTAGGAAGATATAATGGAAGTTTCACAATACCCTTTCAAAGTACCTTCATGCACATCAGGCAGACTATTTCAGCTGCCGAATTCATTCAGCATTTCCCTACTTTCTGTTCGAAACCTGTGAAATATGGTGGGTTTATGATTAGAGCACCATCATTTATAGGTTTGACTTCAGTCATTCATTTAGCAAAAAAACCTTTGTCCGGCCAAAGAGAATAATTTCATTTCAGGAATATCTAACAGTGCTGTTTGGCCGCAGCCGAAATGCAGGGCAGAGCATGCCACCCCCTCTTTTATTTCCATCTCCTTCCTCCCAACTCAGAAAGTTAAACGAATTATTTTAAAATAACCAGCCCAAAGAGCTCATTCACTGGCAGCAGGTGGAAGAAAATTTCCTGGTTGCGCAGGAGATATTATTCCAGAAGGGAAGTGGTAAAAGAGGCATTTACTATTCAATTACCGACCCTCTCGCATGCCAGCAAAAATACTGCAAAATGCGGTCTTGGATTTCCACGTAAAAGGGCAGAGTGAGTACTGCAGATATAACACGGGCTGCTTTGTCAGGGACTTGAATTCAAGCCAGATCAGATCTCGCTGCAACGAAATAGCAGGAATTTTATCATGAAATACGCACCACACCCTCTCCTCGGATTTACAGGGGATTTGATAGAAATCTTACACATGCTGTTTGGTAGCGATGATGAACTTTCCTGATCTTGCTCTAAATACGCAGGTCAGCAGGCAAGAGCGTCGAGGGAACAAGCGGCAGGCGGCTTGCATCTCCAGAGGGTTTGCCTTTCCTGCACACGCTAGTTGAATACACACATGATTTTAAAAGAAACCCTTTGGCTTAAGCTGAAAAGGAAAAAGAAAAATATTTGAGTTAATAATTTTGGGCTCCTTCTCACAGCAAGCTTTCTACTCAGAGGGGAAAAAAAGTACAGTCAAAAGGTAGCAAATTAGCTGCAAAGGGCAGATTTTGACCTGATAAAATTGGCGTGGCTATTTAGGGAGCAAGATTTCATTAGAGTTGCTATAGCAATTGGAACAGCTTGACAAAACCTAATGAAGGATTATGACAGAAACAGAGCAGGCTATAAGGCATCAGAAGCTATAGGAACAGAAGCTTCACAGGTTTCTGAGCAAAATCCCTCTGGAAGCACACTGGTCTCCCTGGAAGATATCACACTCCTTTCAAACATTTCTCCAGGGTATTCACTGAGCAATGATTGCAATACAAAACCGAGTGCCCTCTCCACTGCAAAGAGTTATTCGAGGATTTTCCCCTCTGAGAGGCACGCTTTGTTATTAAGTGCTTTATAATAAAAATACTTGGCACTTGCATGGCACCTCTCATCACAGAATGGTGCAGAAGTTGCTCCTGATGCTGCATGTTAACCTCTGCAAATTGGTATTAGATACATCCCATGGCAGAGTAAACTGAGCCCGAGACATTAGAGGACTTACTCCAGCCTTTCCAGGAATGAAGCAGGGACGTGCATGATGGGGGGTGCTCCCGGGTGCCCAAATAAACCCCACGGCACGTGAGCAAGGGGTACCCGCAGAGCTCCCGCCCGGGTGAGGTAACCCCACGGTGGCCAGATGCTGCTGAGCTCCCGCTGCGGTGCCTCTCCAAGGTGTAAAATCAAAGCTGCTGTCCACAGGGGATGTTCTCAACTCAAACTCCGTGTGGGGCCCAAAGTGTTGCTCAGGAGCCACATAACCATATAGATATTTATTCCATTACATAGTGCCCAGCACAACTCCTCTCACTAGGGGAGAGAGTTTTCCTTCAGATCTGAGAAGGAGAAAAAAAAAATGCCTCCTGGCCAGCAGACCACACTTAAAACAATTCCCAGCCAAATTAGCATGCACAGAGCTGGTCCAGCCTGCAGCCGCTCATCCATTGTAGGAGCGAGAAGGAAGGAGGCTTCCCGTCTCGCCTGCAGCTCTCGGCCCATCCGAGTTCCTGTTGGTTTTGCTCTTCCCTCGTGGTCAGGGCTCTGGTTTCCAAAGGCACACGCAAACCTATAGCCAGCTCTCAGGAAGGTGAACGGCACTGATTTTAGGGGCAGGATTTTCAGGCGCTTGGATGTGTTGAGCAGCGACCCTCCGGGGTCCAGCAAGTGGGACCTGCTCCATCACTGGGCAGAGCTTCGGCACAGGACGGGTCTTCAAATGACAGGCATTCACCTGGCAGCCCAGCAGCAGGGGGTGAAGCAATTTGTTCTTTCCTAGAGACTTCTGGGTTGCATCTTTACAGAACAGAAACCCAAACCAACAATAAAACCTGTCCTTCACGTGGTTTGACTAATGTTAATGGAGTTCAATGGCGGATAATACAATACTGGGCTCTTGGAAGTCTCCAGTGCCAGAACAGCCCCCAAAGCTTCCTAGAAGGGTATTATAAACAAAGATTTGAATTAAAAAGTAGGTTTATTTTCATTTTTGTCAGAACTGGGCAGTCAGGTCCTGGGCAGCAGGCCCCGGGGTGCCGCGGAGGCAGCTGGAAGAGAGCAGTGCAGCAGAGGGCACGCAGAGCTTCTCCCTGCTGTAGGGGATAGCAGACAAAATATGTTTTCCAAACATTTCTGCTAACAGCTCTATAAATGATATTTCTCTGTTTGATCAAATGTATCAGTCAGCTGCTGGTGTTTGGAACGTGCCTAAGCATCAAAAAATGTATTTTGACATTAACTTTGTTTCTGGCAGAACATTTAACACATTGGAAGCCTTGACGTGTCAAGTCAGTATGCTAACTATGCTGTGGTAGCTCTAAATCGCTTCTGAAAAACTACCTTCAGACTGCCTTTGTCAGACAGACGCAAACACAAACAGAGAATTTGCTCACCAGTGTCAGCGCAGAGGGCACGCAGAGCACGGTACGCTCAGCCATTTACTGATCCCTGTATTAAACCTGCAGGTCATGTCCCACTGAGACCAAGCCATTAGCCTGCTAGGTACTATGTCTTCAACTATATTAAGGAAATAAAGATCTTATAGTCTGATTTGGAATATGCCTGATGTTGAAGTCCTATCTTATTTTTATCCTGCTTTAAATATTTTATAGGTAGATAGAATGATGAAATTCCAGTTTTTTGAATGAAGGAGCTTTGTCTTGGCTCATGGCCCATTACATTCATTTCCTATGAACCTCGGGATCCTACCTGCAGATCCTACCTTGCACTTGTATGGAAGTGTGGATGGAGAAACATCTGGAATTCACACCCAGCAGCACCAGTCCCTCCCTTCCCTCTGGGGAAAGCCGCCGGAGCTGACCCACGGCCACACAACATCGCACCCCACGCGGAGTGTTTCAGGCAGCTGGTGAAGAGAAGGCGAGCAGGGTCCACTCACCGTGTGCCAGCCCAAAGGTTTGGGAGTGAGACAACAGAGATGTCATTTTGGAGGGCTTTGGATTTGAGCCTTCACCGGCACAGCTGGGAAAACCAGAGCAATGTCAAACCAGAGCAGCGATTTATCTGAAAAGCCAGCATCTAGAGCAGCCACTATCATGCATTTCAGAGCAAGATATAAAGAGGGAACTACGGGAGATTTTTCTCCCCTAGAAAAGTCTCCTCCAATCTCCCGCGACAGCAGACTGGCTCCGTACCTCTTCCCACGGCCCCTCCCGTGATGGCAGCTCACAGGCAGCTCGCACCCCGCAGCGATCCCCGGGCCAGCGCTGCATCCCGCTGCGGCAGCCGGCGAGGCCAGACCTGCCGGGACGCATCGCTGCGATCCCCGGGCCTGGGAAATGCTGGTGCACATTCAGCAGTGCAAGCTTTTAATCTCCCTCCAGAAATTTTTGTTCCTGTTAGCTTTAATAACCCTGGCTATTTCTCTTTGTCGTATCAGATGGCCAATCTCTCTATCAGGCTCGGGTCCTCTGTCTAAATGCTGTGCCATGGCGTTCCCACTTAGCATTTAAACTAAGGACTCAGCATTGATAGGGGAATTAGACATTTTATATTGCCATGTTCCATATTCTAACATATTTGAGGTCAGAAAATTATTTCTTTGTGCACTTTTGGATTGCTGCCTATCCATTGCAGTGAAAGTGACTTAGTACGTGCACAAACAGCTCAGGAAAATGGCATTTCCCAGCTGAGGTGGGCGTAAAATGTACTCTAGAGCAGGAAACAGGGAATAAAACCTGTGCTTTCCATTTTGCACTACTCATTCAGGTTGAACTATCGCTCTTGATACCCACCACAAACATGTGCAGGTGTGGGAGGGAGTTGCTGCTGCCTGCTTGTCCGACTGCCTTGCAGCGGACGCAGCTCGGCTCATCGGTGAGTGCCGCTTCAGAAGGGACCATCGGTAATTCAGGAGTTTCACATCAAATCTCCCCTGTTCAAAAGGAAGGTGAAAACCTTAAAAGAGGTCCATAATATAATCATTGCTACAGAAAGACACTTAATACATGCAAGGGCATGAGCAAGCCCTGAAGAAGAAAATACAAAATTACAGTGGTGTGCATATGAAGAGGGTTTTATGCTGATGAGCTGCAACATTTTGCCCAGAGAGATGATGGTTCAGTTATCAACTCTAATATCCTTCTGGTAGGATTTTTTTTTTTTTCTGAATGAAAATTCATGCACAATTATTACCAAGAAAAGAGAGAGGAACCTCTTTTGTTGAATGGGCCACAGTCCTGCATTATAACCTGTTCCACGTTTCCTCTCTGGTCATTTCTTAAATTATTTTATTTTTCGTAAAAAGCCTTTGCAGGACTTTTACAAACAGAGTCTAATACCCAGCAGAGTGTTATCCTGGTAGCATGAACACATTGCTCTGATAGTAGGAGGCAATTTGGAGAAACAAAAAAAAAGGAAAAACTAGTGATAAGGGGAAGAGATCTTGGTTTCTCTCCTTCAAAGCACTGGGGAAGGGAACCTTTGCAACACTTGAGGGAAGTGACCTCAGCACGTGCAGTTTTTAGGTTGTCCCGAGGGTTTTAGTGACAGAGAATGAACAGCGTGTGCACCAACCTCGCTGCAGGAAAGCAGAAAACACAGCACTGGTCCCAGGTCTGCTCCCAGGAGGCTTCCAGCGGCACGGAGTCAGGCCCCAGCCTGCTCTGAGAAGGGTTGGGTGGCTTGAGAACGATGGAAATGAAAACTATGAATCCTCCTACAAGGGGTCATTCTAACTTCAGAACAGGCTAATACAAAAGATGCACATGCTGTGGGGACTCAGATCCAAACACAGCTTCTCATTTTCGTTCACTTAATCATGAAACTCCTCAAGATTTATGATTTTAAAGTAACAAGGACCTGATTTTGCTGCAGAAAAATAACTACATGCTGCATTATCATTTCAGACCTCCCAAAAAAAGCTGTCTGCTTTTTGAATTGAGAGCTAATTTGAACGAGCATTCATTAAATGCCATCAGCAAGAACTAGAGTTTTAAATAAATGAACAAACTAAATTTATTTGAATCCGTACAGCTGACACACAGTTCTGCCATGGCTATGGGAACATTTTCTCTATTCCACTAACCCAGAAACCAAAGCGAAGCCAAGAGGCTTCCGTTGCACTCTGTGTCTTCTGGTGCTGAGCAGTGATTGATGAGGAGGTAGCTGCCTGCAGAAACAGCAATGCATCTCTCCACCGATCAACCGCACGGGTGGGAAGCAGATAAGCCAACACACGAGCAAGAAGACCTTGAGGTGACAACAGCTTGGGGCACGACAGGGACTGCCCAAACAACTCTTTTAA
>Ga0181612_113732_pt1 | contig 18041 bp, 28 predicted proteins | sample HoacroProtozoa21_FD_119630 | JGI IMG/M metagenome (GOLD analysis project Ga0181612, IMG submission 119630) | Hoatzin crop microbial communities from Cojedes, Venezuel. Combined Assembly of Gp0051906, Gp0051904, Gp0051908
CTTGTGTGATACCATTTCACTAATTGGCAATATAAAAAGACACCTTTTACAGTGTCTTTAAATCTGTTATATAGTTCAGCTCTATCACAAAAAGCACCCTATTCTTCAATTGTTTCTATCTTTTCTATTTCGTTTTCTAGGAAAGACCAGCTTTGACCTTTTTTTCGTTCTGGATTACTACTAAATTCTAATTCAACGAACAATTCTCCACAAATTCCGTTTCCTGCATCCACCTTACTTTCATATTCAATAGCAGTCCCAATATATTCATATTTATTTACGTCTATAAATTTTATTTTTTTATTTAAATATCCTCTCACTTTTAATCCTTTCTAGTTGCTGGAACAATATGGGCTCCCTTATTTTTAGAATAATGAATAATAGCAGAATTAGTTAATCCTAAACTTTGCCCAGTTTTTTCATCAATAAGTTCTCCTATGTCTCTATCAACAATAATTACTTCTCTATGCAATTGTGGAGAACTCTTTCTAATTATTCTACCAGTTCCTGCATATTTATCAATGATCTCTTTAATTTCATCATTGCTTAATGTTATTATACTTGGATGATTTCCATTTTTTATTTCTGTATTATAATTATTTGTTCCAACAATATGCTTATCTTGATCTCCTGTATTTAAATTAAGATTATAATTATCTCTAATATGTCTTCTAATTACTTCGTCTTTTACATAGTCTGTAAGATTTTCTTCTTTACTAGCATTATTATATAATTTTTCTGCGTAATTTACAACATTTTTAGTATAATAACTGCCTTTTTTGTCTATTTTTGTTCTATATTGTTCTAAACTTATATTTGTTTGTGTAGATAGATTGTTCAATTCGTCTTTATGAAGTTCTAATCTTGCTTTTTGATAATTTAACGATGCTTTTAGCTCTTTTTCTGATGTATCTGTTGTAATTCCAGTAAGTAGCCTTTGCCTTCCTGCTATTTTCTTTTTATCAACTCTTATTTGCCTTTCCATTTTCCTTTGAAGTTGTTCAGCCTCATACACTGACATTTCTTTGCCATTATATGTAACTTTAGCATTTTTCATTTCTTCAAGTTGTTCATCTGACCACGTTCTTGGACTTCCTTCAAAGTATGGATTCCAATCGTGTCTACAATTTATACCTTTGAATCCATCAACAGTACCATAACCAATATCGTCTTTGCTTAAATAACCTTTTTTGCCACTTAAACTAACTATTTTGCCTTGCCATTCTGCGTGTGATGGTCTTGAATCATTGTGAGCAGTTATTTCCATTAAATCCCAGCCAAGTTCTTCTGCTCTCAATTCTTGCATTTTGCCACAAGTTTGATTTACTCCAGTCATTACATTCATTCTAACAGCATTTTCAAGGCTAGTTTTATGTCCTGATGGATATACAACACTTGCTCCACTCTCTGCGAGGTCATCTATTGCATCCATAATCGATTGTGAATAACTTTTTACTCCAGTTGATACTTCCATATATGCTTTATTAATTATGTTGTAAAATTTCTCTTGTGAAGTCGTTGCGGTTGTCATTGTTAGATTGGTTAGGTTGCCATTTGTTTTATATGTAGAGGCAACTAATAAATCTAACATTGATTTGTCTTGATTGATATTTATAGGATTTAAGCCTGCCATTTTATATATTTTATCATCGTTTTTTATTGTTGTTACTCCAGCCTCTTTAAATATTTTATATATTTCATCATAGCTTTTATTTGTTTCTTTTGATACAGCTTGAACAACATTTGTGTATAATAAGCCCAATTCTTGAGCAATTAGAACATCATTTCTAACAACTGCGTTAGCATAGCCAACAGCGTTAATTCTATCAACTATTTCTTTAATGATTTCTACTTCTAATTGCCCATATATATTTAAGGCTTGTCTTTCTACTTTGTCTAAATAATTTGGAGGTAACATTTATTATTCCTCCTTTTCTTCGTCTTCTTTTTCCTCTTTGTCTTCGTTTTCTTCCTTCTTTTTATCGCTCTTCTTGTTTCCTTCTTCTGCCTCTTCTATTCTGTCTTGTTTTTCTTCTGCTGCGTTAGGATTTTCTTCTGTTGGAAAACCGAATATTTCTTGCGTTGTCATTTTTTCTTCGTTTATTTCTTCAAGTTTTTCTAGGGCTTGTTCTTCTGTTAATCCATTTATTTCCATCAAGTAACCTTTCTTACTTTCTAATCCTTGTTGTACTTCTAATTGTTTTATTGTTCTTCTAGTATTAATATCTTCAATTATGCTATCATCAGGAGTAATAACAATATCTGTTGCCTTTATTCCTTCAATATTGCATATTGCTTTAACTAAATCATATACAACGTCTTTAACTACATCTAAATGATGCTCCCTTGTTCTAAATGCCTCAGATAGCTCACTCATTACTTCTGTTGCTGTTTTATTTCCTAAATTGCCAGTTTGATAGAAATTACTACCTAAACCAACATTTTGACCCAACCATTGCAATTCTTTCTCGATACTGTCTATATGTTCACCACTTCTAATATTAAAATCTATTTCTTTTGCTGGTTGTTTTTCCATCCCCTCAATTGCCACATAAACCTTGTCATTTGCATCGAAATATTGAACGTGTGAAACTGTACCATCTTCGTTTGGAATACTCTTAGCTTTTAACGTCGAGTTATCTACAAGGATTCTTTTTCTACCTAGCTCAAATTCATTTGAAAAACTATCGTATTTTAAGTCAATTGCTTTAAATCTATCAACACTATTGGCAAATATTGATATTCCAAGTGGGCTACTTGTATCAAGGTTGTTTGCTATGTTTGGTCTTAACACTTGGAAAAATGGAACATCTGTTGTTATTTCTTCATAAGCTACCACATTTGGAAATTTTGTACTAAAATCAACTTCTTTTCCAAGTTCATTTTCAACCTTTGATAGATACAATTCATTTTTCTTTTTATATAAGCTATTTTGTATGTCGTATTCGTGGTAAGTAATATGAGTATAATAATTAACCTCTTCTTTTTGCTCTTCTGGGCTTACAGCCTCTGAAAATCTTGATATTGTTATTAATCCATAAATATAACTATTGGTATATTTATATGGAATTATTGAATCGCCTAACACATAGTCAATTGTTGTTATTCCATTATCTTTATATTCAATTAATGCACCATTGCCTATTGCAAGTACTTTTTCAATGAATATAGGAAAATTAATTGTAAAACTATTTATTTTATTGTCCAATACTTCCCATAATTTCTTTGTTGCTTTAAGTGAGCCTAATTTGATTTGTGTTTTTTCAGTCCACAATAATTTTGCCATATCTTCGCATAATTTCTTTGCCATATTCATTGTTAATCTGTCAGCCTCTGTTGTTGTGCCATTTGCAAGCTTTATTTTGTAGTGATGGAAATCCTTAACATTTCCTGCATACCACTCACGCCACATTGCCATATAATCATACATATCGCCAACAGCTAAATCTACATTTTTTCTACTTAATACGCTTTGTATGTTGTTGTATAAATCCATTTTAAACCTCCATTAAAATTTTAAACCTAATTTAACTAAATTATCTTTTATCCAATACTGAAATTCGTCTTGTGTGTGGTCTGCATAAGTATAACTATTGCTATCTGAATGAGTGTTATAATATTGCTCACCACTTGCAAATTCTATTTCTGTTTTATCTGGTATTGGCTTTCCTTTTTCTACGCTGTCTGCCTTCCATTTGTAATTTTCATTTTCTTTTCTAAATATCTGATTATTATTGTTATTTATTACTCTGAATTTCTTTTTTGCTATGAAGTCTTGAGAGTAATCAATTAATTGTTCTTTGTTCGTGCCTTTATCAACAGGATTTAATCGCGTTCCAAAATCCTTATAATATTGATTTCTTAACGCTCCTTCTGCACTATCTATTGTTTCTTTATCTACTGAACATTTATATTTCTGTATCATCTTTCTTTTAAATTCAAATATGTCTCGGCTTAGCTCACTAGGAGCTTTTTTTACTGGTTTTTCATTTGGTGAATAGTAGTAAGTATCTAATAAATAAAAATAGCCGTCTGACCCAAGTCCATAACAACCACAAGCTGTTGCTGACGTTTGGTGACCGCTATCAATTGCAAAGTCTAAATATAATATTTTAACTCTGTTTGTTTCTAAAAATTCCTCTGGAACATATTCAATTAGATCAGGATTATATATTAAGCCTTCTAAACCTATTACTTCGCCTAAATATATCCAGTTGTATCTCTTTTCATCGTTCTTTTTTAGGTTTTCAGCCTCTTCAATTGCTATTTTGCCTATCCATTCAGGATTAACTGTTAAATAAGTGCTATGGCTTATTAAATAATTCTTTTCCTTTTTCTTTTTATCAACCCATTTATTAACCCAATCATATTTATTTTTGGGAGGATTGAAAGAATACATCGCAATAAACCAGTCGTTATTTCCTCTAGTAAATGTTGCCTTAATTTGTTCAATTGTTTCTTCATCTTTAAAGCCTGTTAACTCTTCAAACCATATAATTTTAATTAGCTTGTTTTCATCAATTGTTCCTTTTACTGCCTCAAAGTCTTCACCACCAGCGAAAAAGATTTTATTGTTATTTTTCATAAATGTTATTTCCATTGGTGATACTGTTGCTTTGTAATCCACCTTTTCTATCAAACCCAGTCGCATACAAGCCCTTTTTATTTCCTTGTATACTGATTTTCTTAAATCTGTTTGATGATTACGCAGTGCCACAGCACTACAATTTTCATTTTGTAAACAATTAGTAACAATTTTTAATGCTATCATTGATGTTTTTGTTGAGTTTCTACCACCTTGATATACTTGATTCGTTTTTCTTGAATTAAATGTTCTATAAAAGTGAGGAGCGATTATATCTTCGATGTTTATATTACTATTCATCGCCATCTACCTCCTCTGCAGTAGGTAAATTGTTTATTATTGTAATTCTATCTGTAATTGATTCAGCAATATCACCTTTAATTGATTTATCAAAATCAAGCCTATCATTTTCAATTTTAATTTTATGTAATGAATCAATTGCTCTTCTTTTTGCCTCTTGAACTTTAGTAAGTGAATTTTCTAGCCTATCTATTAGAAGTATAACGCTTTCTGCTTTTGTAGAAGTAGTAATATATTTGCTCATTTCTGTAATAATTAAATCCTTGTTTTTATCTTTCAATTCTTTAATCTTTTTCATAATTCTTAATTCTCTTATTCGCAGTATTCTTATTTCCTCTTCTAGCTCTTCTTGTTTCGTTCTAACAGGTTCATTAAATAGTTCAAGCTCTTCTTCATCAAAACAATCTTTGTATATTTTAGCGTATGCACCAGTTACAACAGCATTTTGATTGCCTTTTTTCATTTCGTTGCATTTTCCACCTGATTTTTCTCTTCTTTTCCAATTATTCTTTTTTACTTGATACATCAACTGACTTTTTGTTATTTTATGTTTTTCAATTATATCTTGAATGGTTTTGCCTGCATCCCAATCTGCTTTTAACTTTTTAATGTTCACATTAGCCCTCCACATCCTTTCTACTATTCTTTACCAAATATTTTTTTATATAAATCAGCCTTAACCTTGTATTCATTTAGCATTGCCTCTTCAAAAGACTGTGTTTTAAATTGTGACCCTCCTAACGTTGTTTGGTACAACCTACAAAATACATATCCTGTACCTTTTTCTTGCATTTTATCTGTTTTTTCATATTCTTTATTATTTATTAAATGGCAAAGATTATAGCTATTGCCTTTAAATCCTTCTAAACCATCTATTCCACAGCAACACATATTGTCGCCAAGTGTACGGAGTCTATTTTCTCCAGAATAGAATTTTAAACCATACTTATGAGCCTCTTCTTTTAGCTGAATAAAGTCTCTTTTTAATACATCAATAGAATATACATAATCGCCTGCTAATTTCTCTAATTTACCCCTTTTCTTAACGAATTTCATACCTTCTAAAACTACTCCATATACTCCCGCTTCTGCAAGCCTTTTCATATTGTCTTTTACATCTTGAAACACTTGTGTCATATATGGTTGTATTCTAACAATTACCCTTTTAACGTTTTTCGACAATATTCTACACATTTCTAATCTTTCTTCATATGTAGGAGCTCCTAATTCTAATTTGTCATATTGTGAGCAAACCATTGATATTTGTACAACACAATTACATTTTTTGAGTAAGTCTAAATATTCTTTTTCAATAATCAGCTTTCCTTTAGTTGATACTACAAAAGGGTACTGTGTTTTTGCGAGCAACTTTAAACACTCATAAGATATTTTATATTTTTTCTCACAAGGTTGAAATGGATCTGACATTCCACCCCAATGCAATGGAATATTCCAATCACACCAATTTGTTTCTTTGGTTCGCTCGCCGTTGATAAAATTTTGGAGAGCTTTTACCGTCTCTCCTTTGTCTACTTGGGAGATATTTATTTTTCTTTGAACAAAACAATATTTGCATTGGTGAGTACACCCTTTGTAAGTATCAAACCTTATTGGTAAATCACATAAAACAATTTGACTTCCTGCTGTTGGCATATTAATTCACCTCCTTAACAACTTCTGCTGTCATTAAGGCAATGAGTTTATCTTTGCCAAACATTTTTACATAAGCAATAAACTTTTCCTCATACATCTTATCTATATTGAAAGTCATTGCGAATTTACTTAAATCATTTACTTTAGTATTAGCAAAATCCTCTTCAAGTAAATCTTCTATAAAGTCTGTTTTTAAATTTTCTATTTCTTCTGTTGTAAATCCTGTTGCAAATAGCTCTTCTTCTGTAAGCTCTAACTCGTTGAATAAATCTTCTAGCTTTCTTTCATCCCAAAAGCCTGCATTTTTATTAAGTGCTAAATTAAGTCTTTTTTCTTGTTTTTCGTCTAAATCAAGGAGTATACAATCAACTTCCTTGTAATTTAAATCTTTTAAGACATTAAATCTTTGGTGACCTCCTATAATTACCATATTTCTTTTATTAACTATTAACGGATCAACCATTCCAAATTCTTCAATGCTGGCTTTTATTCTTTTGTAGCTTTCGTTTTCTTCTGTTAGCTCCATTCTTGGATTGTACTTTGCTGGAATTAATTTTTCTAGTTTTACTTTTTCGATATTCATATACTTCGTTTCCTTTCCCGAAACAAAGTAAAATCAGTTTGCAATTCTTACATTGTCTTTTTATACAGTATTCATAATTCATATTATTCCTCTATTCATTAGTACATAAAAAATAGACACTCTTTCAAGTGCCTATGGGGAAGATATAACTACTTACAATTTTCTCAATTATAATTATAACACAGCGATTTTTTAAAAACAAGGAAAAAAATACGGAAATTATACGGAAATTATACGGAATTTTTTATTTTTTATCTTTTTCTTTCATAATTTCTGTCGTATTCTTTTTGCATTTTTCCAATTGATATTGTTATTGTTTTTTGGATTGAATCGTATGGTCTATCTTTTTTATTTGCTATTTCTTCAATTGTCATTCTATCAATATATCGCCACTCAATCAATTCTTGATTATATCTTCTTAATGTTTTAATTAATGTTTTAACTACGTTAAGGTTTATTTCAAGCTCTTTTATATCGTTGTTCTTTTTGTCTATCTTGTCTTGAATATTAACAACTTTTTCTTCTAGCCTTGATGTTGTATAGCCTTTTGGTTTTGGCATACCATCAAGGTTAGCACTTTGTAATGAATAACGTCTTTCTTCAAGCTCGTATATTTGTTTTTTTAATATCGCAATTCTAGCAATATAATTATTATAATTATCTAATACTTCTTTGACCTCCACCTTTTTCCTCCGTTTCTTATTCTTTTGGCATTATATACACTTTTTCATTCATCTCCTTTTTTGCCATATAAAGATTTACTATTTCTTGTAATATTTTCGCAGCTCTACTTTTCTTTTTATATTTACGCAATGTTATTTGTTTGCTATCGCTCATTATTGATACTATTGCAAATTGTGAGTTTTCTCTAACTATTTTTAAAGCGTCTACATTTATAAAATTTACTACTACATCATCTGTTCTAATTATCATTTTCTTCTTTCTCCAATTCTTTTATTCTTCTTTTTAAATCTATAAGTACTAACTCCACTTGGTCAATTGCATAAAGCAATCCTTCTTTTTGTCCTTCTTTTTCTTTTTCCATTTTATCCTCCTTCCTTATCATATTCCCATATAATAACGTTTACTCCTGGAGTTTTGCTATATCTCTTTTTAATTGATAATTGTGTTACTTGTTTGTCGTCTACATAAGCAACTCCATTTAATGCATCTAATATTGTTTTAGCGATGTTGTCTGTGTCTGGCTTTATTGTTGGTCTAACTCTATCTTGTGCCATTAAAGACTTAATTGTTTTGCTTTTATTTTCTGGTATTTTAAAATCTGCAATTATCTCAACTGCCAAACTTTCAGTCATAAGTTCAAAATCCTTGTATTTGTTTATGAAACATTGTTTAATCCAATTTTCGTATGTTGTTGTTTCTCTTGGCGTGTAAATTGTCATTGTGTATTTATTAAAGCGAGGTCGTTGTTTAGCTTGAAATTTTCCTGGAATATATATTTCTATTACTTTCATATTTTCCTCCTTTGTAGAGGTCTTCTCGTAGCCTAGAACGGCATTTTTATTCTAGACTACTTTTAGACCTGCTCGTTTCAAAAATTTGTGTTATTCATCTTCTTTTTTGCTATCATTTTCGTGAAATAGCTCCCATAAATCAAAACAGATTGGTATTCCTGTTTCTGATCTATAAAGATACATATTGTGTTTTATTTCTCTTTCAAAGAAATATACTATTTTGTTGTATGTGTGTTTAACTGGTAAATTCATCTTTTGTAACTCCTTTAATATAAATTTGGTATATGATTCATATTACTTTCAATCATTTTAAGTTCGTCTGATTTGTCGTATACTGTAACAGTCTTTCCCGTGAAATCGCATTTCTTTTTACCTATTTGAACTACTTTATTCATTTTTTCAAGTTCAGTTAGTCTTGGTGCCGTGTAATTTCTTTCTGCTGTTGGTATAATTCCCATTTCGTATAATTCAAATGCTAATTCTTTAGCTGTTTTAGGTTTATCTAATCTATCAAGTATTTGTTCATAACGAATTTGTTTTTTGTCTTTGATTTCTTCGTGGCTTGCATTTCTATTTATTTCAGATATTTTCATTTTTGCTCCTTTCTCAATTTTTGAATGGTGGCAATGGAAAGTTTACTCCTTTAGTGATGTCATAATATGGAATCCCTGCCTCTTCGCAGTGTTCTCTTAAATTTTCATACCAATATGAACTGTTTAAGTTATAATCTTTAATTCCTCCAAGCTCTGTAATGTTTGTAACTATTTCTGCTATCGTTGGAAAGAATTTATTATGTGTAATAATATGGTCAACTGTTTCTTTAAATCTTTCGTGGTTATAATTTTTAAATTCTTCCCAATAAAGCTTGTATGTATCCGAATCTAATTTTTTAGAATAGCAATTTTGCAGTCTATTCATTTCTGATATAAATTCATTTTTATTCATCATCTGTCTCCCTTAAAAATTTTTCTATCTCTGCTTGTTGGTCAAAACCTTGGCTGTATGTTTTATTATTTTTATTCTTGTAATTACTTTCTTCTCTCTTTAAATCTTCAATTGTTTTAATGTTTGCCTCATACCAATTATTCAGAACTTTTTTAATGTAATTCCATTTTCTTACTCCTGCATTTACAGCAACATCAATAGCTTGTTTAATAAGTTCTTCTGTCATACCATCTTCAATATAACTTTGTATTGTAGTAAATGTTGTACTGTTTAATGTTCCAATATACGTTTCATAATATTGAATTAAATTGTCATCAACCGATATATTATTTTCCTTATTATCTTTATTATATTTATTATTATTATTATATTGTGGTTGATTGTTGGTTATTTGTTGGTTATTTGTTGGTTGATTGTTGGTTATTTTGCTGGTTGCTTTTCCTTTATCTCTTTGGTAAAACTCATAATTTACAATGGTTATAAGCGTAAATCTGTTGGTTGTTTTGATGGTTATTTCTTCAGTTGTTTCTAACTTTTGTAATGCAGTTCTTACTTGTTGCTCCGATAACTTGGTTTCTTTAGCTAGCTTTTCTCTTGATGTAATAATTTGTCCAGGGAGAATATTTATTCCGTGCCACTTTCCAGGAGTCCAATTTGCTGTAAAAATTAAGTGTAGAAATAATCTGTATACAGGTATATCATCGTACCATTCCCACTCAAGTATCTTGCGATGTATGTTAACAAAACCTTCTGTATACATTGGCTTTTCCTCCCTTTTGTACTATTCTTGTTCATTAAAGAAAAATTGATTATCTTTGTTGTCTTTTTCTCCGTCTGTTTTATTTTCTGCTGGTTGTTGATCTGTTTGAACTTCAACAACTTCTGTTTCTGTTGGTATTTCTCCATTGTCTACGCTATCTATATATTCAAAATTTCCATCATCTTTAATTAGAGTCTGGTCTTTTTCCATTGCAGTTTGTAAATCAATGCTCATTATTCCCCATTTGGAAATAAGTTGTCTTAACATTGTTTTGTAAGCCATACCATCAAAATCTTTTTCCCAAAATGTATAACCTTTTTTAGCTTTGTATCCTGCTGAATACTTCATTGCGTGATTTTCCATTTTAGACTTTGACCAATACAAAGTTTTTCTAAATCCGTTCATATATTCAAACATTGCATAATAGCCAATTGTTTCTGCCTTTTCTCTTTCCTCTTCATCTTCAATTAACTGTACTTTTATTTCTTCATTTAATGGATCATATTTAATTAATTCACCCTCTTTTATTGCCAATACATTAAGTTTTCTATAATACCCGCTTCTGATTGCAAGTTGAATATAACCTTTATAGCCAATTTGAAACTGTGCAACCTTGCAACCTCTTTTAGAGTCGTTGAAAGGTACCATATAAAACTGACCAAGTTGAGGGCTTGGGCTTAAATTTAAAGCCTGTCCAACAAGAGCTGCCGAAAGTATTGTTGAATTATCACATTCTGCAAGTTGTGGATTTGTACTAACTGCTGAAATAATACTTGTAACAAATTGTTGCCCTTTTTCTCCTCCTACCATTTCATTTATTTTTCTTTTCATTGCATCAGTGCCTAAAAATGCACTAAATGTTTGTTTTTGTGTTGCTTTAACTAAACTATTTTTAACTGCCATATTATTCACCCTCCTCTAAATCTTCAAATACTTTTTTAAGTGTTTTCGCACTTTCTTTTGATATTGGTATTTCAATTTCATATGTACCTTCGTGATATGCTTTTGCATTTTTAAAAAATGTTTCAAACCAATCTTCTACTAAATCTATTGGCACATCTCTTTCAAAAAGATTGTTACATACTAAGCATAAAGCTGTTAAAATCCCATCCAAAGTTCCATCTACTGAAACACTTGATGGCTTTTTATCGTGATAGTCAATTTCTATTTTTGCTGACTTTGGAATTTTTTTATACTTCTTCATTTTCATTACCTCCTAAATATTTTTAACTTCTATATTGTGTTCTTTAAAATATCGTTGTAATTCCAATAATTGTGTTCTTGTTGCTCTCACTTGGAATTTTGCAACCATGATTTCTTCTTCTACTTCTTCAACTTTATGTTCTTCTTTCTTTTCAAGTGTTTCTTTTATCTTCTTTTCTTGTTCAACTTTGTTTGTAATTTCTTTTAATGTGTCACCTAAAACTGAATCCTTATGTAAATTATTAAAATAATAATTCTTTGCTGTCAATAATAAATTTTCATCTTTAACTTGTGTTTCTATTACATCTAAATCATCGTTAATTTTAATTATTAGGCTGTTTAATTCTTTTTCAATGTCTTTTATCTTGTATGTTTTATTAAACCATTTAGGATTGAATATCGTATCAAAATTAACTAGCTCTTTAAATTTCTGATTGCTCATATATGAATCAAATGTATTTTTAATTAGTTCCTCTTTTTCAGCTTGTTCCTTTAATTCATATTCTTTAACTTGTTTATCTATATGATTTGATGCATCACTTATTATTGTTTGTAATTCTTTACATTTACTTTCAAAATCTTCAAAAGGTTTCAAAAATTCTTTTTTAACTCTTATTTTTTCATCATTTATAGCTTTAGCAACTTTGTTAAGTGTTGCTCTATCTGTTTTTGCTGTTGCCATATTTTCTTCTGTATAAACTAATGACTTGTATTCTTGTGCTTTTTCTGTTACCCAATTTTTTATTTCTTCATAGTTAAATTGGACTGGTGCTAATTCTTGTATTTCACTAACTTTTAAATCCATATTAATCCTCCCTACTAACAATTATGTATTTCAATAATTCTTTACCCTTTTTAGCTTTATAAAAATTTTCTAATTTTTTATTTTGTCTACTATTTCCACAATATCTAAAAACTACATAATCACCCTCATCGTGATCTAATACTGTGTAAGCAAGCTTTTTTATTCCAAGTTCTTCAATTTTCATATATTTCATATATGGTGAAACTTGTTCTAAAAATGTTCTTTTTGCTTTTTGAGTTATCTTTGGGCTTAAAATAACTACGCTTTCATATTTATTAAATCTCATAATTCCTCCTACATTATTGGTAGTGTTCTTGAAGGTCTTCTTTTTTCTTCTACGCACTTCCAAAATTCAATTTCTTTTTCTTGTAAAATTCTGATACTTTCTTTTACATCTTCATCAGATATATCTATAAAATATGTTTTATTTGCCTGATATTTTTCATCATATGTTAACTCTGCGAATAAATAAGCAAAATCTGCGTTTACAACGTTCATATAGTGTAATACTTGTGTGTAATAATTCCACGGAATATTGTCGCCTTTCCATTTTTCTTTATGCATACTCTGTCTTATATCTGATGTTTTAATTTCTAATATTCCTATTTTGCCAGTTTTTGTATCTGTAATTTTTCCATCTAAACTAGCAAATAAAAATGGATATTCTTTGTGTCTTATAATTGTATTTTCTTCGTGTTCTACTATTAATTCAGGATGTTTAACTTTAAAGCTTTCTCTTAAAATATTTTCCATATCAATTCCATATTTAACGTATGGTTTATCAGATATATCTTCACTTTCTGAAATCCCAAGTTTTTCTTCCCACAAATCAATGTTGCTTTTATATGGATTGAAACCCATAATCGCACTTGCATCAGAGCCACCTATTCCACTTTTACGTTCTTTTAACCACTCATCTCTACTTGGCATTGTTATCACTTCCTTTCAGAAAGTTTTTCATTCTTTCAGGTATAACAATTAAGGTATTGCATATTTTGCAACATCTGCCATTTTTTACTGGCTCAGCGTTATGACTTGTTTTATCTTCAATTTGTGTTCCACAAATTACACATTTCATAGCTTTCCTCCTTGATTTTTATTCAAAAATGTGGTAGCATTACATACATAAAAGGTATATATATGCTTTTTGAAAAGAACTATTTTTGGCTGTGGTTTGTGTCAGATAGTTCTTTTATTTTGTCGTCTTCTGTAATGTATTTTGCATACATTTCTTTCATATCTGTTGCATAGCTTTTAATTTGGCTTATTTTCTGCATATTATTGCCATAATCATTTCTGCTAGCAATTTCTTCCATTCTTCTAAATGCATAAAAACAATCGTATGCTAAATCGTGTATTTCATCGTTTTTATGTCGTAATTGATTAGTAAGTGTGTTAATTTCCACTTGTTGTCTTTCTGTTTTTTCGCTCATTGATTTAAATTCTGAATAAAATCCCATATTATTTTTCCTCCATTTCTTCTAATATAGTTTCGTTGACTAAAACTGTTAATAATCCAAATAGTGGTATTAAATACTCTCCACCGTATGCGTGATATCCTCTCAAACTTTCTGCGTATGGTATAGCTTTGATTGTTGCTATAACTGAAATAACAACAGCTATAATTTCCATATTCCTTAAAATAAATTTCTTCCAATTGATTTTCATTTGTATTCCTCCTATTAATCTTTTTTTCTTTTTACTTCGTACCATTTCCTTATCGCACTTCCTAAAGCAACTTTTTCTTTTCCATAATTTTCGCTTGGAAAATCCTCAAGATTATAAATTTGTTGTGCCGTTGGAACACTGCAATTTCTTAATTCAGCAAATTCTGCTGGACTATAAAAAACATCATCTTTTAATTCCTTCATTTTCTACTCCTTTCGTTTTGTGTGGTGTCCGCATTTTTTAAATTTTTCAAATTTTCCTCCTTTCTGTTCATTATTTTTGAACACGTTAAGATAAAAAAATATACTTGTGCCAATCCATATTATGCTTTTCACAATATGAAACTATTGCTTTGCAGAATTTTGCACTATCATCAATTGCTTTTCCATTTAATACCAGACTTACATAATTTCTTGAAACGCCTAATTCATCTGCAAACCAGCTTTTATTGTTTCTGAAGTTATTCTTAACGAGTACATTAATTTCATCAATATTTAGCCTCATATTTTTCTCCTTTCTTTTGTTCACTTTTTTTGAACAAGCTTATTGTATGTTAAAAAAATATAAATGTCAACACTTTTTGTTCATTTTTTTTGAAAAATTTGTTGATTTTTTCGAAACATTAATGTATACTATGGTTGGAGGATTTAAAAATGTTTGATAAAATTACTTTTTCGAATATTTTAAAAAATATTCAAGACACATATTCTTCCCAAGAAGAATTTGCAAATAAATCTAAAGTGGGAAGAACTTATTTATCTTCATACATAAATCAGAAGAAGGAAATTCCCCCAAAGGAAACAATTCTTAAAAAGTTAGCAAATGCATCAAATGGAGTTACTACTTACAAAGAGCTTTTATATATATGTGATTTTCTTGATTTTCAAGAGATGCTTTTTTATAACGTCTTGACTACTACTTTTAATAAACGAGTACATCTGTTAAAAGATATGGAAATCAATTCAGATATTATAAGAAGTATTTATTTGTATTTTTTTGACAGCGGAATTGATATTAATAAAATTATTAATGAAAATAAACTCACTGAAAGTCAGATAAAAGTTCTTACTAATTTTGTTAATGATGTTTTAAAAGATGTAAAAAACAATTATACATATATAAGTAATATTGTAGATAACGCATATAATTTTGAATATCAAAAAAAATGCAGGGATGTTTTTGTTAATTTACCGATTTATATTTTAGAAAACAAATCGCTTATAGATACAAAGACATCTAAACTTTTTGAAGTTGAAAACAATGATTGCGATTATTTTGCGTGTAAAGTTTTAGACCCTTTTATACACTATAGCTTGCCTAACAACAAATATTTAATAGTACAAAAGGGTTCATCTTTTGAAAATAAGAAATATTTTATTATAAAGAAAAATAACGAATATTTAATAAAACAACTAATTGAAAATGATAATAATTATATATTAGTTTCTACTACTAATGAAAATGATATTGCGGTTAAAAAATCTGACATTACAATAATAGGTAAAATAATTATATAGGAGGTATGTATGCTTAAAATAATTGGAATATTCTTTCTAGTTTGTCTATGCATTTACTTCTTGCCTTTCATATTGCCTGTTGTGTTAATAATCACTATATATATTGAATGTTATTATAGAAGTAAAAAATTTAATGAATTAAAAGAAAGTATAAAAGACTATACTAAAGATTGCAACGAATTAAACGAACATATTGAAGAATTAAAAAATACATATAAAAATAATTTTCGCAGTTCTAATTTAGGGACAACCACCTACTCTAATACTAGCAATTATAATTACAAAAAACCTTTTATGAAAAATATCCAGCAAGCTACCGAAGTATGTGATTGTTCTTTAACTGTATGTAGAAATGCTCAAAGAGAACCATTTAAATATTTTTGTAAATACTTTCACGTTCCAGAAAATGAAGAAACGTTAAATATTTTTGAAGAAACGCTTAATGACTTTTCTTCTGCTGAACAAGGTAAAGAATTGCTCAAAAAACAAGAAGAAGAAATTGTTGCCACTATCAGCAACAAGATACCTTTCCTTGTTAAGACATTAAATCCAAATCGCTTGTATCAAAAATTAGGATTTACACCAATTGACCTTTCTCAAATGTATTTTCCTAAATATACTTTTCAATATGTAAGTGCTGGAGGTAATAGTTCAAACAAAGTGGATTTACTTTTTGATATTAATAATTTAAATGATTTTGTAACATATCTTTCAGAAAAAATAAAATTCAAAAAGAGTGTTAAAGGTCAAAGAGCATTAATGACAACAGCTTTAAGAGAAAAAATAAAACAAAGAGACAATTTCACTTGTAAAAAATGTGGTATTTCTACAGAAAAAGAGCCTCATCTTTTACTTGAAATAGACCACATTGTACCACTTGCAAAAGGTGGAATAACTTCAGAAGAAAATCTTCAAACTTTATGTTGGAGATGTAATAGAACTAAAGGTTCTAAACTTGAAGAGGAACAAAAGATTACAGAAAATTAAATAAAAAACGAGTAATGTGTATGTTTTTGCGGACACCACACATTACTCAAGAACGTAAACACTTCGAAAAGTGAATACATTTATAATTATAATGTAAGTGCCTTCATTTTTCAAGTGAAATTTTGAAAAAATGGAGGTAAATTTTTATGCCAAAAACTAGATCACGTGGTAATGGCGAAGGAACAATATTCAAAAGAGAAAAAAATGGCAAAATGTATTGGGTAGCCGAATATACTTTGGATATGGTTGATAAAAATGGCAGACGTAAAAGGCGTACTGTTTATGGCAAAACACGTCAAGAAGTAAAAACTAAATTAGAAAAAATTCTTGTTGAACTTAATACAAATACCTATGTTGATAAATCAAAGGTTATATTTAAGGATTTGTGCAAGGAATTTATAGATTCAGGTTATAAAATGAATAAATTAAGTGAAAGCTCTTATTTAAGAAAAATGCACACATATAACGATATTTGCGAGCATTATATGGCTGATATGGAAATTCAGAAAATTAAAGAAAGCGATGTAAAAGACTTTTTGTTTTTTATAACTAAATATTCTAATTCCGTTATTGGCAAAATATATGGAATTGTTAACAATACATTTAAAAGGGCAGTTAGAAAGAATATAATCTCTTACAATATACTTGATGATAAAATTGAATTTTGCAAGCCTAAATCAGTAAAAAAAGACAAAGTCGTTCACGGCTTTACCGTTGACGAACAACAGAAGTTTTTGAAGGCTCTAAAAGAAGATACAAGTTATAAATATCACTATCATTTTTTATTGAGTCTCTACACAGGGATGCGTATGGGCGAAATAAATGCTTTAGATATTGATGATATTGACTTTGAAAATAAAATGATTCACGTAAGAAGAACGCTTACAAAAGATAAAAACGATATTACTATTATGGGAACATACGCCAAAACTAAAAATGGAGTTCGTGATATTATTATGGACGATCAAGTCGAATATATAATAAGGCAGTATTTGAAAAACGAATATATTCCTAATAAAGAGCATTTACTTTTTTACAATATAAAGAAAGATTGTTATTATACTACTGGGCAAATAAATATGGTTTTTAAACGTTTTTGTGAGCATTACAACATTGGTATAGGGTACGATGTAAATCAGCATATGTTACGCCATACATTTGCCACAAGATGTATTGAATCAGGAATGCCTGCAAACGTTTTGTCTAAAATAATGGGACACGCAGATATTAGAACTACACTTGAAATTTATTGTGATGTTTTTAACAATTATGAAAAAGTACACGCTAATAGAACGTACGACTATTTAAATAAAAATCAATTGCTACTTACAAAACATAATGATGTTATACCTACAAAAGAATTAAATTTTATGGTGGAAAAATTACAAAAAATGTATCAGAAACAAGACGATAATCTAATAAAAATAATGAAATTAATTAAATAATTTGTACAGCCGTAAGTACAGCCGTGCGAAATAATTTTAAAATATTTTGTATTTATTTTAAAATATATTGAAACGCTGAAAGGCAATAATAAAGGGCTTTTGAACCACTTTCAAA
>Ga0181612_101085_pt1 | contig 18038 bp, 11 predicted proteins | sample HoacroProtozoa21_FD_119630 | JGI IMG/M metagenome (GOLD analysis project Ga0181612, IMG submission 119630) | Hoatzin crop microbial communities from Cojedes, Venezuel. Combined Assembly of Gp0051906, Gp0051904, Gp0051908
CCAGCACACCAAAGTCCAGGCACAGGTGTGGCTGACAGTGTCTCAGCACAACAGCCCCCACACCCCAACCCAGTTCAGGGAATCAGGCCAGGGACACCTTGTTTCTACTGCCATGTCTGTGACCATCTCACTGCCTGGCAGTGGCTGCTCAGGGTGAAGACAGCCAGCAGAACTGGGCTGGGCTCAGGGCAGCGCAGAGTCAGCCCAGGTTGTCCCTCTGCACAGCCGCTTGGCAAAGGCCACAGTTAGGCCACAACAAGGCCATGGACCAGCACTGCCACACACTCATCCCACCAGCCCCTAGGAAGGAGCCACCAAAGGATGCACCAGCTGCTGCAGCAAATTAATTTTCTCTACTTCTGGGAGGAAAAACAACCCTATGATTATCTGCTGCCTTAGTTTCCCAACCTATGCAATGAGAAACCTGTGTCCTGGGACTTGGGCAAGAAAGAGAGCTTTAACAGTGAGAGAATACCAAGAAACCTGGATAAACAGCCTTGAAAGGATGAAGGATGCCCTTTCCTTGAAAGGCAAGTTAACAATCCCAGCTGCAGGCAACCAGTTACTCCTTCAGCAAGCTCAAGACTCTGGTGAGGCGTGGTTCAAATAGCTGCCCTTGCCTGGTGTTGCTAACTTATGAGATAAAACCTAAATACTCATTAAAGCAGCACTTGGCAGAAACCCCATCCTCAATTACAAAAATAATTTCATTTTTTTATGAGTCTGAGCCTTTGGGGGCTCATAATCTAATTAAATAAAGCTTTCTTACTTTCCTCTTGCCTGCTCCCCTAGCTTCTGTTGTAGCAGCAAAGACAAATGTATGTTATTATTTTAGCAGAATCCCCCTGCACTGTGTATCCTCTTCTGGTCAGAAACCACCTCAGTTCCCCCCATGCCTGTGCCCTGCTTGGGAAGGCTGTGACCGTAGCCTGGTTGCTTTTGTTCCTAGAAAGTACCTGAAATACCAGGGTCCCAGTCCAACTCCATCCGCTTCCACCTTCTGGGTACCTAGTGGCCTTTTGAGGAGCAAACATGCAGAACCTGGCAGCAGCAGAGCCCCAGTGAAGGTAAGCTCTGCTTGGGAGCGTTGCCTTGTGCCGTGCTGAGTGCAGATCGTATCCAAGTTTGCAAGATCCATCTGCCAGGATCTGCACTGGGGAAATGACGCTGCTTCAGTACATGCAACAGGGAGAGGTTGCAGGTGAACTGGAGAAGGTGCCATCAACTCCTTCTGTATGTGTCCAACACCAGCCAACATCAAGTGGCCATGCACAGAGTGGACAGAGACCTCTGCAAGCAGGACTGGGGCTTGCTGTGGAGGATGCTACAGTCAGCAGGTCCTGCTATGTATAGAGCAACACATTGGTGTTTCTCCGAGCTGGTGTCAGACCATCCAGCTCCAGATTGGGTGCTGAAGCAAGGCAGGGAGGTACCACAGGGAACTTCCTCTCCAACTCTATGAGGCTTTTTCCCAGAACTGTGTGAAATTTTTTGGAAAAATTGTTCATTGGCTAAAAATTGCAATTACAGGTCACCTGAATCTTACCTGGATTTGTGATACATTTGTACTGAAACCATTGAAAAGCTGGATTTAAAAAAATAACCAAAGTGTAAAAAAAAAAAGTTAAAAAATGTCACAAGAACTGAGATTTATGCTTTGACATTGGAGCATGTTAGCAAACACAGAAAACAAAAATTGAAAACAAAAATTGAAACCCTTCAATTTGGTATGGTATTACAGCATTTCCCTACAATATTACAATTTTTTAAGGATTTAAAATAAAAAAACTTTGGGTCAAATTTGGTTTTTCATATCAAGAAAATAATAGAGACAACAGTCACACAGGGGAGGAGAAGCTAGAAAGGTGACCAAGCTCACATCATTTTCTCTGGAGTTTTCAGTATGGTTGGTGAACCGTAAGCATATCAGTCACCTGGGCCTCATGTAAGTTTTCCTGCTCGATGGTTCTCAGGAGAGCTCGGAGGCTTATGCTCCAACCCCCGAAAAGGGGGCAGCACTGGGATTACTCTCCTAGAGCAGATCTGCAGGTTTTGTCTTTTGAGAGGGGGGTCGATTCTCCATCACAGAGCCACAGAAAGGCCACAGAGAGATGAGGAGCTCAGCTGCATTGTCTGGAATGGAGATACAGGATGGGAAGTAACTGCACAAGCCACCAAATCCAGCTGTGAGTCCCTTGGTCCAGAAAACACTTCATCTAAATCACAGAGTGGTCTTGTCCCCAGTGCACTTCCTGTCACACTCACAGCACACTTAAAGCTGCAGGAGAGACTGGGGTCCTCACGATGCTAAGGTGACTCAGCTGGAGAGCAGGAGATACAAAACCCGTGGGCTGGGATTTTGCCATAGCAGAGGCTTTGGGAGATGATCCTAGGAATCAAACCGCGTCCCATGCTGTAGCGGAAGGAAGAAAATGCTGCGATGAATCCCATGCCCATCCTGCTTGAAAGGAAACCTTGGCCCTTGCCTGAGCCCTGATGAGGTGTCCCAAGGCAGCTGGCAATGACAGGGCATCCCACCAACATTACCTTTGTTGAGAGCCATTGGTAACACAAAGGTACCAATACCCTGACCAGTTTGCATGGGACCCCTCAGAGAGGCACTAGGAGGAAGCCTTCCGATGTGGTCTCCTTTTCCAGGTTCCAGTGCAAACACAACTCCTGTCCAGAACACAGGGATCAGCTGATCCTTCAAACCACCCTGCCACAGATAGCCTGAGACACTAGTCCTGTCTCTTCCACAGCCACCAGCTGGGCCCTCCAAGACTGGCTTACATACCACAGAGCTGAAAAACCATAAGGGAAGGATGTGGTGCAATGAGAAGGAGGAAGAGGAAGGAGTGGAGGACATGTAAACAGTGACGGTGAAGAGACAGGTGACAAACCACGCACCCAGTGCCAAGCTGAAGCCCAGAGCCTGGAAAAAGCATGGAGAGCACAAGAAGGGACTCGAGCTCAGCTGCACTGTCTCTGCTCAGGCTGCCTGCAGCTCCTTATGTTCTGTTGCCCTGCCTACCTTCAGGCAATGACAATAGCAGCATTTGCTCTAAAGAAGGAATCACTAGTATCCCTACCTGGGACTTGAGCAGAACCAAGCGCTGCCCAGGGTCAGGAAAGCCAGATTATGGACTGCAGGGAAAGACCTCCCTGAGCATCTCAGCCTTTCATCTCCTGAAGCTCCTGCAGGAAGACAAAGGGACAGCAGTAAGGATGAAGGGTGAGGTGGTTACTGTTCAGGTTGGACAAGTGCCTCTCCACCGGTGAGCCCAGCCTGCTAGCCATCTCCCCAGGGTCACAGAGGAAATGAGGAAGAGAGCCAGAACTGGCCTTGTCCCTCTTGCCTGTGATTCCTGCACCATAGCTGCCACAGAAAAGCATAATGAAGTTCATGTACAGAAGGTATCACTCCTTTGAACCCATCTGACCACTGAGAGCTTGGGTGCACTGAGCCTCACATGGACCCTGTCCCAGCACATCCCTGGAAAGGCATGTCCCTGCTGGTAAGGAGGACATTTTCACCCTCAGCAAATCTGGCAAGGAGATATCTCCATGTTAGAGACTTTGTCAACCAGCAGAGCAACCAGTAACCTCAAGAGATGTGGCCCTTTACAGAAGCAGATTACCCACTCCAGCGACTGCATGCATGCAATCTCCAAGCAGGCTTTCCCTCAGCAGGAATCGCTGTGCCCATAGCCAACCCTTTGGCGTCAGTACCAACAGCTCCATCCCAGCCCAGAGAGCATCCTTCTGGCAACGCCATCTATGTATGCAAGTCTACAGGGCCACACACAGGTGACTGAGGTGAGCAGGCCTCTCCATTTCCTTCTGGCAACAAGCACCAGCTCCAGCTTTGGGCAAAAACACTGATACCACATGGGGCAAATCCACAGATGGAGAAGGCACTCCAAACTTCAAAGGAGACTTTTCACTTCAATCCCTTTAACATTGTGGCCCGACATACTCTGCGCTATCTGCCTCCTGGCAGGAATAGCATATACAAATGACAGCATGGGCTGAAGCTTGTGGCAACATCGGGTGGAGGGATCTTCCCCAGCGGGAAAACCCATGGAGAAAGGGGACAAAAAGGTGTCAAATGACAGGATGGGGGGAAGAGAAGAGATGAGACCATAGGTGGAAATCAAGAAAAGCAACACAGGGTATTACAGCATGGGACATGCGCTGTGAGCAGCACCAGTGGGGAGAGTGGAAAGCCAAGACACCTGTAAAGGCTTCATACTCAGAAGTGGATGCAACCATAAAGAGAAATAAAGCGGATACCTCCTGCCAAGCACTAAGTATTCAGCTCCATGTGAAGAGTCATATGATGGGTCACATAATGACATCAGAGGGGGCTTCATTTCAGTTACCCAGTAGGTGGAGTCAGAAATGCGTGTCCTCATCTTGGACAACACAGAAGCTGGTGTAAAACTGCTTGACTCCCTCTTGCCACACACTGTGCAGCTCTAATGAGTCACCCCAGCAAAAAATCACCTTTACTCCATCCACCTAATCTCTGTGAACCAGTACTCCCATTACCACCACTCTCCCACTGCACCTGCAAACAGGACCACACCATCCAGATATGAAACTGGCCTGGTGGTCAAAGAGAGAGGCTTTCTGGCAGAGCTCCTGCATCCTCTGCCCAGCAGTGCTGCTGTCACCTTGGCAAACTCACTTGACTACACCAAGCCTCAGTTTCCCCAGAGAATAACACAACCATGTCCTAGGGTGGACTGAAGAGTGATAACATGATGAGACAGGAGGGAACTCGGTACTAATTCAGAACTACTTGGCTTCCAGCCTCATGGGTCCAAGGGGATCTCCAGGGAAAACCACCAGCTTCAATGCTACTTGTGCCTAACTTTTACAGGGAAAGAAAAGGCAAAATGAGAACCATCCATTTTGTGAATCAGCCATCTCTCTGACTTCCCCTCTGGGCTCAGCTGCCTGCTTTCAGACTTTATCCATTGTTTGCTTGGACTTGTACAGGAAAAATCACGTTAAAGAAAATCCTAGCTGAATCACACACTTTGCAGCAGATACAATGGACAATTTGACAGGGACAGGAGGATTTAGCTATTTTAATACAAAAATATCTAATGATAATATGCTACACTCCTGGCTAAAAACATTATCTACTGGCACGGGGGAATTTAAGCCATAATACTAGCTACTATAATGCAGGCCTGGAACTCCATGCAAGCATTACCCTGATCCAACAGCTACAAAGCTCTGTTTATCCTAGTAATTAATTCTCTCTTACATTCAGTGATACAATTAGAGAAACACTGCCATTCTGATGGGCTTGTTCCCACCAGTGCCTTTTACTATATTTACATCTCCACAATAGGCTTGATCTTACAGAAAAGGGTGAAATTGCATTTATGGAGACAATGCCACATGCATTCCCAAAGCATTTTATAGATGTAAAGTTAGGCTCCAAATTGCACGTTTATTGTGTGGGCACACAATGAGCTCAGATTAAATATTGACTAAAGCCAGCCTAACACCCAAAATAATGAAGATGTGCACAATAGTGTGATTTACTCCCAGCCGCTAGAGAAATACACATCTGTAACATATAACATGCCCTTCCCACAGATATACTCTTTGTATTCTAGCTAGCCTTAGGCAGGAAAATATCATTCTCATAAATTATGGATTCTCTTTCCCAACTGCCGACACATTCATGTTGCCAGTTGCAATGGAAACAAATATAATAACAAAAAACAAATGCCATTCCTCCGATACAGTGATGAGCAGGTGACTGGCTCCTTGTATTCTGAAAGTTGAGGCAGGAAAATGGAAAATAAACATGGCTAAAATCAGAGAATCCTTTCCCTTTTGTGCCCCCAGATGTGGGAGCCAGCAGGGACGTGTGGACATAGCAGGTATCTTTTCAGAAAGTACTCCCAGCCCTAGCTGTGCTCTGAAAACTCTCTGTCCTTCTCACGCCTTCCTCCTCCCAAGACATGTAGAAGACATTCAGGGAGACACAAACGCTAATATAACAATTATGATAATAACACAACACTGAACAGGGGCAACACACACCCTTCACAGCAGCTCGCCCTCTAAATCCTCTAATATGGTACTGCTTCATTCAAGATTAAAAGAAATTGTAACCTAGCATAGACAAAAAGACACAGGAGGCAAGGCAGGATCTCATTCAGCAGTGAAGCCCCACTCCAGACCAGATGCAGTCATATCACTTCAGCTTCTCTGTACCATCTCCATGACAACCATGTAATTTGGATGCAATAACCACTGCCGAATCGATCTTTAAATGTAGCTTTGTTATAAAACATAATACTGAACATGTCAGGCTCAGGATAAAGAGAAGTAACTCCCTACCAATGAGGACTACGATTTAAGAGCCCCCCCTTTAATTTTCAGCTGCCAAACAGTTTGGCTATTTCAATATTTGCATGGATGAACAGATTTTAAAATCAGTAACAGCAAACACCATTTGTGTGTGCATGTGTGTATGGCGTGCTGTAGTATAACATCTCAAACGAGACACTACACTGAGAGCTGGAAAAATGTGTCAATGTGCATTCAGAGAATGGACATCTTTCCTCATGCACACGCGTGCACACGCACGCACACACATACATACACACACACACGTATCAGGGAGACTCAATCTCTAGCAAATGAAGCACACAGCTGATGCATCAAATAATCCTAATAAGAATCAAAAATGGTATAACTAGGTAAAATAGTATGGGGGATCTATGTACTGCCTGTCAGACAATAAGAGCAGGGGATTTCATGTTTGCACTTACCCAAGCAACGAGCGGTTAATTTTTTGGTCCCTTCACAAATGCAGCTCCCTTTTCTCTTCAACAATCCATGCAAAATAATCTGCAGTCCCACCGACGGGGGAGTGGCCCCGTCCCTCCCCCTCCACCACCTTCCTAGACCTCCCTGTTATTGGCTTCCTTCTCCCTTCCCTCCTGCTCTCCTTCTCTCTTGCTGGCGATGGTTACACCTCTCAGCCTTCCCCCAAGGTGTCAAGAGACTGCTGGGGATCCAGCAGGCAGGGTGGGAGGGGACAGGGAGAGGGGGAGGAGGCAAGGAGTGATGTTGAATTTTACTGCAGAACATAAAGCATAAATTGGAAGAAGTGAGGGACTGGGTCTTTTCCCAACACTATCCGCTTATGGATTGGTTGGCTTTTCTGCTACAGGCATTTTGCTTACAAATGTACACATCCTGAACACGGGCCATGTGCTTTGTATGACCCGTACTGACCAGCCATTTCGGCTCTGGGTATGTCTCCTGTTAGCAGAGAGGGAGTATTATTCAGAACTTCTGAACTGCACAAACATACACTGATTTTGCCTTCATCATAATGAATGCTTCACTGATACAGGGGAAAGCGTACTGAGTTCTGCCCTGGAAGCTTCTACTCCCAACTTTCGCCTGTGCAAAGACAGCAGTTCCAGAGTGTTTTAGGAACAGCAACTACAAACTAATTTTTGTAGAGGGTTTGACATTCTTGGCTATCTTGATTATTGATTTCACTAATGTTTTTCTTGCTAGTTCCCCATTTTCAGGCAGAAAAGAGCATTTAAGACAAATAGTTGTTATGCATGGGCAGAATACTATGTTCTAACAATATTACAGTATTATAATCCCACTGGAGTACAAAAGGGTAGAAAGCTCTTTCTCAAAACGTGGAGGAATTAAGGATGACAATCAAGGCATCATTCTGCTTGAAGAAGTGCTTACGAGGACAATCAGATTTCTTTGCATGTCTGAACATGTTCCCTGGGAGGCAATGCTCACAAGGTTGTTAACAAGGAAATGCTCCTAAACTACTTCCTTCTGCAAAAGGGTGTGCTAACAAAATGGCAGAAGGACAGAAGGGTATTGAAGCAATGAACTGACCCCTGTATTTCCACTTCAGATGCTTTTAACAATGAGTTTCTCCCATATGACAGGGTTTGTTGCAGGTAGGGGGAGACTGGGAAAATTAAGTCTTTCAAGACTTCTGAACCTCTAGGACAAGGTCGACATAGCAGCTGATCCATTTCTTTCCACAGGATGCTGAAGATTCAGCTATTCCTCTTCAGAAACAAGGGACACATCCATGTATTTCTAGGGGTTTCTCAGATTCTCCTTCTAACTGTTCCTACATAGCTCTCCAGGATAAACCAAAATTTACCAAACCAGTCTGAGCCTGAGCTCCAAGTCTCATCAGTGTGAAGACTGGCTGACTGAAAACTAGGGTGTATGTTGCCTTCCATAGTATCTAAAAATATTGCCTCACATAAGGAATGAAGTTTGATGACTGCTACATGACAGCCCTGCCAAAAGAAGGTGATCACAAGAGAACCGCAGAGAGAAGGCACCAAGGCAACTAACTGAAGGGGTTGGACCACCATTCTGACAGGGAACCAACTGAAACAGAGCAGCAGGAGTGACAGGGCATGACAAGAGGAAGCCTAGAAATTACTTTTGCACCCCTGGATGCGGTATTTGTAAAAATACTGTTATAAATCAAGTCACTGACAGAAACTGAAGTACTGATTTCCATGACTGTAGCTGAGGAACAAACTTACTGCAGCTTTGGCCTGCTCAAATGGAACATATCAACCTATCAGTGACAAATAAGAAGAAAATCTGTACAGCGTAAGAATGAGTGCATCAATATTTTTGAGAATATTATTTCAGGATTATTACTTTTTTCTTTAATGTCTGCTCTTAGGTGTTAGTATATGGATGCTCTTCTATTGCAAATATTTCCCAAGAACGTGAGTATCTCTGAAAGTCAGAAAAGGCTGTTACAGTACTTTTCTTATACACTACTAAAGCTATCAGGGACAGGAAAAACTTACTTTAATTAGTTTCAAGTATGATGTTTATTTTATAAGTTTAAAAGATACAGTAATTTAAGTGCAGCATTTCCATAATTTAGGCTCATTACTTAAAAGAAAATCTCCTGGTTTAGGTCTTTATTCCCTCTTGCCATTAAAATTTATATTTTAATAAGCGATTAATAATGAATTTTTATTAATTAAAATCTTGGTTTTAATAATATTGCAGTTGCTAATTTCCAAATCATTAGAACATTACTTTATCATAAATAATCATTCAGATGAAAAAGAACTTCTGTTAAACACGAGCTAGCCATTTTCATGAAAGCACTCCCCACTTCTTTTTCTGACTCCAGCTGCGTGAATAAAGGTCTAAGAAAATATTAAATGTACTGCAAACACTGCGTGATTTTGGTCTGACCTGGGAAACATTTGATGCAGTTACAACTTTATCTGATGTCCTTAGGAAAAATGCGCAAGTTCCTGTAAAGTTCTGTAAAAAGGACAAAATGAATACAGTTAAAAAGAATACACATGTACTGTAAAAGTAATTTGCTTCACAACTTAAAAATGTGGTCAAAACAAAACTGTAAAAAATTAATTAATCAAAAAAGTAGTGAACTGTTTGAAGGATATTTCAAAATCTGTCCCTCTCAAATCAAACACTGCTTTTTCTCCATCTGATGTAGTAACATCAAAAATGCCCTTCTGGACAAACCAGGCCAGTATCGCATCTCTACCAAGAAAATGCAGTTCAGGGAGTGCTTGTGAGCTAGGTTGCTTCCTGGGCTCCGTTCCTCTTGTACTCCCTGACCACCTGCAACTGTTACATGAGACCTGTTAGATGGCATATTCCTGTCTAGTCATTTTAGTACCTATTTATGGACCTATCCATGTGATTTTCTAATCCCTTTCTGAATCTGCCAACATTAATTCACTGAAAAAAAAAAAATCAAGATATCCTCAGCTTTCAAACATTTAAAGTACCTTTCATAGATACCTAGAGCAGAATGGATCATCTTAGAATGACCTTTATTTCATTTTTTAAAAGGGAACTTAAAAATTACTAAAAACTGATGATCCAAATACGTTAATGTGTTATTTGCATCTTTTCAATGGATTGAGGTAATGTAAAAGTTTCAAATCAGTACTGCAGCAATGTTTATGTTTAATCTATTAAATCTAATAATAATTAAACTATAATAAATTTGAAAAGCCATTCCAATTGGTCTAATTGGCAAAGGAATGAACCTCAACTTCTTTGAAAGCAAGAAAGAATTCTTCAGCTATGGCTTCTCTAACATAGCTTCCTGGAGAAAAAAGAAGCAGACATCACCATACCCTATTCAAAGAAAATGGTATATGGTACACCCAATTCCCCCCCAGAAGAGATGGAAAGAAAGAAAGAAAATTAATCAGAATTCTTAATGACTATGCTGAATACACTGTTGAATAATGCTTAGACATTACAGTGAGGAGGTTGTTACAAGAACTGGAATGGAATAAAGGAATTATTAAAGGTATTTTTGGAGTACTACACAGTATTATTATATTAAAGGAAATAAAAAGCCACTGAAGAACTGCACTTTTATACTGGAAGTGCACAAGCACTGGAAAATACTTAAACATGCAGTCATTAACAAAAATGTTAGGATCTGCGATTTTTTAACAAGGGATTATTTGCTCTGCTCTCCTCTCAGATAGTCAAATCCACTAATCACTACTTCTTTACTAGCGAATTCCAGCTTCAGCTCAAGAAATGTTGGGAGATCTTGCATTATAAGCACATGGAGTTCAATATCTACCCAAGAATTACAAAAAGCTGTTTAACATTGCTCAATTTTATATATTTTCAGTATTTTACTTTTCAAATGTCACCTAATGAATTTCTCAACAATACCTCAGTAGAACCCATGGTAATAAATAACTTCTTCTGAAGCAAGCTGTTCGTTGACCCATCTGACCTCAATGACGCATTCGACTTCTGCTAGCAATTAAATTACAAATAAGAGGTTAATAAAATAAAAGCTAATATCATACAAAGATCTCATTCTATTTGAATATATGGATCATAACTAAACTCATTCTGAATCAGTAATTCCCAGATAGAAATCGTGAGGTTGGCTTTATCTGGAGAAAAATCTTTACATGTATCTCACAATCCCCAGTAAACAGTTTCATAGCCCTGTTCTTTCAGAAAACACTTAAAGAGGAATGGGGGAAAATCTCAGAAATATAATGAAATTAAATCTGAAGTGTTTCCTACAGCAGCTTCCTCCATGAAAACAAACTGGGTGTCTCGCACAGAGAGTCATGTGCCTGGTCTGCAAAGCCATAACGTAATCGTGAGTGGGAATCACAAGGAACACTGTCAGCTGGATTCTGCCCACAATGCAAAGAAATCTAGTTTTCTGTCCAAGTCTTTAACCATACATCACTCTGAAAAACTTTCTCTCTGAGAAGCCTTGCTGCCACTGAGATGTATCTACAAACTCCGCTCTTTGAAGCAACAAAACAGTTTAAGCCTAACAAAGATCTCCTTCCCTTTAATTCTCTGTCGTGCACTTTGGAAAATACTCTGTTGAAACTTGGAAGAATGTACCACAAAATAATATGGAAGAAGCCTGCAGGTATATTCCTCTTTCAAGTTTGAGGAGAGGTCTCTTCCTAAAGAGTCAAATGTTCAGCTCCTGCTAGACTAAATGTGTGATATATGATACACAGTGGTGGCTCCTGACTACCACCCCAAATCAGCATCTTCTAACCCCTATGCACAGTCTTAAGTGAACATCATGCACCCAAGCTGGTGAAAAAGAGAGGTGAGCAGCACTGAAGGAAGGATCTTTGAGAAATCTTGGAGAGAACATGCCTACCAGGTCAGGCCAATGGTCTGCCCAGGCCAGTATTCTGTCACCAAAAATGGATAAGAACAGGGCGAGCATGTACGATACTGCCCCTGAGTAATCTCTCATCCTCCAATATGTTTGAAATCAAACTGTTGGCAGAACAGTCAATTTAATGAGATCTCTTGACTTATCAGAATAGGATGGAAGATGCTACAAATGGCATTCACACTTTCCATCAGAAACATTTATTTTTATGCTATGCTACTTTTGCAACAAAATTTTCATAAATTCATATTGTAAAGTTTAAAAAGACCAAAATAAAAGAAAAGTAAATGCACAAATGAAACATTTCACTTAACCCAAGCTGGGCATTTACTTCTGGCTCGTAAGTTAAGGAAAACACTTTGAAGATTTTTAGTTTCGTCTAAGTCAGAGAACAACATGTTCATCCCAGAAATATGCATGCACAGTCCCAGTGAAAGAAAAAACTGATTAAACTGTTTTGACAGCTGAGCTGATTCTGTGCTTTGTAAGGTCTCTAAGCAATTCCAGTAATGCTCAAAAGTTCTTTTAACTTCTATAGGTTGTAATGAATCTGGAATTCATTCTTGCACTTAACTGACAATCAAGCATTATCGATCAATTTTTTTCTCCCCAACAAGCCTAAAATGCCACCACATGGTGAGTTAGCTCACCCTAACACGGCTCCTCAATGGCATAACCTCAAAGGACTGAGGAAGGACTTCTGTAGTTCAGGAAGCCCACAGCAGTCATCTTAGGCAATTTCAAGGTCACTTGGCACCTTCTGACACCACACACTGAGTGGAAGTTGAACATACGATTTTGCTTTTTATGAAGCGGCTTCTCCTCAAAACTGAAAGGGGGAGAAATACATCCTTGGGAGCACATTTACCTTATTTCTAGTTATAGTTTTCCAAGCTTGACATTGTTTTCTGCAAAACAGGACAGACCTGAACATGAAGCCACCTTAATTTAGAAAGAAATTGCATCATTTTTCACTCTCTTGAATCAGTGCTTTGTTCATAGTAAAATTGGTGCAGTTCAAACCAAACAGCAAAGACTGTTCTTACAGACAGTTCCCCATTCCTATAATACTGAAGCTAGCTGATCTAGTCTTTGTAAATTCTGAATACTGTGAACACTTTGACTCAATTATTTCTATCTTTTTTTGAAGTCTGGATGATTACTTTACTCAGCCATTTTTAAGTTTTCTTCTGTGAAAACAAGAACAAGTATCAAAGCATGCCACAAGGCATTCTCCTGTTTCCAAGTAAGCCATGATGGCAGTATCTAAACAATGAGATCTAGGTTCTTTCCACATCAGCATGCACAGCAAAAAAATCTCTGTGAAGATTTTCCGAATTTTGCAACCGTCATGTGATTTTTTTTTTTTAAATGCAACTTTGCTTTTGCAGAATAACAGAAACATACCTGCAATATATCTTGGTAAAAGAAGAGCAATTTTTTAAGTCCCCTAGGGGCGAAGAATTGTTCTATAAGTTGAAACTAAAAACAAAATTGCAAGTAATTAATTGTACAGTAGTTCCAAAAGACTGGAAATTTTGGAAAAATATTTAATAATAATAATAATTTAATTAATATTTACCTTGTCATCAGAAATAATGGCCTCCTCCACTTGCTGATCACTTAGGCCTATCCCATCTGCTAATCTTGATACCAGATACTCGTATCTTCCATCTATCTGAGCTCTTCTCTCCTCTTTGGTGACTTTGGCTTGCTTGGCTAGTTCTTTTCTAGTTTCACTGGAAAGTACTATACATTTCTTATCAGTTGTCTAGAAAATAAAAGTTTGTTTTAGAGAGATTCTTTCTCCTCATTTACATAAGGACTGTATTTTATATCGAACTTTAAGCTGGTTTCATAAACTACTTCAAGCAGGAACATAAAAAATTACATCTAACGAATGCAGAGGAAAATATCAGTAATAATTAACTTGTTAAGCCAGACTTAATTCTCAGTATAGAGCCGTTACAATGAAAACTTCAGACCAGGACCTCAGAATCAGATGTGGATCAAGGCTAAGGTGACAATACAAATTTAGCATTATAAGGGCTCTAATTCAAACGTCAGCTTTGTGAATCTACCTTACAAACTTCTGCATGTCCATATTCCAGATTTGGAATCTATCTCTATACTGCCAGCATCTTAATATAGCCTATCAAGTTATTACCTCATTGGAAACAAATCAAGTAAATCCACTATAAAATCAGTCAGCACTGGAACAAATACACAATTCATGTTTAATATATAGGCCATATAAGGGTAGTAGCAGAGTGACAAAGAAGGAAATTTATGTAGACAAAGGATTTTTTAAAAATCTTCGTAACAGCGTGAACAAGACTGAAAATAGGTATAGTGACTAACATTTTTAAGTCAACAGATAATCTTTAGAATCTATACAGAAAACTAAATTTGGGGGTAAAAAAAAGTCACCACACTGAGCGCTTCCCCTCTATACACAGCTCCCACTGACATGAGTATCTGGGGATGCCAGTACCTCAAATCGTTATTGGAGAGAAACTAAGATAAATTACATCGTCTTCCCAGTACACTGAAAACAAATTGTAATTGATCAAATCCTGATTTACTTTTGGATTAAAAAAAACAAAAAGCTGGCCAATGTCCGCCTTTGCATCCCACTATTTGGTCTTATCCCAGCCCAAATGGATGTTCTACATCACTCCTGTCTCTACCTGCACCTCTTTGAGACCAGGAGACACCAAGAATGCCTGAATACTTATAGCTGTTGGTCAGTACCATTCTGATGTCTCTAAAAGCTGTATCTTTTCTGATTCACAGTTAATTCTTCTCCCATGTAGGTGCCAACTCACCTGTGCCAGTCTTTTATCATCTCTGGCTTGCATGCCAACAGCTAGATCTCGTGTTTTGCATATGCCTTCTCTGATGCAGCATGACTTTATGCAAGTATTCTTAACCAATATTAATTTTCAATTTGGCAAAAAAAGGGGATTAACCAGTGGATGGTCAAAAAAAAACGCAAATCAAAATCCCAGACACACATTATGAGCACAGAAAGTAAATGGCCTAACATTATATAAACTTTTGGGTGGTTCACTGTTCTTTTTCCTTGTAATTAACAGAGATTAAAGGAACTCAGCACCCTCCAGTATTAGGCCAAATTCTGTCAATGAAGACTTCACGAATAATCTGTACAGAAGAAAATTTAACAGGCAAAAGGAAGCTGAGTCTCCACCTATTTTAGCATGAAAGCACTTGCCGGAAGAAGAGCAGTCAAAGGTGATCCTGTGACAGCAGATCCTAGCTCAGTGCTCCTTGTCTTCAGGTTCCCTCCACGTCTATGATGCTTACTTTCTGTGTCTAGTTAAAAGAAGTGACACATTCTAATTGTTCAGATATATGCACAACAAATGCATTTACAAGACCTGCAATGATGTCACTACGTTGTGTCTCAGTATCTGCTAGCTAACCTCTTTTGGGCAAAACGAGACATGAGAGGAACATAAGAAAACCTGTGCCTCAGCAGAAACTGCTAGAAGCTGTTAAGGGCAAAGGATGTTTTATAGTAACTTTTATCTCAAGTTCAATTATGAAGAATCCCTACTGGTAGCAGTAGAGGTAAGAAAAAGCAATTTAAGGTACTAGCTTGAAGAAATCAGTTCTGGAAAAAACAGAGACTCTGAAATACTGCCACTTTTCACATTTGCTACTGTCACCCAGTTATTCCTCTTCCATTACTACTTTATCTAAATTCTGACTAAGTCTCATGCATCTCTGGCAAACCTGCTACTTGTAGAAACCTGCAAGACAACCTGAGCCTGTGGAATATTTGAAGAATAAAGATGTCTAATATTTGCAATGAAAACAGGACATATCATTAGAGTATCTTCTGTTGATTGTTTAAGCCTCCTTAGGAGCTTTTGAAGCCCTTCAAGTTATTTAATAAAAAATTTATTGCATGCCTTTGTTTTTCCTAGATACTCAGATTTGTATATTTTTAAGTAACAAATAAGATTTATGCTTTCCTAAGTACAATAACTTCTCTTCAGCCAGCCACAATTTCTCTTTTAAATTGTTATTTACAAAGCGTTTCTAAATATTGCTTTACCTTTCCCTAACAGAAATACTGTTTTAGTTAGCTTTAAAAAGATAATTATTTGAAAGCATTGAACAATGCTATTTGTAATTGCTACAGCTTGCTTTTAGTCCAAGACAAAGCAATCATTTTATTTCTCAGAAGATGGTATTTAGGTCCCATTCTTGGCAGCAAATAGGATCCTCAGTGGAGCATGCAGTAGTGCTAATAAGCAGCACATTAAACTTTCAGGAATTACTGTTTACTCTAAATAAATTCTGAGATTGTGACCAAAATTACTATTCTAATAGCACTGATTTCCTGATTTCCTCATAAATTTCTTTATAGATTGCGTCTCTTTTCCAACGAAGTCTCTCCTGATTACATAACGTATTATTCACAGAGTGATAGAATGGTTGAGGTTGGATGGGACCTCTGGAGGTCACCTGGTCCAATCCCACCCTGCTCAAGCAGGGCCGTCTAGACCCTGTTGCCCAGGACCACGTCCATAAGGATTATGAGTATCTCCAAGGTGGGAGACTCCACAACCTCTCTTGGCAATCTGTGCCAGTGCTTGATCATCCTCACAGCGAAAAAGCGTTTTCTGATGTTCAGACAGAACCTCCCGTGTTTCGGTTTGCGCCCATTGCCTCTGGTCTTGTCACTGGATACCACTGAAAAGAGCCTGGCTCCATCTTTACACCCTCCCTTCAGGTATTTACACATGCTGATGAGATCCTCCCCAATCTTCCTCTTCTCCAGCCTGGACAGACCCAGCTCTCTCTGGCTTTCCTTATCAGAGAGTTTCTCCAGTGCATTCATCATCTTTGCAGCCCTTCACTGGACTCTCTCCAGTAGGCACATGTCTCTCTTGTACTTGAAAGCCTAGAACTGGACACGGCACTCTAGGCGTGGCCTCATCAGTGCTGAGTGGAGAGGATGGGTCATCTCCTTTGACCTGCTGGCAACACACCTCCTCATCCAGCCTATGGTATCATTAGCCTTCTTTGTCACAAGGGCCCACTGCTGGCTCATGTTCAACTTTGGTGTCCACCAGGTCCTTTCCTGTCAAGTTGCTTTCCAGCTGGTCAGCCTCCACCTTGCACCAGTGCATGGAGCTGTCGCTCCCCAGGTGCAGGACTTTGCGCTTCCTCTTGTTGAACTGCATGAGGTTCCTGTCAGCCCAACTCTCCAGCCTCTCAGGGTCCCTATGGCTGGCAGCACAACCATCTGGTGTATCGGCCATCCTTCCCAGTTATATGTCACCAGTAACCTTGCTAAGGGTACACTCTGCCCATCACTCAGATCATTAACAAAGATGTTAAACAGGACTGAAGCCAGTATTGACCCCTGGGGTACACCGCTACCTACTGGTCTCCAACTGGACTTTGTGCCACTGATCATGAGCCTCTGTGCTTGTCTGTTCAATTAGTTTTCAACCCATCTCACTGTCCACTCATCCAGCCCACAGTTCATTAGCTTCTCTATGAGGATCTTCCAGGAGTGAAGGGGAAATTCAAGTTGTAACTACTCAGCAGTGGTAACTTGTGACCCAGGAACCATCTGGCATAGAGAGTAAGAAGGCCCAGCTGCAGGAGTTTGGCTGGCTGGAAGCAGGAATGCCAGAGACCAAACAACTCCCTATAAGGGAGTGTAGTTTCCCTTGGTGATAAGATAAGACACAGCCACAGCATTGTGAGGCTCAGGGTCTACCTTCGGGCAGCAGAGCTGGTGCTGAGGGATGGACCCAACGCTGGGCTGAGGTGCTTCATGCTGATACTCACAGGTCTGGTGCTGGTGTAAGCATATTCAAGGAATCGGCTCATGAAGTATCTTTGCAGACTTCTTACAGAACCGGCTATCCGATACGACTGCCCAATACATTGTTCATTAACCTTTTTTTTCTATATTCCAGCACAAATGTATGTTTAATTCACCTCAAGGGGCACAACAAATAATTCTCAACAAAAGAATGTCAAAAGCCTTACTGAAGCAAAGGTACACAATATCCACTGCACTCCTCTCACCTACTAAGCCAATTTCATTGCAAAAGGCAATGAGGTTGATCAAGCATTTCATCCCTTGGCGAATCCATGCTGACTACTCCCAATCACCTTCTTGTCCTTCATGTGCCTGGAAATGGTATCTAGGTTTAGCTGCTCTATTACCTTCCCAGGGACTGAGGTGAAGCTGACTGGCCTGTAGTTCACTGGGTCCTCCTTCTTGCCCTTCTTGCAGACAGAAGTTACATTA
>Ga0181612_135026_pt1 | contig 18037 bp, 10 predicted proteins | sample HoacroProtozoa21_FD_119630 | JGI IMG/M metagenome (GOLD analysis project Ga0181612, IMG submission 119630) | Hoatzin crop microbial communities from Cojedes, Venezuel. Combined Assembly of Gp0051906, Gp0051904, Gp0051908
GCCGCCGCGCGCGGCGGGGGCTGCCCCACCCGGGAGCGCCCGGCTGGGAAGGTCCTGCCCGAAGCGTGCTAAAACTGACCCAGAAAAACGCAGCCGCCCCGAACAGCTGAGAACAGGCAGAGATGGCTGGGGAAACTGCGAGACCATGCAGGTACAGCGGCCGCAGGACCTGAAATAAAGCCCCTGTGTGCACTCTACCAAAACCTGACAGTTTCAAAATACCCCGTTCCTTATTTTGCACGCTTACAGATAGCTCAAAAGGCACGTGTATGCATAACATACTTGCGAACACCAATAATCAGTTTGTCATCTGCATCACAAACTCTTGGTCCATCTGCACCTACAGGGAAGAAGTTCTCCTTGTCACAGTTCAACAAGGACCAGGGGCAGCACTACCATGAAACCCCCACATCTCCTCCAAAGATCTGACAAGGGTAAGTTGCATGAGGATTCAGGTTCTCAAGCTGTGCTCAAAACATGTTCTCAACTTTTTTCAATAAACGCAAATATTTAGCATTTTAAGTGAAGGGCTCGTAGGCAAAAAAAAAAGCAGTGGAAGATGTTCACACCATAAGATACAGACATGGCATTCCAGCATGCAGTAGCAGAATTTAAATAGCTGTTCATTTCTGGCTTCATATTTTCATTACTGAAATGTGTTATTACCTGAGGCCTTCCTGCCCCCCTCCGTAGCTGGTTTTGTCCAAACCAGTGAAATGTCCCTTTTCACTGCTCTCAGTAGTGAGCAGAGACTTGACACAGAACATTGACCTGGGACAAGAAATTCACCAGAGAGCACACACAAGACCACAAGTTATCCTTCACCTCTCCCGGTCTTGGTCCAAAAAAGTGATAAAGTGATTTTCTCATTTTCAAATGAATTATTTACATGAGAAATTTCATTTTTGTATAGAAACCGTTTTGATCAAGCCTTCAGATTGAACTTCTGACATGCCTGGACTCCAAGCTCAGCGAAGTGGTCCTTACATAGCAGCGTCCAATGCGAGAAGGCTCCGTGACAAATGACACAAGGTTTGAAAATGCACAGAGGGACTCAGCTGTCACCTGTTAAAGGGGCTGCTTCAGAAAAGATTAGAAAACACGATTCTCCCACCTCTCCCACATCTACAACAGCCAAAAGTTCGGGAGGTGTGTGTGATTCTGCCTGGATCCCCAAACGAACTGCTCCTTTCCTGGAGCGAAAGGCAGAGGAAGATGACTTTAATCTCCAGCACTAACAGATGAAATTAGAGCAAAGCCACCACAAACCCCCCTCTCCAGCCTTGCCGGACCCAAGCAGCAGTGATAACTGTAGGAGCCTGAACCATATCCCTCTCCGGTCCCTCTGGAGAGGGCAAAAGCACAGACAGCTCCAGGCATGTCACTGACACTCATCGCTATCTATTCTGAGGCAAGCCCCCTCAGTCAAGTGTCAGTCTACAAAAGATCGGCTCTTGAACAAGGAGCAGCTGGTTCAGGCCAGACGAGACAGAAACTGCGCTGCTTAGGAAGACAAAGTGCTCTGAAAGCGCTGGTCTCCTCCGCTCAGACTGACGGTACACATCCCCTAGCTCATGCAAGCAATGAAAATACTCCTGTTGGAACCGAACTTTCCTTGGCAGCCAGGCAACATCATTAAAAAAAAAAAAAAAGTTGGGGTTTTGTTTTTTTTTTTTCCCCTGTTCTAGTTTAGTAGCAAGCATCTTCAAGGTGGCCAGAGAGGCACACACCCCTCACCTCAGGCTGGAAGTACAGAAGCTGTTAGACACTAAATATGATCGCAGGTAATGCAAACATCATAGGCCAATGGTATTTTTTTTTCCTTTAAGTTACTAATATTTCACTGTGATGAACTTCAATTTTTAAGGAGTGCTGAAAAAGCTCCCTGAAACATCTTTAACTCTGACATCCACAGCAGTCAGTATATTCCATGCTCCATTGCTAATCCCCCACAACAAAATTTCCCTGAAAAGGGCAAATGAAACAGACAAAATGGCTGAGATGAGCCAAAAGTCAACCCTATCCTTGAAATACACTTTATTACTGTAAAAACTAAAGAGACAGGCTTTCCTACATTGCAGTTCAAATAGCTCTTAGGAGGAGATGGTTGCAATAGTCTCAAGACATGTCACAGTGAAGCAGAGCATTTGCTCTGCTGCGTTTCCCCCACACATCTACTGCAGCTTTTGGCTCCCAGCAATTGCTGGAAGCTGGCAAACAAGTCACTGTTCATCTCTTCGTATGGAGCTGGCAGAGGTCAGCACAGCATATGTTAGACAAAACAACAGATATTGGAATGCTCTGAATCTATAAAATATTTCATATTTGTATTTACGTTAAACAAGTTATTTTTATGAAGCCATCTAAAGCTGGACAATTTTTATCCGTACTATTTCCTGAAGTAGCAGACACTACCAACATTTCCATACTTGTAAAACTCCTTACAAACAAGATTATTATCAAAGGTGTGCTGTCTGCTCAGCGGGGATTTAAATCTTGCCTGCTGCAGTAAGAGATACAGGCCTTTCTCTTAGCAAAAGAGTAGTTCACTGTATTTAGAGCATCTTTGCATCAATTGGGAAACTATTTAATACATAAATAGTTTTACTTAATCTATTCGTTTTCAAGTAAGAAAAAAAGTAGGTTTGCTTTTTTCTCTTACTATAGAAGAACATTTACTGAAGAGATGCTCAGAGCATATTTACATTCAAGCAGTGCTGTCCCCTGAGCAGTTCTGTAGCTGCCTTCTCTCTTGAACCTGCCATCAACACCCTCGCCAACTCCACCACCTCCACCTCATGATAGTGCCCTTCACACCACTCACAGTCTGGAGGAGAGCAGAGTTCTGGCAGCAGCAGAAAGGCAGGGTGGACAAGAACAGAAGGTCATAGCAGCTGCCTGGGGAGAGGCAAGTGAAAGGAAATCACTTCTCCAGACAATTTTGAACTTCCAGTATCTTCTTTCTAAATCGTGCAAGCAGAAGTGTTTCCAAGTTAATTTCGAGATACATTACGTGGTGTGCTATGTGTAACGTCACCATGTTTCTCAGCATGGACTTCCTGGGCAGTTACACACGCGCACACGCTGTGTCACGAGTGCAACATGTCTGGGGAACACGGGGCTCACCGCACTTGAGTTGTCCATGTGGCCTGCACATGTGCAGCAAATCCGATGGCTCTCAAAGGCTCATGCTTTTTGCACACACTATAGTTGGTTGTCTAGAGGCCCGGTGGGAACTGTAGCAGGGCCTGGTCAGCTGGCTGAAGTTTTGAAATTTGAGTTTACGGGCAAGAGAATGAGAGGCAATGACCTCAAGTTGCATCAGGGGAGGTTTAGATGAGACATTAGGAAAAATTTCTACACTGAAACAGTTGCAAAGCATTGGAACAGGCTGCTCAGGGCAGTGGTGGAGCCACCATCCCTGGATGCGTTCAAAAAACACGTAGATGTGGCACTTCAGGACATGGTTTGGCAAGCATAGTGGTGTTGGGCTGACAGTTGGACTAGATGATCTTAGAGGTGTTTTCCAACCTTGATGATTCGATGATTCTAAAAAGTGAGACCTGTTCAAGGAATGCAAACATGCAGTACTCTGGTTCAAGCAACAAAAGCCCATCCCAGAACCTCATACTGCAGGTCTACCTGCACAACAGAACAAAGCCTCCACCATCACCAGCAGTAACTGGGAGGGTGGAGAGCAAATGAGTAATTTTGATTGCTTCGAAGGAATCCAGCCTTGAAACTTATCATTGAAGTCACAAGGCTCCCTGAACAGCTCTGAGTGGAGCTCTCGAGCACATCCACCACAGCGCTCAATGCTTTGCCATACGATCAAGCTGGTGTGTGCTTGTTGAGCATGCCAGGTCCACGCTCCAGCTAATTGTGAAGTCACCAATGCAGTCGTTTGGGAAGCAATGACATACAGCCAGTTAAAGTTCAATAAAGTACCTACGTACGCTACCCAAAAAGGACACACAGCTAACACTCAAGAGCCCTGCCACTGGTAAAGAACTGGAGCTGGGTTTTCACGAGCGGCCACAACCGGAGCACGGGTGTAGCGCGACAGGCGTCAGTATCGCGACGCTGTGTCGGAGCGCGGCGCCCAGGCGGGGTCGCGGTGCCCTCGTGTGGCCCCAGGCAGCGCGGCCGCGCGGGTCTCGGCCAAGGGGTGCGGGGGGGGTGCCCCCGGGCAGGGACAGCGGGCAGAGGGGGGCACCGCGGAGCAGGGCGGGAGCTCCAGCTGCTGCCGAGCTCGGCTGAGCCCTCGGGGGTCGAACGCCACCAGTTTCACAAAGTCACGCGGTCCCCCCGCTCTCCTTTCAAGGGGAAAATTAACTACCAATTAAACTCTGAAAACTGGCTTTCATAAGGATATTTCCATGTTAATTATTTTTCTTAACTAAGAAAACAATGCTTTGTTTTCTTTGTCAAGAATGCACTAGGCTGAGCAAACGATGTTTTTGCCTGTGCCTTGTTTTAAATAGTCTGCGTATTGAAATAAGCATTAGCTGCTCTCAAAATAGAATACAAAATGAGAACAGCCATCAGATCTCAGACACTGCTAAAGGCTGCTGCTTGCTATGAAACATCAGATGGATTAGAAAGTCTAGCAACAAAAGCTAGCCTTATATACTCCTCAAACAGAAAAAAAACCATGGATGTTAGCAATCTGAACATCTTTCCTCACAAATCCGTTCCCATTTCCAGATGTGGTGATAAGGAAGATGACTCCCTGCAAGCAAGCTGGTGTCCCTGTCTCACCTGGCACACGCGATTCGCCACGCAGCGCAGGAGAAGAGCAGTAACTTTGAGCAGCAGCGAGTTTAAACAGGATTTCTTCCTCATCGAGTGGGGCTCCCATTCAGAGTGATTACGCAGAAGATGGCGAACGAAACTTAGTAAACCATCTATTTGCTCTCTTACTTATTGAGCAACAGAATTGCAATTGTCCTTTAGTTTATTCTATCAGGTTCTTTCTAATAATAGATGGTATGGAATTTACCTGCCTCTTCTTCTAGTTCCCAATACACTATTGCTCAGGTAGTTGAAGTCAAGCTGGGAAGCAGCAGAAAGTTAACTGACTAACATCAAGAAGGGATCATGCACCTGGACTATTGCTGAAAACCTCTGAAATGCATTATAGAATTTTAAATAATAGCTTATGAAGAAAACAAAAGAGTAGTTCCACTAAAAACTTAGTAAATTAACTTAGGTTCTTTAATATTAGACATATAATGCAACAGAAACAACCTAAGAAATCCTTCCACATTATATTCCCTCTGCCACTTACTGTGGCATATATTCCATCAACTATCAAGTATTAACTATCGAGTTAACTTTGTCTTACGTAGTTTACATCCAGATACAACTTTCTATAGCTTTTTCTACTTCATACTAAGCATTTAAGTAAATACTAGAACAAAGGGGAAAAAATGCAAAACAAGGCCTATCATCATACATTTTTAGTTCGCAAAAGCTACCCATCTGATGATCTTTTAGCTCTTAAATCAAGCTCTGTAAACAATATGAACATGGCTTGCACAGAGCAGACAATATTCAATACATTTCATTCTGTTTCCAGGACCTATAAGCTGCTGTAAGAAAGTACTGAACTAGTTGGAAAACTCTAAGTAATATAAATGCTTTTGGAACATATGAAAGTCTAAGGCGGCCACAGCACAGCACCCTTTCAGGGTCGAGGGTGTTAATTCTGATGCAAGGCATACCCAAAATGGCTACAGGAGAGACTGGAGAGTCAAAATGTATAATCCGCAACCTTCACTGCAGTACGGAACAAGGAAACAATATTTCCTTAGTTGTAAATTGTTTTGTTTCAGCCAGAATCTGTCATTAACAAATTTTAAGACATTCTGCATTAGGGAAAATTTAGGGGTTTTTTTTACTATTCAAGGCAGAATAATTAATAATTCATGGCTGTCTACATCAGCAGTTGTTAAAAAAAAAAAATCAGTTAAAGGGGTACCACCATAGATAGCTACATTTTACAATCAACTATTAAGACAGTCTAGAATCACTGTTTTCACATACAAGACATTACCAGTTGCTGGTATAAACATGCTTTCTCTCTTTGTACATCAGCAAACAGTATACTAAAAATCTTCACACGTATCCAACAATGCACAGTATTTTCAATCCTGGAAAAGCATTAAAAATAGTACGATTTAGGAAAAAGATTAGTGGATGAATATGCTGAGGATGCACTCTTCATAAGAATGCAAACTTGCCACACAAAAAAAATCCTCACAGTTTCTTACATACAAAGGCTATTCGCACCTAGATCCAAAACAAGATCTCCTGTTGAATAGCAGTTTTGCATTCAGAAAGAAATCATATCCATTTTCTCACCTCAAAATGGTATTTGAGAAATAAACAGAGAGGTGCCCAGAAAACCAAATTCAAACACAGGCTTCTAGCTCAGCCACTGAAGTGCATTAAACACAAGTTTTCAGAGCAGTAGGCTCAGAAGTGAATACTTCTCTTGGACAAGAGCTAACAACTGCATACCTTGAGACAAAGCAACCTTTAGGTAAAGACGATCATCTTCATAACCTAAAATAAATATTTAAAGTTTTCAAGATTTGACTAGTTCCTTTAGTTCAGAACCCATATCAGAAGGATGGGGCAATATATACCTACAAAGCTAAATGAGGCCTTTTCACATTAAAAAATACTTACTACCTTACACTGTCTCTGAGGACAAAGCTACTCTGAAAGTCTTGACAGCTTTAGAGAAAATGAAGCATCCAAAGCTGTTATTAGCAACTCCTGTATTTTGATATTTTGATTGAATGTTAACACTTGTGCATAGAATGGGCAATGCCCTTGACACTACGTGAAACATTTCACTCTCTCAGCTGTGGATGGTTGACATAGCTCAATGCATTAAAACTGAACAGTCCTGTTTTGAAGCAGCAGTAGCTTCCTAGAATTTTTCCCTCAAAGATGCAGCAGTAGAAGTAAAATACTATTTAGCACGTGCTGGCATCAGAGGCTTAAGTCTTCACCTTTTCACAACAGAGCGGTTGCCAAGCCCTGATGTTGAAAAGTTCTGATATGCTATTGAAAAGTTTAAAAGTATGTTCAATGTAAAGCTTCAGCAGCTAGATCCCCATTATGTCAACACACTAACACTAAAAAATTCTTTTGACTACAGAAAGGAAATATCTAGTGTTTAAAGCAGGAACTAGAAAACCTGAAATTCATTTCTGTGTTACTTAGGGGCTCTGACCTTGGCAAGTCAGCCTTCTGGCCTCCATTTACTAATTCATAAAGATTTATAATACACACAAGGTCATATAGCAATCTGAGCTTTACCAAGTGTGTTTCAAGCATTATTTTCAATCCAAGTTAAAGTCTACGTTAAATATCAAGAACTAGAAGTATTTTGTAAATATGCAATATTTTCATTAATCTGAACATCTTGTGGTCTTTGACATTAGAATTTTTTTATCCCCTTGTGGATGTCTTTAGTGGATATGGTAATTGAAAGCAAAGTACTAGGGAAAATTCCAAGTTTTCCCTGTAGGTGTTTACATACTTTGTGTATATTGATCTGGATGGCTGTAGAATAGTATTTTTAACAGTACTTCTCAATATCTACTTTGCATACTGTATAAAGGGGCAGAAAGCCAAAGAGTGAGAGATTGCTCAGGTTTCCCAGTACCCCTCCTGCCCCAAGAATGAGTACAAGAAATTTCGTGACGAAACTGTAAACATGAGGGCAATAAGCTGACAAGCCCCACTGGACAGAGCAGAAAGGATTTGTCTGATTTTCTAGGTCAGAGAGGCTGTCTCACATCGTTTCTTTCAAACCAGCACTTGGAAAGAAAACCGCAAAACTATATGATGGTGTATTACAAGGTACTTGGCATTGGAGTTTTCAGTCTCCATCTTTAACATGCTATAGAAGATTACTAAGCTCATTGGAACGAAAGCAGTCCTTATCCAACACAGTTACTAATTGCAAAGCCAAATGCTGTTAATTTAATGAACTCAGATGCATTATTTTGACACTTGTTTGCCCTTAGACAGAAAAAATTATCTGCTTAGAGTTTTGGAATTTTAGAAGAGTTAAAATGTTTTAGAAGTACAAATTAAAGCCTTTAATGTTAAAAATGCTCCTCTTTCTAAAGAGAGACAGTTACTTCTAGACCAAACACATTATTTGCCAATCTTCTTATTGGTTATAATTGTCTTTTCTCAAGAGACCTCACTTCAAATTGTCTACAAACATTTTTTTTCAAGTGCAACTTTGTTTTCTTTAATCAACCTGGACACATATGGAAACAATATAACAAAATTAGAAAATAAAGCTTCTCTTTTTTAGCAGCAGCTCTTACATTTTACCTTGGTACTAAGGGAAAAAAAAAAAAGAGCCATCTCTCCTTCTGTCAGCAACGGTCTAGCACATAGAAGACACTATGAGAAGTGACACAATCACTGGTTCACTGTCCAAGTGAACCAACAGTCCAATTTAAACTAATCCACTAATCCAGGAGTGCTACGCTCAATGCCCAAATCCTGCAGTACTGCGAAATGCAAATACAGTAGAACACCTTTTAAATTTCACATTTCATCTCATGCACATATAACCTCAATCACTGTCACTGTGGAAGAAATAGTAGATAAACCCTGAAACTACGTTAATTTCACATATGAACTTCCTCTGGATTTCATAATCCAATTTCTTTTTCTCTCATTTTCTCTTCAAGATATACTGAACCATTTTACGATTCACCTTCAACAATTCACAAATAGCACAGAAATTACCAAAAAAGGCCTTCTGCAATTAACTTTTTAACTATAAAAAAATTGTCACTCAATGCCACAACACCAATTTGGCCTCCAGTGACCCTAAAATCTGGCTTCATGTCCAGGATGATTTCTAAGCTTGTGGTTTTAAGCCTTACAACAAATATCCACTACATATCATTTAAAAGTAGTCTAATGCTATCATAGGTTACTCTTCCATTCAGAATAGTTTAATAAATTAACTTTATTGTTTCCTTTCTATACAAGATCTTTTACTGGACCTTGTGCCTTATTTACCAGCTGTTGTACATAATCACATGCCTTAAGGCACCAAGAAAAGCAAAATTCACATCACAGATGGAAATATTTTCCAAGATGTTGTGCAGAAAATGTATTTGTCCTTTGCCAGAACATCACCCTCACAATTAAGGGGGAAGACAGCAAAATATGTTAGTAAAGGTCACACTTCAGTTTCCATGTATGCTTAAAAATAAAAATTGAGATTTTATCCAGAAAAAAGTAAAGAAAGAGAAATTAACACAGTCCAGTAGGTTAGAATTAGTATTTGCTTTAAATGGAATATGCATACACACAAGAGAACACCACAAATGAAGGGATCCAAACAAAAAAACAAACCCATATCATAAACATGCAAAACTGCTAATACTAATATTGAAAATAATGCAGTTTGTAGAGACTCACTGGACACTTTAGCAAGATCATTTTTCCAAGCCATAGTTTTATTACAACGCAACCTTTTCCACATTAGCTTTATGCTGTAAATGTTAAACTCACATTTTAATAATGTAGTCTATTTCATTGCCTTTATGGAGATTATTTGAGAGTAACTTCACATACTTTGTTTTTTGTTTTGGTTTGGGTCTTTTCTTTTATTAACCCAAGTAATTTCCCAGTGATTTTCTGGGTTCATTACAAGATTATTTAGCACTCTGAAAACTGGAGAGAAAGTCTGGACTGAGGGCAACCTTGATGTTATGGAATCATTTAAGCATTAAATGATTTTTGTCCTAAAAAAAAAAAATAAAGCCACCTACCTGTTTATTTTGTGTTGGTCAATCAAGTACCTAATTTTAAGTTTCAATATAACTACAACTGGTGAATGCCTGGCAAGATCTTATTCATCTATAATCCTTGTCAAATGTAAATAAACATTCAGTACTTCACCAATCATTATTTTCATTTCCATTGTTAGTCTGGTTTTTAATTAGTCTTCTCTCTCATTTTATCTCAGCCAAAAGGATTTTTGGTTGCACTTTGCAGAATTCATTGCACATTCCTCCCATACTATTACCCACAACTGTTTCGTGTTTTCCAGAACATAGCTCACCACTGATAAACAGCCAAACTCAGATACTACACAGCTCCAGGATGAGGGCTGTTTGTGCCGTAACAGCTTTGCCTGCATCCTACACCAGGTGGTGAGTGCAAAATACCAGCTGGTCCGCTTGTTCTTGGTATTTAACTGTCTGAAGTAGATTGAGCAGTAGACTATGATCAAGACAAGTGACTAAACACGCATTAACCAGCTGAAGATTTAAGGGGACAATAGCAAGTTAACTTCTCATCTGGGTAGAAAATAAAAAATATATGACCACCAAAAAGAAGCAATAAAGTTATTCTGTTACTAGAATATAAGATGAAATAAGGTCAAAGTAGTTTCTGTAGAAAGCATGGATTCCTGCTCACTCTATGTCATCTTGAGATTATGATTAAGATTTCTCCATCTTTTAACTATGATACAACTGCTTCCTTGTGCCAATATGTAAGTAGTGATTTCAGGAATTAGGACAGAATCTGTCTTTTTTAAATATGCAGCCTTGACTAGGTTCAAGCCCAGGCCATCAAGTGCAATTTTATCTAGCTGGCGTGAATTTTTGTGACAAGCTAATTATTCAAGTAGCATTTCTAAAGCCAAAACAGCCAGGAGACAGATTTAGCAAACTGCCAGACAAAGGCTTTTAAGTTCCAGTTGGAAGTCTAAACTTTTCACTTCTCAACTTCACACAAACATAACGTTTTTGGCCCAGCATTTTTGAATTGAAGTCTCTTCAGTATAATTAGGCAGAATCAACATGCAGGGGAAAAGGCTAACTCATGGAACAGAAGAGGGTGGTTTGATTTGGTTTTTTCATTTTGTTTTTTAAATCAGAACCACAGAGCCACCTGGAATATTCATCTTGGCTATAGTTATGATTGACATTACTAGTTACTTACACCTGAAGTCTATTCCTTAGAACGTAAGTCATGACCACCCAAGTATAAAAGGCCAAGAACTCTGGCTGTTACTTCTCAATGTTACATTATTGCCTTCCACCATTAAAACTCAACATTATCTTTACTTACCTTTCCCACATCACCTTTCCCATTTTCAGCTAACATCAACTCCTACAATATGTACAAGATACATACTAATTTCAAAATTATGTTTTAGGCTACACATATTCAAGCTCCTACACAATCTGGTTGCTATTTCGGCAATGGCCTTTTCTTAAGGATGCTTTTGGTCAAGGAAGCTTGATCTCTTCAGATAACAAACTTTTCTGCAGAGCCTAGCATCCATCATTATATTTTAATACCATCACTTTTTTATAGTGCCAAATTTACTGTGTCCATATAAAGATGGCAGGAAACGCACCTTTTGTAGGCATGTATTTTTTGAAACAGCACTCCGGCAAGTTACACAGCAAGATTTCCCTCACTGTGTGTTCACCTTTATCCCCACTGATGTTCTAAGGTGCTTGCTGTGTTGCCATTTTAGAAGGACATTCCAAAAGCCAGTGCATCTCTGCATGCTCACTCACCAATTGCTCCATCAATACCTCCTGTAGCTCAGCCAGCCAGCACTACCACTGCTATTACCTACTTTATAAGCTGTGTATTTAAAGCTATTATCAAATAAGAGTTTCAACTGAGGTTGTTAGGGACTTACCTGCAGTTTTCCTTAGCTAACATTTATTAGTACCTGACTAAAACAAGCTGGTCTTTAATTCTGGGCTGTTGCCAATGTGTTGTTTCATCCTAGAATGTCTGCGATTTGATTGATTTTAGGAAAAAGACTTACTGAAGACTAGACTGAGTGACAAAAAGAAAAAGGCTAGGACCACAAATGGTTAGGACCATTTTGGAGATATGTATGACAACTATAGTGCCCTTCCTGCTTTTCCTTAGAAGATATGAAATCTCTCAAAGAGCACAAAATATTGCTGTACCAAAGTTACACACAAGTAGAAGTATGGGAAAGCTCAGAGCAGAGTTTCTCATACGTATTTAAACCTCCATACATGAACTAAAATGATCGTATATTCTAAAAAAATTTCACAAAGTTGACCATGCTGATACAACACATTGCTGTCACAAAGCTTTTTTTTTCATAATTGAAAAACAGTTTCACTAAGCTATTCAGCATGGTACAATTGGTATTTGTTGTTGTCTTCTGACCTTCAGAACAGACTTTAAGTTTCATAACATTTGGCTCATTTCCACATTTTTCCAAGTGCAATCTAGATGGAGAAGTTACTGAAAATCATGACTCGCAATAGAACGGAGGCCCACAAAGAATTTTCAACATCAATAAGGGTTGCAACTCTGAACCGATGTGTACAGTTTTTTCAACAGGTTGATGACAGCCATCGTCAGCTGCTGATAAGCGTCAAGAGATGAGTAAGATTGAATTCAATGCAATTAGAGTCAGAACTCTCACCTCTGAAGCTAACTTCAATGCCTTATTCCGTACTGCTGCAAAACTATATACCAAGTAGTTCATTATCCTCTCATTAAATGGACCATTTGTCAACATAAACAAAAACATAAAATAAACTACAGATTATTCAACAATTGTAAGGTCAATCAACAGACCTGGGAACAAATCAATGTCATGACAATGGTATCTTACTAAGTAACATCCGGGCAAAAGACAAGACTGGCTTTTTTCTCAATTACTTATTGATTATATGTTTGTCCAGATCTTCAGAAATGGTTGCTTCAGTTGACTTTGGCAGTATCTGCAAACTTACTCATCTGTAATATCTCATTTATCCAGATTTAGCATTGTAATAGATTAACTGTTTAGAACCCTTGCAGAACCCTTCTGCTAGCAATACAAAATAAGAGACATTACTGAAGCTGAAGCTGTAGCAATAGTAAGATTGTTAGACAGGTCTTAGAGTACAGATGCTTTTTTTATGCTAGAGAAAATACTTTGAGTTTGCTTATTTTCATGGCAGACTACTGTTCTTTCATGTACACCCTTTTATAAGTAGTAAATTAACGTATATTTAAACCTGAAACATTGTGCATACAGCATTGTTTTTCCATGTACAAGATAAACATAATCAGCAGGAAATATGAAGAGCAAGTAGAAAATGACAAAGAAGTTACAAGGATAAGAATACTTTCCTTGTATCAAAACCATTTACAAAAGGGGCATTAAACAACAATTAGATTTTTCAGTTTTCACAAATGGGCACAAACACTAAGGTTTTAGAATGCTTACAGCACAACATAACCTCCAATATATTCCCCTGAAGAAAAATCAAATTAGTGCTTATGTGCTTGAACTGCTAAGTTTTACAAGTAAGAGCACAGCCACAGGAAAAAAAAACAACTATCTTTTACACTGATAGTGAGAAAAGCTATGATTCCCCATCTGAGGATGGGCAAAAATCCTGCATATACACATGTACACAGGAACATGAAAGAACAGAGCTGAACAGAAGCCTACAGAAAATGTTATGACAAGTGTCAGATACAAGACGGCATCAACAAATCTAGTAAGACCACATTCCCATAATAAGCAAGGCAAAACAGTGAAAGTCATGATACAGTCCCTTCCACAGAAAGACCCCAAGTATTTTTTCACTTCTGCTTGTTTGCACTGCAAAAATATTTTCTGTTAAAACCTAAGTGCATGCCTACAATACCTTTGTTTCCAGTGAATGCCAGCAGACCCCTACAGCGGCACGTGGAGTTAACTTCAGGGGCAAAATGAACATCATCACAACTCTTTCTCCCAATATAATAGATGAACACAAGGAGCTGACCAATTTGTTTGCATACGGAGACTAACAAACTAGTCTTGCAAGATGTGCTCAAAGCATACCAAGTACTTCGTACACAAAAGTTAGCTCCAACATAACCAAGAAATAGTAATAGATGATTGGTGAGTGTCCATAGAAGACTTTATACAGCAACAAGTTGCAGAGCATGAACAGGCAGTCATCATTGCACAACATTCATACAGTCCACAGCTCCCTTCCTGATGGTCTTTCCCGAGATCTCCTTGCCCTTGAACAGGACTATGGGAATTGGTCTAACAGCCCACAGTGCTATGCTACTCCATAATAACCAGGATACTTGGATTTAATTTTCCCCCTCTGGACAGGGGTCGGATAAGATGACATCAATGCATCCCTTGCCACCTACATTATTCTGATACTCTAATGGGTCTTTCTAGCCTTTGGAGAAAAAACTTAGGAAGATAAGTGAAATTTGAGCAGTATATTCAGTATGTACACAAATATTAGAAACATCTACACAGCAAGCGCAAGAGACATCATGGCTAAGCTCAGGATGCACGACAGATTCAGAGTTTTCTTTTTACTATTCTAACCATCATCTCCCAAAGAAAGAAGGAACTGGATGAATCCTCCCCTCAAATCTGGGCAGCTGTGTGAAGACTAAATTTGTAATCAGTGTTTGGAAACATTGCTCAACCATCTTATTATTGCTTGTTTAGCCCCACCTCAAAAAGCTTTGTAAAATGAACTTCTGAAATCATTCCTCCAAATTAATATGCATTAGACCTGTAGGGATTTTTTTTTAACCCTAAAGTTTCTGGTGTTACAATCAAACAAAAGACTTGTTCTTCTTGTTGGAAGTTATTACACATTAAATTCTCATTCAAAATTCTCAAGCACCCTGGCAATAGTAAGCTGGTCCAAGAAATCACAAAGAATGTTTTTCGAGAGTAGTACATTTATGAAGTGTAGTCTAAGATGACTTTAACCATGATCAAATATGTCAAGCTGTATACTTTGAGTATTACTTGTGTACATAGATACAGAAATACCCAGATTTTGTAATAGGCCTTCTGACCCTTTCTACGGAATTATTGCCAAAATCTGTCAAGTCTTCTAGATCTGCTTAATGCAAACATTTTGGTTGTAATTGACTACTTGACTTCCACCTCCCAGCTCTTGGAGACATTTCCATTAAACATCTTCAAAATCATTAATATTTAGAAATCTTACATCCACAAGATTGCCTTTACCCAGAATGCAAGTAGTTTTAAGAATAAAAAATATTTTGTAAAAGTTATGGTGGTTTTGTGGCTTTGCAGCTTTTATTTTGGTTTTAGTAGTGGTTTGTTTGCTTTGTTTTTTAACTATTGAAGTCTTATTATACTTTGACAAAGTTTCTTTATCATAACGTCATTATCAGTTCAGTGTTTACCTGTCAAGTTAATTGTATTACTACAAATTACTATTCAGACAAGGAATACCAAAAGCATTCCTTGAACAATACATTAACAGTTCATTGTATCTAAATTACTTGCTTCATAAGTACATTGACTTTGAAAACTTTAGGCTTAAACTAATGAATTCCTCCCTGTGCACATTATTTTTACACACAAAAGTAACAAAACTTCAACTGTTATTCATCTTAAAGTGCTTTCCAAACTGGATAACAACCACTTACGATGCCCACTGAACTGCAGAGAAAGCTATCAGCCCATTTAATACACTAACCAGTATAAGCTTGCATAGTTATTGAAGCACCCATCAAGATTTGCTTTTGAAGCCTTCATGGATGGAAAAAGTCTAATGTAATTTTCACTACCTATTGCTAAACTACCTTTTAAATATTTACTGTTATATTTATCCACTATAAAACCCAAGCCCTTAGAGTCATTGTAAAATAAATTTTTAAAAGCATCAACTATGAGCACAGAAAGCAATATCTTAACTAGATCTTGTCAAACTTTCCACTTTTGCCCAATATGATGAGGGGGAAAAAAAGCAGACATATCAACCTGTTTCTAAATTTCTGCACTCACTGCCCTGATAATGACACTTTTTATACATTCTTATGCTCAGTACAGATTGTGGTCACTACTCATCACAGCAATACTATATAAGAATTTAGGATTATTCTTCTTTGCATTAGAAGACCCAAAATATTCAGGACACTATATAGATTAAAAGCTCATTGTAGTCAGCTTTCAAAGGCTTGTGGAAAGGAATGACAAGATACTAACAACAGTAAACAACCAGCCCTCTCCACAGGTATTTAGTGATCTGTCACAGGTTATCAACAATGCTCACTGAACTTAAAAAAAAAACCAAAAAACAAAAAACCAAAAAAACCCACAACAATTGCTCAAACAAAACCCCTTACAAATCCTGACACCAAGAGCTATTCTTGCCAAACAGAGGTCCCTCCCAGCTCAGTCTTGCTCGCTTTCTAGCATTTTGATTAGCACAAAATCCAGGAATGAATGCAGCATTTCATATGCTCCCAACAGTATGTTTCTCTTCTCTGCCTATATTGACTTTAACCTTACTGCCACAAACCTTTTTGAGACTCAGTTCGCTCCACATGACTCTTCATTCCCAATTTAGAAGTTACAAGGTTAGTCATCATCCACTGAGGTACTGTTATAAAATTTCAGTTATTATGACACATTATGCAGCTATTACTCACAGGGTACGAGTGTGCACACACATGCCCATCTGTTTCGCAGAGCTTTGGAATCACTATGCCTTTGCAACTCCACATCTGCACAAATACTAACACAGTTCAGACCCAAAGCATTTCAGTTGTGTCATGAATTCAGGTTTTACAAACCCATTTTTGGAACAGGAGATTTCTAGAAGTTAGCTGTAACAGCTCAATATGCTGAAACATACAGGCAAAGTACTTTCCAGATGTAAGCAACTCAGTACCTTCCTACCACAAGTAAAGATTATGATTTGTGCTACTGTGTGCATCCCATCCATAAAGCTTTAGCCTGCAGCCAGGAGAAAGTCACAGCTCCATGAGCACAAGCTGTTTGACTGATATCTTCTTACATCATTCCAGCTTCTTCCTGAAGTACAACACATTACAGCAATGCAGAGCTCCTTTACACAGCCTCACATGATTTTATGTTCAGGGGAGAAGTCGTATAGAAAATACCTAATGTTAAAATGGTTTAGTGTGAGAATGCTGTTTAAACCAAAATAATCTGTCCTGATCAAAGCTGCACAGCAGTCAACTGCCTTTTCTCCTCTTACCTGGGTAGTGCACCAATAAGGTTATAAAATGGTTAGAGATGCCTCAAAGTGAAGGAGTGGAACAGCAGCATGCAGAATGAGAAATTCCAGAAGCACACCGCAGGAGTTTTGCACATTGGTTCTCTGCAGCAAGTACCATTGAAAGAAAAGCTATCATACAAGGAGAGACCTTCAGAATGATATGATTCTTACAGCTGAATAACAAAAAACAGTTACTGAATGGCCCATCTTTAGCACAGAATCCTGGCCCAGAATATAACTAACTGAATACATTAGTAAAGGCCACATATTTTGTAAAAACAACTCCATCAAAAACAAATCATGATAATTGCATTCTGAAAGAACATTTGTACTGACTAAATATTGCTGTGAGGTAACTGCTTTTAGGGAATGTTATTGCAAGGTGTTTTCTTTCAAAATACTCAAAGTAGATTAAATACATGCCACACATTCATTATCCACACACATCTTTCAGCCTAAGCTCTGATGTCTTCTGATGTATTTATTTCTCCATTTAAGAAAAACTTACAATGAGTAGGAGCTAGCTATTCAGTAGACCTTCATTTAGTGACATTAATCTTGGCACAGTAGGTGTTGGAAATTTCAAGGTAACAAAAGCACATTTTCTTGTGATTATTAGTAGTCCATTTGTACTCCTGTCAAATTAAGACATGTCTGCTTTAATACATGTTTCAATACATTATCCTGATACTCAGAATACATGCAATGAACCCTCTGGAGACATGCAGATTGAGCTTTACTTTATTCATGTACAATTGGCCTTGCCACTATGAATTTAACTGAAAATAAAGACAGTAAGATTATTAATGCTGAATTCCAAGGAAGACATGGGAAAGCTTGAGGTAGCAAGCTAGCGTGAAAGGATATCAAGCATAGAATTTATCCACTAGTATTTAACAAGCTATTTATTAATGATTAATACAGCTGAAAGACTGTCATGGTTTAACCCA
>Ga0181612_164550_pt1 | contig 18037 bp, 8 predicted proteins | sample HoacroProtozoa21_FD_119630 | JGI IMG/M metagenome (GOLD analysis project Ga0181612, IMG submission 119630) | Hoatzin crop microbial communities from Cojedes, Venezuel. Combined Assembly of Gp0051906, Gp0051904, Gp0051908
GCGCCTGGACAAGGTCCTGTGCAGCTTGCTATAGGTGACCCTGCTTCGGCAGGGGCGTTGGACTAGATGACCCACAGAGCTCCCTTCCAACCCCTACCATTCTGTGATTCAGAATGTAGTAAGATTGTTCTTATTATTAAGTGGTCAAGATTCAGAATATGTTAATATGATATTTTAATCCCTCAGGAGAACAAATAGAGCAAGTATCTGTTCCACACAAGGACAGAAAATATTAGCTCCTTGAGGGAACAGAAATAATTTTCAGTGAAAATGAGTTAAATTGAAGGTATTTAAAATTTCTTTTATAGACTTAAAATTAGAGGCAGTGAGTTGTAAAACTATTCTTCCTATGTTGGCTGGAAGATCCTCCTACAGATGACTTAATATGAATGGTAGGCTGATCTCCTGAAGTTCTGCTATCAAATATGTAATAGGAGGCATGTGAACAGAAAATTTAAGTTTAAAAATGTAAACGGTGTATGATTTATAAACACTGACATTTTTTTCCCGTCGGTTGCCAGGGACGTAGAACTGCAACATCAACCTTAATTGAACTGCATTGATATGACAACTGGACGCCAAGAACAACAGTGAACTGCTTGAGTTTTTTAGCCTCTTCTTGACAGCAGTGATACTTACTAAAGCCTTTTTTAGGTCTGTCAGAGTAGTCACTTGTTTTTTTTAAGTTGTATAATGATAAACTGTCAAATTATTTTAGTAGAAGATATTTTTTTATTATTTCAGTAAAGAGTTATAAATGAAAAATGTTGACCTAAATCTGAGAAGCCAAATAACAGTAGGTGTCAGAAATCATGTAATTATAATCCTCTGAGAACATTGTGAAATACTTTATGGAAGATTAGCTTTACTTTAAGTTCTGTTTCTGGCAAGAAACTGACAGTGCAAAAATTCTCAGAATTCTTGTTTCTTCACAACACTGGTGTAGAAGGTAATTCTAAATTACAGTATTATGAAAAGATACGTGGGGGCAGGGAGCTGGGTGAAAAAAGAAAAGCATAGCTTTGTTCAACTTCGGCATTATGGGAAAACTAGCCCACTGATAGATCTCACGAGCAAGCAGGTACCAAGAAGCCCCTCTGATTCATTGTGTGTAACTGAGACCTTGAACTTCTCTTGCAGCTGATACCTGTTGCACAGCAGCAGCTGTCTGGAAGGTTGCTTCTCCTTCCACTACCTAGAGTTCTGAGCAGGTTTTATGGATTGTCCCAAATACACTACAGCTGATTAGTCTTGAAAGAATGTGTCTGATATTTCTACCTGGTGAATGTCCCATAGGATTTCTTAGTTGCATGATTTGTGTTGCAAGGAGGGGACCAGGCAAAGAGACACAGATCTGACAAGCACAGATACGTACATTGCTTTACCGATGGACCGGCACATGCTTTCACATGAAGAAGTGGTGGGTGTTTGTAAATTCTGCTCTGTTTTCGGAATGCTTCTATCTGCCAGAGCAGCATGACCCTACTGTTATCTGGGACTGTGTGTCAGCCAGCTGTCTCCTCTTCTGGCTTCAATTTCTGCCAGAATAATGAAAAGGCTCCTGTTGAGGCCAGAGAAAAAGAGGTCTTAACATTCTGACAAGGATGAGGCTTTGATGGTTTTCTGTCCTGTGTTATAACATGCTTTTCATTTGTTTGCTTCATTTAACTAGTAAAGAAGTGATGTGACTAGCTTTCAGCCTCATGAGATACGGCAGATTAGGCATCCTCAGGTTTAAAAATAAATAAATAGTTTTAAAAAATTCCTGACAGTAAGATGTGGAATTTTTTTTTTATTCTGCAGTATCTGGAGGTCTAGCATGCTTATCAAATGCAGATGACCGTTGATTTGTCATCCTGAAGACATAATTATTCATGGAGTGCCATCTGCAAGTATGGCTAAACCTTTTAACGACTGTCAGACACGTCTAACTCTTGCTAACTATATTTTGAAGAATATGAGATCATTTAGTTGTTAAAGGTTGCTTTCCATATTCTCAATTATATGCATGCTGTTAGTAGTTTCCTAAATTAAGGAGCCAAAAAGATTCTTAAGCCAAAGCCAGAAAGCAAGGAGCTGAAACATTCCACACTGATTTTTCTGGTAATTTGGCTTTTTATTTTTGTTTCTGCAAGTAACACACAGAAACCCTCCAGTCTGATGTTCTCCAAAATCAAACATGTAACAAAGAAAGTTCTTAGGTGGGTTTGTTTTTTTTCTGTAACATATAAGTTGGATGTATTGAAACAGCAAAGTAATTATTACAAGCTATTCCAGCCAAGAAAAGTGGTTGTGAAAACTATGGAAGGAAATCTGTCTTGCTAAGAGGCTGGTATCAAAAGCATGTTTTGAGCAATCTTGTACAGAATAAGCAGAGTCCAGACGCTAAGGTGAACAAAAGCAGTGTTTCCTATTGGAAATCACTGGGAAACCATCCTCGTTCTGTTAGCTGGGTGCTGCCTTTGGGTTTTGGAGATCTGCACCATTGTTGAAAGATACATTTTTCTTGCTGGACAGCTTTACATTTGTCCACGAACTGTCAACCTTCTAATAGGCAGTGTTAGAGGGAAGTCAGCATTATCTGTCTAGGTAGGAGACGGAAAAAGCCTTTGGTCAGTTATAATACTGCTTCTGCGGGTGCATTAAATGCTGCCAGTGTTTGGTTTGTATTTCTACTGTGAAAATGCTGCAGTTGTACTTCTGGTCCAACTGGACTGCACTGCTAATCTTTCTACATAGGTAGGAAATAAAATCACATTTGAGTCTGCTGGCCAACATTTGTGGAATAATTAGATGTAGATGAATGGAGAGCTAGAGCGTAGATGAAATTTGCATGTCCCCCCACTTCTGTGTGTGGGGTCTCTTTGTACATACTCCTGTTCTGTATGCTCAGGATGGGCAGCCCCTCAAGCTGGACAGAGGGCAGAATAGCAAGAGCCCCACACTCACGGCGTGCTTTTTGGTATTATTATTTGTCAGGCTTAAAATACTGCTAGTCGGTACCTGCACTGACCCGAAAAGCAGAAATTTCCGGCACCACTGTGGCTCCTTGTATTTATGTGTCCATGCTATTTGCCTTGGTCTGTTTTGCTACGCAGTACAGTCCACCTTACAGACCCGTAGATCTGGCAGCTGTGGTAACAGACTGCTGAGGGGAGGGAAAAAATGCCTGGCCAGGAAGGAACCTGGCCTGTGCCAGGGCCTGGTGTCAGCTGTAGCTCCTGCTCTTCATTTGGTTGTTGAAGCACTGGAGCGCTGAGCACAGCTCTCCAGAACTCTGCAAGCAGATTTTTGGTCTGCGTTCTAGGAGATGCCAGAGTTGAATTTTTCAAGTACTGATGAGTTTGCTTTGCATCACTTACAGCAGTGACGACTAACACTGCAAGGCATGCTTTGCCTGTTGTGAAGAAGGTAAATTTAACTTTTATTTAATTTTCCTCTGGAAAAATGATCATCTTTAATCTTAATCCTGTATGGCCTCTGTTGGGGTCACATGTTGTATTTGTGGCTACCCTCAAGTTCAGAGATCTGTCTAGCTGCTCTGAGTGGACTCTGGAAAAGTACTTTTGTTATGACAGTTTTCTAACTCATTTTCTGCTAGATATCAATGTTTTTTTGGTAGAAAAGATATAGGAGCTAATTGGGGACTCATTTTGCTTCTGCTCTGAGAAACTTGGAGGCACTCTGAGGTGAAGTTTCATTGACTATTAAATGAGGATAATATTTATTTTGCTTATAGTATAAAATGTCAGTTAGAACTGATTCAGATTTATGATTAACATGAATGTTGCTACTGTAAAAGAACTCCTGCATTATTGAATACAGAGTAGCTGACAAGATTGCACTGGTACAATGAAAAAGCCTGTGAAAGCAGGTGAAAGTGTATCATCATTAACATGTAGAAAAGCCTTAAGCGTCCTCTTGGTTCTGATACTGTTGTCCCCTATAGCAGTATTCATTAATGAACTGCACCTTAAAATTCATTGTGCTCTTCCTAATTCTTTTTATATTTCTTGCTCACGCATGTTTGCACGCTGGTCATGGTTTGAAACAGCTTTGGGGGGTTTGCGTGAGCTTTTGTCTTTTGGGGAGCTTGCAGAGATATCTTTGTTCTCTTTTTCGGTCTCCTCCCTCTTTCTCTTTCCATATCTCTCCTCCCTATTACCAGTACTAAAGCCGCCCCGCTATCCCCCATTCCTGTTCCAGTTCCTTTGGACTAGTAACACCCTTGTTACTGGGACCCATGTCCTATCTGTATCCTTGGCTCGTGGACGTTTCCTTAGAGCTGTAAATCACACTTCAGAAGTTTTATCCACCACTACCCACAGATCACTCTGTATTATTACTGAGTCTATAAATAAGGGAATACATCATTGGTTTCTGACTTGCAAAGAATATGCCATGGCATATGAAAATATATCAATTTTTAATTCATTTCTGAAGGTGACCCAGAAGCAAATGATCACGATGCAAGGAAAATAGAAATATGCATATAATACAGTCCCTGATGAGGAATTATACTTTAAGAGCATCTGCAGGATTTATGATTTCATATTAAAAATTTGCATATGCTCCATATTTGTTTTGAATTTAATATACTGCACTTTCATAGTCATGTAAATAAATTCAGTGGGTACTGCTGCCATCTCCTGGTCAATATTTAAATTAAATACTGATCTCAAAAATTAAATCTGAAGTTTAAGTGAGATTTTCAAGGTCTTCATTGCTAAAGCCGATCTTAAAATTCCCGAACACTTCAACTTTCAGTATAGGACCCTAGATATTGGACAGATTGATGTTTGTAGTCAGATTCATTTGAATTTAACATGAAAGATTGGCACTACTTAATGGGTTTTTTTTAATATGACAGACTTCAATGGGAATATTAAGGCGTGTTACCTGTAAATATTTGCACTTCTGGATTTTGAAATTAGTTTTCTTGTCCTTTGCAGTTGCAAAAAAGTAGGCTGTCTTGTGCCTGATGGGACCTTTTCCAAGTGAGTTTATGATCTGTAGTAATTTGTCTTTTTCCTACTTCTCCAACCAATGAACTTATTCCCTTTATTTCCTTCTACTAATATTTGTGCTTAAGAAAAGTCAGCAGAGTAAGATCTATTTAACAACCGAGCTATAGTTCGAGCATGAGCTGGTTGAGCTTTCTTGTCAGTCGGCCTATGCTCATTGTAATAAAGGGACTTTCAGCTTCACAGTGAATTCCACCACTCTAAATGAATGTCACAAAAAGCTGTTTCTTAGCTGTGTGCTTTCAAGTGTGCCGAAAACATGTTTAATCTCAGAGAATTTGTATGAATCGGGTATGTTTGTTGTTTTCCTCAAATCCTATAGTAGTACAACATTGTACAAAACTAAGACATCTCCCCCTCATTCTGCTTGTCTTTTTAGCAGATTTACCTCAGTTTGGATACAGAATGTGAAAACGCCTCATAAAATAATTGTCACATTTCTTACGCTGGTTTCATTTACACATAACCTGTTTTAAGCTATGCTCTATGCTGGTGGATGTGTGCAGGCTCTCAGAACTAGCACTGCTATCAATCTTTAATTTCTAGTTCCTGTGAACTTTAACAAGTTCATTTTTAACAGTTATTGCTGCAGTGATATTTAACGTCTTTCTTTACAACATAGTTAGGCTGACTAATTTTTAATGTTAAGTGGTTTATTGACTCATGCGTGAAATGAGAGGAAAAACTGAACTTCTGTTGCCTTTGTAGTATCACTTTCAAATTCAGCAGTCACCGTGCTATATTTTCGTGGCAAGTTTCTGTACAACGTGAAACTCTGTCTGGTCACTCTGAAATGCTGAAAAGAGACTCTGTGCACACAGAAGGCTGACCAAAGGAATTGTTTTTCTAGGTGCTAGAGCAATGGCGCACAGTGTAATCAATTTTTATGGTCATATCTCATACAAAATCTGAACTGGTCAGATAGCTTCTAACTTCACTATTTTATCTTTTAAGATTTAGCAATATAACTGGGGGAAAAAAGCTGATATTATAAATAACAGGAAAAAAGTAAGCTTGTCTGAAGAAGGGAGGACAAAAAGGAAAGAGCAAGATGGTAAAAATCTATTAGAAGCTATGAATTTGATTAAATGCAGAACTGAACTTAATCTCTTTAAGGTGGATTCTGTGCTTTGGCTTCAATGTAACGACACTGTTGCCACAGACCAAAACCCATATCACTGTTTTAAAACTCCTCCAATTTTGAATAGTAGGAGTAACTGTTGCCCAAACCTCTCCAACAGTCTGTAGCTGAGGAGCTAATTCTGTTTGCGTTCTACACACGGATCACATCTGTAAGGAATGAAATTATTAAAAAGGCTTAGAGGTAACTGGGTAAATTTTGATCTCATTCTGCTGGAGTAGTATCCTATCAACTTAAAAGAATTTCATATATTCTTGCCAAGTATGACTTTAACCCATGGCTTTTAATGTTTTTTTCAGTAACACTTGAAGACATCTTGTATGACTGGAGTCTTGCATTTGCACGCCCTGTGGTGGTGTGCATAATTGACTAATGATGTCTGTAATTTGCCTGTGTGATTAATTCATTTGAAGCTGTAAATATTCTATATTAAATTATGCAGAAAGTCAGCAAGTTTTTAACTGATTTATTGAAATAAAAAGTAATTTTTGTGTTTCACTTTTTAGATCACTAAGGCCAAGACTTGAAAGTATATCAAATAGTATTTTAAAGGCAAAAAAATTATAGCAATTGTAAATTGTGTAGGTACAGAGTTTTCCTGTAATATGAATAGAAGAGGAAGTTTGCTTTTGTTGCTGATTTTTGAAAACTTGTTCTATTAATATTTTTGCAAAATCATACCATTAGCTTATCTTGAAGTCTGCTATGAACCCAACAGATAAAAGGAGTTTTGTGGTATTTGGTTTGGGAGTTTGCACGAATACTGCATGAAACAAGCAAGATATACTTTTTACCCTTACAAGAAATCAAATATTTTCTCTCTTTCTCAGAATGAAAAAAGTCTGAAAAATGTTAATGAAATGCTCAGAACATTATTTCAGGAAACAAAATTTTTCATTTTTTGTTTAGTGGACTAATGCATTTTATTTTTGAATGGTTTAACTTGAGCTTACCAAAGGAACTTAATACCATGTGGAGGCTGAAGTTTACTTGGATGACTTTATTTTACTTATGTTTAGTGATTATAGGACACCTTGATGCCTGATCTAGCAAAACCTATGAATATTCCAGACAAACTAGGGGGGGAAGAGAAGAAAATAGTGGTTTATATATCTCTCTTTGTTCTTTAAACCAATGAACAATTGAGAAGACAAATCCTGTTGTGACAGCTTTGAAGAGATGCAGAGATTAATGAACTAACATCAGGAAGAAAAAGGTGACCTGATTAAATCTTAAATATTTTCCTGTCCTTCCTCACTGTGTCCTGTCACACAGTGTATCATCCTTGAAGTGCCTTAAGACAGGGCCATTGATACTTGTGCTGACTTTCCTCTGGGGAATTTGAAGCTACCTTGCAACTGCAGCCCAAAGGAAGCAATTCCTTAGTAACTTGTATCACGAGCATCATTTCCTTGTACAGGTATAGACAGACCGTGGTCAGGACTCCAGATCATACTCTTCTGTGTTTCAGTTCCTCTCAAGTAAGTTTTCAAAGACCTCCAAGGTGTCATAGGAGTGAGTTTTCAATAGGGATAAGATTTTACACTCAACAATATGACCTTGTCTTTTGTTAGCTAGAATCATATTGTAATATTTGGTATCTATTGTTTTGAATCTCCTGAAGGACAAAAAGGTGTGAAAGGAGTACTGAAGCTGACAATATAGATGTTTAGAGTGGCAATTCCCAGGTACCACGTATGTCTGTGTGATGAGAATGTCGCCTTGCCCATGGCCTTGGAAATCTTGCAGTGACCAATTCATAAAGATATTGGTGCTGACTGCCAACAGGCTGTACAGCTGGAGGACTGAGGGCTTCAGACTAACGCCTGGAGGACTGAGGAACAGTCTTCAGATGAGACTGGCAACAAAATTAGGAAGAAGCAGATAAGATACTTCTGATATCTGAAATGCAAAGAAGTCAAGAGCAACAACATAGGTATGAGTTCCCTCTTCCGTCTGCTTGTAGCTTCCAAGTTTCAAAAAACCAAAAAGTGGTGTTGAAGACATCTTTGGACAAACTGAAACGGTTCTGGAGGGAGGCAGTAGGGAGGAGAAGAAATGAGTGTTGCTAGAATTACTAGAGAGCTGTGTGGGAATTGCCTCTATTATGGTTGGATGTTGAAGGATAATTCAGCTGTGGGAGATTTCTGTCCATATACTTAAGTAAGATCCTACATATGGACATGCAATTTATAGAAGGATTAGCTAATCTTCAAAAATACTAACTGTAAAAATTATGTTCTGAACTATTTCAAAGCTCATGATATTTGCCATAAAGCTTTCAGGTTAAGCCCATGTCCTATCTAACATGTTAAATGAATGACACTATTAGGAGCTGCAACAGTATGACATTAGAAAAATTACAGTGCTAATTGGTACTACTTTTACAGACCTTAATATTGCTACTTCAAGTTCTCATTGTTAGCTTAACAGTTACATTACAAATCTCCTGATGAATAGCTTTTTGTACAGACTTGTCAGCTTCAGCTTTGACAATTCATTTAATTTAACGGGTGTGTAATCCAGACAGGTTAAGTCCAGAATGAAAGGGTCATCCTGAGAGTGTCTGCAACAGAAAACAAAGTAATTTCTTGCATCTTTGACAAAATGAGTCAGAAGATTGTTCATATCTATGGATCCTTACCCAGGGAAAACATATGCAAACTGTGGGATCCAGATCATATGTATTGTCCATTAAATATATGAATAACTTTTTAAAGATAGAAGTAACCATGGTTACACAGTAAATTAAAAAGTAACTTGAAAGTAAATTACAGTATGTAGTCTTAAAAACAGTCACTTTCCAAAAAATTTGAAATCTTAGTTTAGATCTTGTTTAATAGAGCAGATGCTTGATTAACTAGCATATAATGCAGGTTGTATACTGTATAACCCAATAAATGATCATGAAACTAAATCGCTAAGTTGATCTGCTGTGCATTGAGTATTGTGTGTGCTATAGACTATGATCCCATCATAAACTAAAGAAAAAAATACTGATTGTCAAATCAACCTACTATGGAAAACCTAATTTTAACTTTTTTTTAATATCAGAGTAACAGCTTGAAAACTAACTACAGCGATCCTAGTCTTCCTCCTACAGTGTAACAGTTAGCAGATGTTTAACATAAAATGTTGATAGAATACAGCATTGTATTGGGAAATGGCTGGGAAGATGTTGATGCTGTGAGGACTGTACCTGTCATGGAAAAACGTGACAACAGGATGCTGGATCAGCCCCCTGAGGGTCCTCCCCACGTGCTTGCAGGGGAAAGCATGCTCTCTTGCCTTGCTCGTGGTCCTCCTGACTGCGGAAATGGGTTCAGCCCCCGTGATAGTGTCAGAACAACAGGTTTGATTTATTGTCCTCATTTAGCCGGCAGTGATGGGAGCGCAGGGCTGCCACAGCCCTGATTACAGCGACATTTGCACACCTTATGAAGTTTATTCCTATTTCTTCACTCTCCTTTTTATCACCTTTGTATTTCCCTATCTTTGTCCCATTCTTCTCCCAGATAACCTGTCCATTATTATTTTCCCCCCGTTGCTGCTAGTTTTACTAAATCCATACCCATATCTGATATTTCTGATGCAATTACGCAGGTAAGTGTGGCCTTATGGTATCACTGAAATGGTGACCTAGGTACTATTGGCCATGCAGGACAACCTCCTAATGCTCTCCAATGGTCCCCTCTTTGATTGTCTGTGAACTTTGACTGTTTCTCATGTAAGAACCGCACAACCATCTGCGAAAGTCAGCAACCCCTCCTGCTGCTGTCTGTAACTTTTGTCAACTTCTCAGGTTGTGAGCTGTCACAACCATGAATTTTCTTACGCCACGTCCAACAATTTCTCACACTCTGTCTTTCAGGCAGGGTCTTGTCAGCAGCCTGGTCATCTGCAGGCAGCCCTAACATTAAGCCTTGGCTATCATGACAATACCTATGGCCTCATGTTTGCTTTGATAGCATCATGAAAGATCAACTTAGTTTTTATTTCTTCTAAATTCACTTTGATTTTGGGAATACCTAGTAGGTGAGAGTATAATTGATTACTATATGTAAAATTTATACGTATGTGCTAGAGTATGTTAGAAAGAGTTTAAGAGGCCATAGCATATAGTTTGCATGGTCAAAGCCCTGTGCATACAGCAGGACTAAATCTTGCCGCTGAAGCAAGTGTGCTCTGTGGCAGTGATGCCTGCATTTTGCGGCTGTTTTCTGTGCCTTCCTCTCTACTCCCAGCTTGCTGGATGAAATTCAGACTTCAGCTTTGTCTTCCTTCTAGCTTGACTCCATGTGGTAAGAGGAGTTCACAGAAGGGGGAGAGGACTAAGCATCCGAGGGCAAGTTCTGCTTGGGTGAGAAGAACAGAAAAGCTCCAAATATTTGTGCAGATCACAGATTTTATGCTTGAAAGGTGACAAGCTCTGCAGCAGTGGATTCTGACTGGAGTTTTAGGCAGCTCAGTATTTTTACTTCATCTCCAGTGCTAGGAGATGCAGTGCTAGGTTTATGCTAGATTCTGATTCTCAGAGACGTCTTTGACTTTGGGAACTAGATATCATCTGCCAAAACCTAGAAGCTGAAATTTGTGAGGAATTGTGGGAAATGAACGCCACAGCAAATTCTCATTCAGTGCAAGAGCTGCAGTGGACCTGACCATACTGACATGTCATTTCAAAGTAAAAGCATGTAGTGATGCTGAGCCATTTCATAGTATATCCCTACTGTGTTGTCTTCCTGACTGGGATGTTGCTCCAATTTGCTATTTATTGTTGCATGTTGCTTTGTTTAGAGGGATCTATTGAGTCCTGTTTTGGGGCATTGATCACTTATATCTGCTTCTAAACTTCACTCCAAAGGAAAAAAATGAGATTATAGCTAATAAAGAAATATTTAAAAGATAAAATCTCATGCATGTGAAGATTTTGAACTGAAATGCATGGAGTAGTGAATGAATATTATTAATTTCAGAACAAAAGTGGATGAATTAATTATAAGCAACCAGAAGACCAGGCTCATGTATTCTGCGTGTTAGAAGCAGTGAGCTAAATGATGGACTGACACTTGGTGTTTAAGTGTGTGCATGCATGAGAATAGATAATAGATTTCTAGGTTACAGGAGGCTTTGGGAACATTTGAGTTGGATGGAATTTAAATTTTAGCTGATGATCTGCAATTTCTACTCTGTCTTCAAGAGATCTTTTATGAAGCCTGGAAAGAAGCATTGTTTCTGAGAAGTGCTGTCAGTTCAGAGTTCAGTAGGATTACAGAACCAGGTCATCACTAAAACTTATCATACGTCATTAAGAACAGTTTTTGATAATAATGTGTCTTCAGAATTACCAAAAAGCTCAGTGAATTTATCTTGCTTTTGCTAACTTCTTCATTTCAGAAGGGAAAACTTAGAAAATGTTTTATTTTTTAAGTGATAGCGCTTCCTGTTGTTATTGGACTTTATATATATACACATATATGTTTGCATATTTATATATGTATATATAAAAATGCAACTTTAAGTGTATGGTTGCTAGAACTACTAATGGTGAAAATTAACATGAAAACATGCAAGAATGTGTCAACGTGTGGTCAAAGCATAAGCAACAATTTGCTAAGACTAAGAAGATTAGAAAATGCTACTTTGTTTTTTTAAAGTATAGAGAAGCTTCCTCAGGTTTATTAAGAGCGTTTATGATACTGTAATTTTTGCTATTAACTTCTTACACATTTGTGTTAAGATAATTTTATTAAGTAGTTCAAAAAAAGTTGATATATCAGCACTTTTTAAAGAATATTTTCTTGGTCATTTGTCACTTAAAAAAAAAAATCATCCAACACCCCTCCCAGTCCACTTAAGGGGAAAAAAAATGCAGATACTGTGAATAAATATTAGATGTTAGAATTTACTGTCCATAAAGATAATAGAAAGAATGGCATTTCATTCTCCAGAGCAATTTCTGTCTACGCTGAAAACTAGAAACTCTGTTATAAGGATGCTGGCTGTGTTGCTGTTAAAAGCATGTCATTTGTGATGACAACTTATCAGTTAGAATGTCATTATGAAACAAAGATACTGAAACCTAAATCCTAATGTTGTAAGGGTTTCTCTGCCCAATGTCTGATCAAACAGAAACAAGCACCTGCTGCAAGGTGGTCACTTACACTTTGTCTTTGTTAAAGATTTTGTAAGAAAAAAAAAAGTATGTAATTTGAATACAAAAAGATCACTGAGTTCTTGATTGTCCTATGGAATCCATGAAGTCTAATTCCATTTATTTATGGAAAAATAAAAATAGCAGACATAGTTTAGAACTTTGGTTGAGCTAAGGTCTTATTTTGTTGATATGACATAGTACAGCACTTATATATTCTTATGCTTAGTTTCCTGAGAATCTAATTCAGGTTTTAAGTGGTGCATATTAGAAGAATTGTTTTTTTTCTATTTATAATTATATTTCTTAGCAAAAATAAACATGGATTTATAGAAGCAAAATAAAGAATACAAGGAAATGTATGCAGTAGAGGGACATCTTTATTCAATCTGAAAAAAAGATGCCAACGTGGTTAAGAACAAGAGAGAAAGGCAGTAGTTTAAGAAAATAACCTTAATGATCTAGGTCCTTCTAATGTCTCATACTGAAGTCAGAAAATTGAGAATTAATCCAGACTAAATGTGGCAAAACATGGATATATAGGAATTTAATTTTACCCTTTACTAATGCTGAATGGTAATCGTACAGCTTGGTGTCTCTGATCTTAGATTAGACAGATTTAAGGAAAATACAATCCACTTTTTAAAAAGACATCCCTCGTGATCTGTCTTTTTACTACATGTCTTTTCCTACTGAAATGGCCTTTAGGCGTTGCAGAAGTGCAAATAATTAATAACTAGCATTACTAAAATATGAGGCATAGAAAACTCTGTCATACAATTAATTATGTACAAATTATAATTACAAGATTTTAACACTAATTGTAATTACTTGAACATACGGCAAGAAATAGGTAACAGAAAACTGTGTTTTAAATGTGGTATAATGAGTTTCTGGATGGTCCATAGTATTTCCACTGAGATACCAAAAATTTGAAAAGTGATAATGAGAGAAAGAAAAGGGATACAGAAAATTTCTCTAGCTGGGAGTCAGTTGTACCATTGAAATGAAAGAAAACAGAATTTGAGAATACTTAAAAAAAAAAAATCTTCAGGTCATCTTTAGTTACGGTGGTTCTTGTATAGCTTGGGTATGTTTAGCCATTTGTTTATTATTTCAATATTTTGAAAGAAAAGTTATGTAAGTTAGCAGATTTCCTTCTATTTTGAGTATACTTAGAGAGACTTTCTTCGCTTGTGTTTGGTTATATTGATGAATTGTGCTCCAGTTAAACCTCAGACTCACACTTGACTCTTGCTCCAGCTTTCATGCAGTTTGTGCCCTCTCTAAGCCCGTAACTATCCCAGTGATTAGCCTCCAAAATCTTGTTACAGTCTTCTGTGCTCTGCAAAGACCTGTCTGCTGCCATAAGTCAGTAATAATTGCACAGCATAGTTGCTGAAGGGCTATGATCGTATGGGTTCATGGCTGGTTGTCCTTTAAAAAGGTTCAACAGAAATGGATTGTCTGTCTCAGCACAACTTCTTTCTTTTCTCTTATTTATTTTAGAAGAGATAAGACAGGTTTTTCAGTTTTAGCCAAAATACAAGGCGGGGACATAAAGGATAGATACACTGACTTGTGTTTCTTCTCAAACTCTGAAATTTCCTGGTCTCACTTATCTGAACTCTGGGATAGACATCATCTTTATTTTGTCTCTTCTGTATGAAATATGGAGTGAAGACAGTGACTTTTGTAGCTTATGACTCTTCTCACTTCCTTGCTCTGAACCTATATTGGCTTCTGTATCCAGCCAGTGCCTGGACTCTGAAGTGTGGTGGCTGAAATTCTGGTCGAGGGAATATTTTTCATTGTTGAGTTACCAAACTTTACCCTACTTGGCTTAACTTGTAATGCTCAAACGGATAGTTTTTCTTTAAAATGACATTTTGCACCTCCCTCCCTCCCCACTATGAAATTAGTATTACTCACTAAGAAAAACCATTTAGTCCTAGACACATTTTTTTCTATGACACTCTACAAACTTATTCCATCATTGTGTTTATCTTCTTTCCTTTCTGAAAGATTTTTGTTTTCAACAACTTAACTAGGAAAAATATTTCTTTTTTAAAAAAATGTACTTTCAAGACAGAAAAGTAAATGGCTTTTTCTTTTATTGTATGTCCATAACCAGCTCTTTACATTTCAAAATGGTTTGTCAACATATCACTGTGGTGCTTGTCACAACCGCTTTAAAGCTGTTAGAGTGAGTCAGAGAGTGATTTTTGTGCCAGAGGAGCCTGGCAGTGATTACAAGCCTAGCGATACTTCTGCTGTGCAGAAAATTGTTATTGATGGTGGTAAGGACAAGCCTGATGAGGGAAAAGATGTTGGGCTGAGCAATGATAGAAGGAGGTGGGAGGTTTGAGTTTTGTTATCACTGAGCTGACCCTGGTCGTGTTCAGTAAAAAAAACCCAAAACCTTTTTATAGGACACCTGGTACAAGAATCGATACTCTTAATCCTCGCCTGGTTTTTTGCCTACTATTTTCAATTATTTTTCTGAACAGCCTATTAATTCTATCAGTGTGTTGACAAGATGATATCAAAGAGAAAAGTCAAAGTTCTTGTGCACGGACAGGGAGTTTCCCAAAGATCATGAATGAGAGTCTTAATATAATGGGGCAGTAAATACTTAAGATTAAAAAATCCTCAGTTTTCCACATGCATGTAGTCTATTGATGGTTTTCGTTTGTACTAAATATAGTATAATGGTCTTTTTTCAATTCTCTTTTGATTACAAAGAACTGTTGGTTTATCCTCTGTGGTTATCTGTACTGTGACCAGCTTCTGAAGTGCTAGCTTCATATTGATCGCTGTTTTCAGCAAAGTAGGCTCTAAAATTTCCGTAGATAGGATCGGTTGCACACATGGGAGTATGGGTATGTCTAGCAAAAAATCAAAGCCAACAATCGTTGTGAGGCTCAAGTGTGTTGCTTCAAAGTACGTACTTGAAAGTAGCCATTGGTATGCTCGTGAGTGTTGGTAATAGCATTCACTCAGTGGATCTTGGTTGCTGAAATTGTTGGTGAGTGCTGTAGGAGTTCGCAGTGCTTTGGTGAGAAGTGTTTTTCACTCCTGTGTAGTATAAAACCCTTGATCATGCTGCATATAAAAGCACCAGTTTCAGTTCTGTTGTTTTCCCTAGTTTTTGTGCTAGCTCTCCCTGAACTTTTTGTAAAAAATTAAGTAACATATGGAGGGAATTTAACTGGGTACTATTTAGTTGTAGTTAGCCTGGGATATCGGTAGCTTTTAATGTCAGGCCTTGAAGACAGCAAATATGTGGAAAAAAATTCATAGGGATTTTTTTACAAAAGGAGGAGGAAGGAAAAATAAAAATGTTTTGTTTGTTTGTTTGTTTTTTGAAAAAGTTTGCCAATGAAATGGGGTTAAAGTATAGTCTGAGCACTGACAAGTGATTTGCTCATTTTTTTAAATTGTTAGGACGATCCATGACGTGTTTTTGGTCCAGGCCTGGTTATGCTTTTCCAGAGCCCGACTGAGCATGCATTGGGGGTGGCACAGCCTCGGGCGGTCCCGGGGCAGCCTGGCCGATGGTGCTGTGCCTGGGGACAGCGGTGAGAGGCGAGGGCCAGGGTCCCTCGCGCGGTGGGTGTGAGAGGACCTGTGCGGGGCCAGAGTGCATGGTGTAACCAAAATGCATTTAGTTTTGATCCTTTGGTGAAATACTGCCCTTTGGGACACCATGCAGTAACCTTGAGTGCCTGTAGACCTTCAGTCGAAGTCACGGAAGAAGTCAGAAGCAGCTCACTTCTTCTAGGTTTTCAAAATAATTTTTTCATGAAGAATGACAATCCTTTCAGTACTGGCAGTAGAGGAAGCTTGCTGTGTTTGGGAATATAAATGTGACATTTGTGAATTAATTTGTAACCTCTCTGTAGGGACGTTTTTGTCCCCAAAATCTGTAGGGAGATGACCTCTGTGATTTATAGTGGTTTTTTTTTGTAAATGTTTGTTCCTCCACGTCTAGCAAAATTTCAACCAATATTGAAAGTAAAGGGCATTTACGACGAGAGGAACTTGGGAGGGGAAAAAATGGAAGATAGACTAATAGTAACCTCTTTGACCATCTACTTACACCTACGTGCTATCTTGAATATCTGTTGAGCTGTGTCACTAGCATCAGATGAGGAGCTTGCATGCTGATGTAAGGTTAGCTGCTCTGTTACAGCACCACACAAGAGGTGTTTGCGAGTACCCGGTTCTAACAGGTTATTGATCTCTAATTCTGTTAATCCTAGAAGTGCTCCTTAAAGTTAGCCAGGCTAAATTTGGTACATCTAGTATTGCCAGCGCAGATTAAGTTTTTTCGCCTGAGAAGTCTTCCTTTTTCTAACAAAGAAAACAAAACAATGCAACAATAAGAAGAAACCTCAGCCCGTGCTCCTTTCACTCTGTTGTGTCTCTTGACCTAGAATAAACCAGTTCACCAAATGAGCAGAAAGCTAGCCTAGACTAATGCTTTTGTGTTAGCCGTTTGGCTTAGTAAATTGAAAGAGCTCATCACAGAAGATGACAAGTGCCAGGAAGGGACAAAAAGGCAGGACTGCAGCAGCTGTGGCTGCTTGTGGCTGCCAAGAAATCACAGCCTGGAAAAGGGCGGTAATTCCTTCCTCTCCTTGTCTATTAGCAAATTTGGGTCTTTGTACTGTGTGCTAGAGTTTTTGGTTTTTTTTTTATTGTGGTACATTTGTCAGTCCCATCTCTGATGTATGTACATGAGAACAATCCCACCACCCCCGCCTCCACAAAAATGAGAATTTCAGTGACCCAGTCTCTGATCTTGCAGACCATTAGTCAGTTGATCTCAAACTTGCTAGGCAAGAACGATACATATTTAGTTGCTATATAGGTATATGAGTACTTATTAGACTGTGCTTTCTTGAACATTGTCTACGGGTGAGAGAGTGAGATCTTTTTGAATAACATTCTTCTGCATTTCTCTCAAGGAAGTAAGCGATACAAACAACATGAATGATGTGAAACAAATCAAGTGCTACTTAGGACTGCATCCACTGGAGATAATAGATAAATCTTTTCTCTCAGCCCCATGATGTTATTTCAATTCTACAGTAAACATCTATTCAATTTCAAAATGAACTTCAGGGGAATCTCTAGCAGACACAGTGTCTTAGCTGTTTGCAGGATCCAATCAACTAGATAAAATGTCTTATGAAAAGCTGATCTGCAAACTTGCTTTTCTAGGAAGAGGAGAACATTTATAAAGATAAGAAAAACAAATATTTATGAAAAGTGTATTTTATTCCCTTTTAATATGTCTATGCCATCATTACATTTGTGAATAGTACCAGTATCAAGTACCATGAATAGGCAGTTATCTAGCTCAGTGGCATAGCCATTGCTCTGCTGTTGATACCATTTGCGTGTGTGTGTAGGGGAGGGAGTGGGTATCACAGGTCGTCTACGAGGAAAGTTATTGAAAAACCCACTTGTGAAATTTGAGTGACTTAATCCATTTGTTGACTGACAGTCGCTAATCAAGTATATACTACAGTGCTCCTTTAGTATCATGTGTATATCTGACAAGATACCTTGTAAGAATGTGTTCATGGAATTTTATTTTTTGTGATAAATATGGTCTTAGAAGATGATCAACTGTATATTTCATGCAGCATTTCATGCAGTTGACCTTGCTTCAGGTTTAGCAAAATCTATTTGTATAGGAAAAGTGAC
>Ga0181612_127816_pt1 | contig 18034 bp, 12 predicted proteins | sample HoacroProtozoa21_FD_119630 | JGI IMG/M metagenome (GOLD analysis project Ga0181612, IMG submission 119630) | Hoatzin crop microbial communities from Cojedes, Venezuel. Combined Assembly of Gp0051906, Gp0051904, Gp0051908
CAGCCTGGTCCAATGCCTGACCACTCTTTCAGTAAAGACATTTTTCCCAATATCCAATCTAAACCTCCCCTGACACAACTTGAGGCCATTTCCTCTTGTCCTATCGCTGTTTCCTTGGGGGCGAGACCAACCCCCCCCCAACACACCCTCCTGTCAGGGAGCTGTAGAGAGCGATAAGGTCTCCCTTCAGCCTCCTCTTCTCCAGACTGAACAGCCCCCCTCCCTCAGCCGCTCCTCATCAGACTTGCTAGGGACAGCAATAATGAGCATTTCAAGCTTTCAGCTCACTGCAGAAGTGCGAGTTGAAGCCTCTTCTGCCTTCAGTTCAGGCTCTGCTCTATATATTTGGAAAGATACACACACAAAATCCCCAATGTATTACCCCCAGTTCTGGGAGACTTATTTTCATTTATTGGCCAAAGTGTTCCAGTTCTCCAGCAGTATTAGGAAACAGCCAAATCTACAAACCAGAAGTTAAAATAAGAAACAACAATAATAATAATTTTTAAAAAAATAAAATCAAACCTATAGACAAAGTCTTGGGACACTGAACAGATTAGGGCATTGAAATTGTCTGCGCACTGAAAAACCAAGTTTCATCATTTCAGAAATTCCTGACAACATCAAACATGCAGATCAAACCCTGCGTAACACTACATCACCCCTTCCAGCATCCTGTGCTACCGCTGATATTTCCCGCAGGGTGAAATACCTCCACTAGTTTATCTGCAGTTAACGAAGAGGCACAGACCACATTTAGCAAACACCGACACATCCCACATGGGGAACGGACATCCATCACCCTGTTAAAAGACATACCAAGCATCGAAAATTAGTACTGCGGGGCTAGAGGACAGACAGCTGAGTAAACCTGGCGCTGTGCTTTGCACCGCAGACCATTACTGCTGCAAGTCGCTCATGTTTAGCCACGCACATAATGCAAAATGTTACTTTTTTTTTTTTACACGCACAAGACAAGTCAGAAAAATATACTATTGCCAGCTGCTGTTTATGAAAGCACCTTATGGGTTTCTCAAAAGATTTTGGAAGAGATGTATTCAGGAACCTCCTCATTCTTCAGCTGTTACACAGATAGAAGCAGTTGATAATATAACCTGAACATTGGTGCAATTAGCATTTGCCACCAATTAAGAATGAAAACAAAAAGCCTTTTGCCATGAATCATCAGGAACAGCACGAAACCGTAACAATGAGACCAACAGATGTGGATTGTGCTGTTGCAGAAATCAAATGTCCTTCCAGAACATTATTCACTAATTTAGTAAGACAGAATAGCTTTGTTTGGGAATGCAACTGAAACGGATCTCCACACAAGAAAGGGAAGACAAAGGCTGCTAAATCAAAAGAACAAGAACAAAACAAACAAAATACCCTCACAACATTGACATGAACCAGAAAAACCTCCCAGGGCTTAATAATTTCACAGGGATGTTTTTTATAAAAATTATTTACCTAAAGTCATAAATTGAAATGAAAGAACCTGAAACAAGCCACTGTCCTTGCTGAAGGGTTTGGATTTCTTAAATCTAACTGATTTATAATATAATTTTTTTCTTTTCAAACACAAAATCAACAGACAGGAAACCAAAAGAAGTATTATTGGACCCACGAATGTAGTAAGATTCACAAAAAAAAGCGCGCATTCAGCTGCTTGGTAACAACCGCGGTGCATGGGAAGCCACCCTCTCCGCACCGAGGCTTTGCAGCCATTGCCACACTATCACTGACGCTCCACCGACCGCACCGCGTTCGTGCCAACACTAATTTAAGGCTTCCTGTGAATTTCGCTTCTCTTGAAGCTTACAGCAGCTATCAGAATATCTGGGGCTTGTGATGGGTCTCTAGGGCAGAATCCTTCAGTCACTCAAGTTGCTCGTTTTGTGTTCCACCAAAGGCATCACTATTTACACCAAAAATCTTTTCTCTGTGGTCTCATAATTGAGCTTTGACAAGCTGCAGTGTGACTAACAGCCAACCATGCAGCTTCGCAGCAGCGAAACACACAGTGACTCACCTGAACGAAAGCTGCAGCAATGGATCCCAGGCCAGCCATCGGTCATACCTTGATAATCTAGCATAGAGTAAAATCCAGATTTGTCCCTCAAAATTTTTCATAGGAATTGGATGTTAGCCAAGTATTTTAATGGTTTGGAGCTTGTTTTGCATTTGCTTCGGACCTGTGTTTCAACTTAGGTAACTTATAGGAGAGAGGAGAAAGAAAAATGGGGAAAAAAACAAGAACTTTTAAGATGAGATTCTTCAGAGCTGTGCTTCACCGATTCAACGTGGAAAGATTTTATTCAGTAGCACATTTGTCTTAGAAATGCTCCGAAAAACAACCCTTTTTATACCTGCGAAAGTACAGAACACATGACTGTATCTCTGAACCTGGTACACTATTACATTTTAGCTCAGAAATACTACAAGAACTGGTTTCATTGTTTTTCCTATTCCTCTTGACATGTCCTTTCTTTAAAGTTTAAGGCACATTGTTCCTTGTAGATAATTTATGTCAAATTAGCAGCTTTCAGATTTAATTAAAACAGAATCTAACTACTTCAAAACAATAACAATAAATAATAGTTAATAATAATAATGATTCCAACTCCCCGTCTCCATGGCCTGACTGCCTTCCAGAGATTTCAGCCTTAAACACCTTCTCCGACAATCCTTCACCCCACCACTTCGTCCAAATGCACCATTTGATGACAGCCGTCTCAGGCACACACTCATGTCTCCTCCCCGCTGTCTGTTCCTATGCCAATAATTAGGTGTCTACAAATCAAAAAATGCATATTCAGTTAAACACAGGCCCAGAACCCCACTAAGTCCTTCAGTTCAAAGACTGTTGGCTGCACTCGGAAAACAGAGTTTCGGTTTTCAGAGAGTGCCTAAAACCATTTTCTCGTAGGCATGATGAAAATCCAGTGCTCCCATCACTTCCCATTTTCAGCTTCCTCAGCTATCTAGCTTTCCACATACACAGTAAAATTAAGGTCTAATGTTTCTCTTCAGAAACGTTTGTAACTGTTTCAACTATATCTGACAAGTGACACGACTTCCAGCTCCAGTCGTTTATCATCCCAAGCAAATGGACACACAGCATGCCCTTGATTCAAAACCCAGCTAAGCTTTCAACACGATGCTGCAGAGATATAAACTCTCTGCAGTAAAACTGGACTATATCTTTTGATCTGGAAGCACAAAGGTCAGGTTATACCATAGTCATATTTGCCTTCTGCTTGCCGTTTCAGAATAATCATAATTTTCCAAATTCCAGTCTTTTCCACCACAGTTAATTACTGACTAACAGCCATCTGTTGGAACAGCACAGATTGCCTATTCAGATTGAAATAGAGACACTAACATTTTAGATCTAGACTGTACTCTTCACCTCATTAATCAAGCCACAAACCACAATTACAAAGTCTCACAGATAATCCACTCATTTCAACGATGTGACAATTTTCCCATTTTTTAAAAGAAGCTGTTTGTATCAGAAAGCTCAGCTTTTATTTAGCTTTGTTTATGGTCACAGACACATGCCAATATCACAATCTGTTCTTCAGTACACCGGTTTTCTTTTAAACATTTAAAGGAATTAAGTTCACAAGAAAGCTACCCATAGAAGAATGAAAAGAGCTCTTTAAAAATTACACAGAAGTTTTTAACAGTCTCAGATTTTTAGGGCACCGGGTTAAAATCTGCAGACTTCTGAGCACTTCTAGTCGGCTCGAGTCCAGACTGCTGTCCTTACAGCCGAAGCAAGCGGTACGGCAGTAAGATGTTTGACGCTTGAGGCATCTCTCCAATACTAACCTGAAAACCAAATTAACCACTGAAAGTCCAAAATCTATACAAGCCCCCCAAAACTGATTAGTCAGACTGCTAATTTCCAGAACAGTAACTGGGCAAGTTCCTGTTCATACTCTTACTATCAGGATTAGTAAGCAAGCAAGCCAGTATTTTGCATATTAAATTCACACCCTTCCCCAAAACAACATGCAAACAACTTGTTAAGTACATGTGGTTTTCAGTCATGCCTTAGCTTGCAGTATTTCTGCTAAGACAACTAAATGCAAACTAAACATTCAAGGCAGAGGACTGTTTGGAAAGAAGGGAAAACTATTTGACATCAGACAATAACCAACTTTTAACCAAACCTAGCAAACGGTCCATTTCCATTCACATTAAGGGGAAAGCAAATAAAATCCTGACATCACATTTCATTCTCCTCTGTCTTAACGTTCACTTGTCAACAGCAGAACAGTCTCTTTACAATCTAAGGCCTTAGAAATTTATTTTACAAGAAAGTGTTCCCATTCCCGGGTCAGGAAGCAGCAGCAACGATGCGCTTCGGTTCATCACTTCCGTTCTTCCAGTCCAAAAGAAAAGGCTATCGGCGGCGTGTGGTAAGCTTGTCAACTCTAATGTTTACTACCAGTTGCAGCCAACATCCTCAGATGAAAACTGCCACATGTACACATGTTATTGTTTATAAATAGTAGCACTGCAGGAAAAGGGGATGTTATTATTAGCATTACTGACAAAAAAGTTCTTCCTTTATTGCAGCACAGTTTATTAATAAATATGAAATATATTGGGAAAAGATTAATATATCCATTCCAGCAATCTTGTCAATGATTTTTTTTCCCCCTTGACCCTTTTTCCCACCGATGTGAAAGACTGAAGTGAAACAAGCAGCCCAGAGTGATCAGTGACCACAGAACACCTCTGGTGCCTTGCAGAGCTGTGTTCTCCTGCATCTAGATCCAACTGCCCATGCACAGCACTGCAAGTCACGCTTCGGACTAGAAAATTCACCTTAAAAGACAAGATCCCCAAAACTACTGGCAGCTCTGGAGTTGGATTGAAATAGGATTGTTATTGACTGGTAGCGATTATTAGCCAAAGGGTTTTTTATAGTTATTTAAAGCCACTAACATCAGATCATGAGTGGAGTCGGCGTGGATCACTCGGTTCCCTACACCGGGAAAGGAACACACCCTTGGCAGCAGACAACAACCATTAGCTTTACGATGTCCCTGCTTGTCTCTCCAAATTCTCTGCAACAGAACTCAACATAAAAAATGTAACACCAAGAAGTTCCCAGTCTATAGTCATTGTTATAAAACAGCAACAGTATTTCAAAACAGCTCTTTTCTGCTTAAGATTTAGATTTTATAAAGAGAACTGCCCTCAACTGTTAGTCCATTTAATATCAAAGTAAAGATGATCATGAGCTAGCACCAGTGAATTCGATTTAGAAATTAACCTCTACACTAGGGTAGGGGAGGTGGGCTGTGGAAATTTTTCTATGATACCATCTTCTCACTGCCGCTGTTCCTCAGCTCCTCTAAGTAAGAGCTGGATTGCAAGCAGAGTCCCGTTGTGTACGTCAGGTCTGTTGTTAACAAGCATCCCATCTTCTTAAAAAACTCTGTTACACGATCTTCAAAGAGCACCAGCTCTGAGGGGCAGCCTCTCATTCACCATCCCACCTCTACACTCCTTGCAATTAAATAAAATTTCAAACATGATTCTTTGTTTCATCACCTTAGAGATACACGTGTAGCCCAAGCAACAGCTATGACGCGGTGCTCTGCATCCCCATGGAAAGGACAGTGCAAGAAGGCTTGGCCAGGCCGAGACAACTGACCCCAAAAAAGTGGAATAAGTTTAATATTAGAGTTGATTGCCCAATCTTTTCAGTGCTTGTAGGTATCTCCGCGGTGTAATTATTCTTTACCATAAAGCTTAACAGTGGGGGTCAAATCACCCTGCTGCATGAGGAAGAGCATGGAAGGCAGGGTACGTATCTTTTACAAATTCTACGAACCAAGACAGGAACGGGACGCAGCCAGGCAGAACTCGCCCCTACTTGTATCTTCAACACCGGGCTTGAAATACAGCCAGAATCTGGAAGGGAGAATAGCTTCAAACCTCACATAAAATATTAAAACCAGATGCAATATTTCACACTTTACAATATTTTTCCAAAAGAAATCAGTGACCTTTTATGTCCTGACACTTCATTAGCTGTAAACCAGTTCAAAAATACTTGGCATGAGAAGAACAGCAGGAAAATCCAGCCACCGTTCTTCTGAGCTGTAGGCCCTAAAGCTCACCGAGAACAGCTGCAAACCTCGCCAAAACTTCCCTAGGCTTTAAAATCAAGCCTCAAAGAAATGGTTCTAAAGAATTAAACCACCACTTCCAATTAAGCATTTCAATATATCATATTGAAAATCAGAATTGTTTCATAAGTATATTCCTGTATATTATGAAATTGTAAGTAATACTTATGATAAATGACAATATATAACCAAGGTTTACAAAAAACAACCCAAAAAGCCTACTCCAGGATGCCATCAATACTCCCAGAAGTCACGGCAGTATTTGTCACCAAGTGTACTAAACGAAGGAAAAAAAGCAGGTATTTCTTTGCACCCCAAAGCACTGCTTGTTAAAAGAGGAAAAAAGGTCATTTGAAAAATAATTCTTTGAGCTGAACAAGTAACGAATTCTGTTATTACGATGAACTGAAGATCAAAGTGGGAATTCACAACAAGTAGGTGTTAAGTGCAGTAATTTTGCTTTTAAGATGCCAGAGAGCAAAATCTGTATAATTACTGAAAAATTACTGTGGCTTAAAAGCTATCATCTCGAAAACATGACGCCATCGTTCCCAAGGCACAGATCCTTGAAAAGGAAGGGCTTTCAAACTAATCTCCAAACCAAGCAACAGAAGACCAACTGCCCTTTTTAAGTTTGGAATTGCAAGCGAAACACATGCTGCAGTGAAATGGGCTTTACAGACAACGTTACCATTAACTCCAGGAATTCCCAAGTCACAAGATATCTTCAGAACATACACTTCCATTAGAAAAATGAAGGAAATGAAGTCTGACTTAGATTATGCTTCCACTGCTCCTCTCTCCTCCTCCCCAGGTATTCCAGCAGAAGAGTTGTCAAAGTTACAACTGTACTGCTTTTCCAGGACAAAAAATTAACACTCAATGCTAGCAAAAAAATCTTTGTTAGGATTTAAAAGAGAAAGACTGACTATACATTGCTGACACAAAGCTTTTGTTCCAGTCATCATTTAGCTGGTTTCAGTTTTCCAATAAATTAAAACAAACCGATTTCAGGTGGATAAGATCAAAGGCAATTTCAGGTTAGAGCAATCTCGAGGTCATCTGGATCAACCTCCTGCTCAACGCAGGATCAGCTACGAGGTCTGGAGACTGCATAACCTCTCCAGGCAACCTGGTTCTACCGTCTGATTGTCTTCATGGTAAAAAAGTTTTTCCCCTTACCCATCCTGAACCTCTTGTTTCAACTTACACCAGTTGTCTCTTAACCTCCCACCGTGTACAGAGCCTCACACTGTCCTCTTGATGACCTCCTCGTGGGTACTGGGCACCTGCTCTTTGGTTACCCCCTCAAAGGTCTCTTTCCCAGAGAGGTGACTCGTTAGTCTGTGGCTGAACTTCCTTTCAGTTGTTAGAACTGCAGACTTTTCTTCACTTAAAAACTACGTCATTCCTGTTGGTGTAATCTTCTGCACTGAGCTAGCCTGTCTTGCAGATGTCGCAGACAAATGCAGTGTAGATTGGTTGGTGAGTCTGCCTACAAAACTACAGTTCTCAAACAGTACTGCATTAAACTCCTGTTTGGAGACAAAACCTAGAATTCATATAAAAAAGTTAATATACCAATTCTTCACCATGAGGGTGGTGAAACACTGGCCCAGGTTGCCCAGAGAAGCTGTGGCTGCCCCCTCCCTGGCAGCGTTCAAGGCCAGGGATGGAGCTCTGAGCAATCTGGGCTGGTGGAAGATGGCCCTGCTCATGGCAGCGGGGCTGGAACCAGATGGTCTTCAAGGTCCCTTCCAACCCAAACCATTCTATGATTATATTGTTGGACTCTCGAATCTTCTTGCTCCAAGACTAACATAACTCTAAAATGAACTGTGTTTCTTGTCTGAACTGAAGAAGAAAACAATTGTAAAAGTTTAGAGGCTATGAACTTGTTTAAAATTCCATTTATCGCGCTTCTAGTTTATAAAGTACCCGTTCAAGTTAAACCACAATCTACTAATGCAGAAGTGGTTTGAAAAATCAAGGTTGTGCTTCACACCAACTTCACTTAGCATATTTACCGAAGCAAACACACAGAAAGATTAGAACAGAACCCTGACTGGTTGAGACCGTGCACTGTGTATCGGGATTGCTCAAGCAACTGGAAAAGGAACATATGTATTCAGATATCCATGCTAGAGATTTTCCACCACACAACTCTCCTTAGACTGACTCAACCATTCCACTGAATGCGTCAGCTACGTGAGCCTCCTTTCCTCACTGGAGTCTTGAGAGAGCATTAAAGAGGCTGCCAGACCTGCTGGGTCTCTTCTGGGTTTTCCAGCTGGCAGCTTCATATTTCGTGCACTTAAATATCCCATTTTATGGCACTGCATAAAGCCAGCTTGCAAACAAAGTATAAGGGCACAGGAGAGACATTAACATGATTGTCCCTAAAACTCTGAAGGGATGAGTTCTTATGATTTGTAATGTACAGACTAAAATCCCCCTCCTCCTTTCTTTCTTTTAATTAAACTGTGGGGTTTTAAAATAGTTTCTGTTTCATTCCAACATCTATAATGGCTCGTTCTCTATACAAATGGGCAAATTAAACATAAAATCCTCAAACACAACTATGGCTGCTCCTTCAATATATTCTTTCAGAGGCCATAAGCATTCTTTGTTCTTTCAGCTTTGCTGGTGTGGGATTCCAAGGAAGCGTACGTTGGGAAGGGCAGGGCAGAGCTCTTTGCTCTCATTTTTCCTCTGGGTTACAACTGCACGCAACAGCAGGAGTGTCACAGGGAGTGACTAACTGCCAAGTTCCGCTCAACATACTTAATATAAAAACAGGGGGAAAATAAAGAGGTATAATCTGAATCATAAGCCTGGAACACATCACACAGTAAACAAATTATGGTTCTTCAATACAAGTGGTTGAACTGCAGTTGGAAGTGTGAAAGATCAGCTGCAATTCGTCTAGGGCAAGCGCATCACTGCCGGGACAGCAGCTCGCTTCTAAACATTGTCACATACTCAGTGTCGTCTACATTTACATCTGCGCACACACACAGGACTTTAACTAGCCATATATTAATAATAACTGGAACTTTTTAAAGAAATAGGTTACCTTCTCATCCAAGAATTAAAGTATTTTTACAAAAAGCATTTCTTCAGAGTTTTGTGTACTGAAGTATGCTTAAAGAATGCGCACTATTTTAACAAACACAATTAAAATCGGTATTTATGGCATTGGGAGTTTATGTTACAAGAACATGAAGCTGAGACCCAAAAATAATTTATTGGGGGAAACTCTAGATAGTTGATTTTGCATCAGTCAACATCTTATGTATCTGGGGGGGGTAGGGGTGGGCGGGTGGAAGGCTCACAGCAGTCCAGAAGTGTCTCCACACCACTCATTACTGAATGTTTCAGAGGAAGTCACGGAATCCCACTCACTCCAGTGTAAGATAAAAGAACTGCACAGCAAAATGGTTTCTTTATATCAATTAGTAAAAAGCCATAGAGAGTTGCAACTACAATGATTAAAAAAAAAATACACAGATTACCCATTTTCATAAATGCTTACAAATATCTGAAGGGTGGGTGTCAGGAGGATGGGGCCAGACTCTTTCCAGTGGTGCCCAGCAACAGGACAAGGGGCAATGGGCACAAACTGAAGCAGAGGAAGTTCCGTCTGAACATGAGGAAGAACTTCACTCTGAGGGTGATGGAGCCCTGGCCCAGGCTGCCCAGGGAGGTTGTGGAGTCTCCTTCTCTGGAGATATTCAAGACCTGCCTGGACAAGGTCCTGTGCAGCCGGCTCTGGGTGACCCTGCTTGGGCAGGGGGGTTGGACTAGATGACCCACAGAGGTCCCTTCCAACCCCTGCCATTCTGTGATTAATGAAGTACTCGCAAAGCATTCTAAATCTCCAAGCATTGGATTAGGAAGGTTGGAAGGCACATGAGGAAAGCAGACCTCAGAAAGCAGCCAGGTTCACATGGTCTTCCTCAGCTGGATCTCTTACCATTTTTAACAGTGTTAGGCTAAATGAGTTCAAGAGGACACATCTTAACTTAGAAGCAAGTTGCTTTTTAAAACACATGGAAATCTCCATTCCAGCAATTCTCATCATAGTCACTCCACCTCTGCATGTTAAACTACCAGTTTCTACTTTGAAATCCAACGTTCCACAAATAATTTTAATGTCCAAGATATCTCCAGAGTAACAGCCTTGGCTCTTCCAGCTTCCTCGTGCTCCCCAGCTATCGCTTAATAACCTCCACCTTCTGGCACCACTTCTTCCTTTTACCAATATGTAGTCTGAGTAACAGTCTAATTAACACATCAAACGAGAATGTAATTATACCAAAAGCAGGTATGTGCTACATTAAAGCCTCAAGGCAGCTGGTCTCCAACACACTTCATCACTTGGCACAGCTGATTATTGATGACACTTTCTCTTTTCTGCTTATCCCACCCAGCTGAAGAGGATACTCTCTCAGATGCTACAAACTACCGTAAAGATGTGGGCAAGGGTAGTTTCTGCACCTTTAAACCCCCTCCATTGCTGGGCAGAAAGGACATCCTAACTTAGTGGTAATTAGCTTTCTAACTTTCCACAGATTTGAGTGACAATTTAGCAAATTTGACCAACAATAAACAGCTGTTGTGAACACCAACATTTTTGTGGACTTTGCCCTGGAGTAGATACTAAATCACAGTCGACACTGACAGATGATTTCATCTTACTTTTCTGAAAGACTGGACATTAAATATACAGTATATGTCAATAAACCTGTGTTTGATCTGCAACAGCTTCACTCATCTGATGAGCTCGCAGCTCCAACTGGAGGATTTGACTGCTTCGCTTGCCCAGCTCATACTTCCATATTACAACACGTCACGACACAAAAGAAGGGAACAGTTATTTGTACGGATGTGTTCCTCTATACCAACAGATTGAGAGGCAGATAAAAAAGCACAGCAAGCTCAAACCAGGCTTGCTTGGTGTATTACATTTGAGATGATCCTTAAACAAAACCAGCACGACAAACACTAGCCCGTGTTGAGTATTTTGTGTAATTATTGCATTAGTTTCATATTTTCAGTCTCATATTAAACAAAATTCATAAGAGCTGAATAAAACGGGATACAAGCAAAACTTTTAGAGTTAGCCAATTTTCATTCTTAATCCCATTTTTCATTCTTGTTTAGCTCCCGGAACAAAAACAAATCTACAGCAATATATAGATGTAATTTAACCAACGTATTGGATAAAACTTAATCCTGGCACAGGCAAACACAATTTTGGTTAGGCCAAAGCAGCTTAAAAGGACTCAATTACCTTGATGTCTGACCACTTTTCAAAATAACTTGGAGTTTGTCTTTCATGTTGCACACCTGTCTGGGAGCCTCACAGAAATTTTGTTTTTACAGTCACTTTCCCACACCTTCATATCTATGAAAAAAAATGGGGGGGAAAGACACCAGTAGCCCAAGGGAAACCGAGACAGGCAGCACATGGTGCTACTGAGTGAATACACGTGAGCAAGACAAAGAAGAAAGTAAATTACTGCTGCAGTCTCTGTTGCCACAACAATCTGAAGTACTACTCGTAGCAATAGCAGATATCAAATTCAGACAAGTGTGTGCAGGTTGGTTTTAGGCAGGAACCTGAAAACCATTTGCATGATGTTAAGATTTCAAGACTTCTTAACTCTGAAACCATACAATACAATAATACGCTTGACATGAACTAGGCGTTTTCTTTGTTTGGTCTGTTGTTGTTGAATAAGCCTTCTTGAGAAACATTAAGGCTGGTTACCAGAAAATACCAAGGCAAACAAATACCTGGTTTGAATACGTGCATGCACACACAGTTTTGATTTCCACCCATAAATGGCTGGGTGAGGAGAGAGGAAGAGAAATAATTTAAGCCTAATGATAAAGCAGAACCTCACTGTGAGATGACCCAGCTTCTGACCTTCATGAAATTATGAGACAGTAACACTTTTTGTCCACGAGATGGATATGAGTACATGACACCTGAGTTGCTAAGCAATATTAAACCGAAGAAATATTATTATTAATATATTAAACCAAAGAAAAATGGCTGAGTAGAAGACAGTGTGCAATAAAGCAAAACTAGTCTTATGAAAGGTTCGAAGAAACATATGCAAGCCCATACACTGCCAAGCAGGCCTAGGATTTCTACTGCTCCATTAAATCAAGCAAGGTGATTATTCATTGTTTCAACAGTGTTGATGTTGATGTGCAAGATCAGCTAACAAAACCAAGCCCCAGCACTGACCGGCTGACCTGACAGGAAATGCTACAGTGTCCTTTGCCACCCTGGTTATGAAGAACAGGGAAAAAGAGGCAAAAAGGTGTCACTCAGTTATGCTGCCTGTAACAGGGCAGAAAACATGACACACTGGTCTCATGAGGCGGGCAACTCTTAGCACGACAAATTAACAGAAGAGTTAGCGTAAGGCTCCAAACTTGAGATTTGGGGATGGGTGAAAGGCAGACGAATGGAACCAGAGAACAAAACCAATATGAATTAGATCATGAGCATTCTTTTTTTTAATTTTGTTTTATTTTTTATTTCAGAATTGAAAGTATCCGTCATAAATAAGGCAAGAATAAAGGGAATGGGGTCAAACCAGGATCCCATTTTCAGCTAACATATGCCTCTGACAATTGACTGCCTATTAAGAAGAATTGCTACTCCACAGTGCTATCACCTGGAAGAGACAAAATGCAGTAGAAAAGGGGGATATTATTTTCATTTTCCTCTTTTAAAAAAACATAGTGAAAGAGGCAGAGCAAGTACCGAGTAGGTAGCGATTTCTGTTTACTGAACTTTCTTCACATGCACAGCTCTTGTAAGATAACACATTAAAGGGGTAGTCATAACTAACTTAGAGTAGGATCTATTCCTGCTTTATGGACTGATCCCAAAACAGGTTAGATGCCTTATTTGAAGCAACTGTTTCTTTCTACCAATGCCATGGAACCTGAAACTTGGCATATAAAAAAAAAAAAAAAAAAAATCAACTTCATCTTCTTTTCCTTGTACAAGAACACAGTTTAAATCCTTTTAAACTGATATCAGTGGGCGTACAACTGGATTTTAACAAAATTCAAGGGGGAAAAAAATCCATGCCTGTTCAACCTTTTACAAAAAGTTACTTCGTGACAGCTAAGAGTGATCAATTTTTGCTCTCCTTGTGTTGTGAAATAAAGTTCAGTCAATTTCTAGGCAAGCACAATTAACCTCAAAAGGTGTTTATTTACTCAGAGACACTACTGCTCAGCAACTTTAAATAACTCTTCTGCCAGAAAAATCCTGATAGAATGGCCTGAAGATTGTCCCTAAAAGCTGGTGCTAGGTGCCAAATACAGAAATTTAATGATATTGCCATTAGCTTTTATAGCAACCTTTAGATCATGTTGTAGTTAGGCAAATGTAATGGCTTCAAAGTAACTCTGCAATAAGCAACCCATCCTATTCAGCACTATACTGGCAGGAAAACAAAACAATTCTATTTCCCCTTCCTTTCAGCCAAGTAACATTTTCAAAAACACAGTTTTACAAACACAGAACAGAAAATTCACATCAAATCTTTGTGGTAAGGCTTTTACCTCCACTAGTTCTGCATTTGGTCTTGTTGGGGGTGCGGGGAGGAAACCGCAGTCAGCTCACAAGTCTCTTAATTTCTCAAGTTACCAATACGCCTTTTGTTTCCTTATCTTAGTTCGGGCCCATTCCCTCCTCTTCACACCAAAGAGTGGCCTTGATCTGTGCATTAAGTCATCAGGAAGAGCCACCGTGAGCTCTAAGTCTGTCTGCGAGCAGCTGCCAGCGACCCATCCTAAACGCTCCCTGCGGAGACAGGCAATCCAGCTCTCCCCGTAGGCGCTGCTTGAGGCTGGGCCAGCCAAGCTCCAGGCCTGCGTTTGAACCACCTGGCGACCAGGACAACCACAACTATCACACAGCAGGGTCTTTCCAAGCATTCAGGTAACACAACCAATAACCCCAGTGAAGTTCTCAATCCAAGGACAGAGAGTTGTTGGGAAGACAAACAATGGCGATACGAACTTCAGAGAATATGAAAAGGTTGCTAGGTGAGAAAGGATGAGACACAATTTGTCAGCTTAAACCTGATGTTCCTGCAAGCAAAGGAGTAGGAATACGCAGGTTTGAACAATCATTCCCTTCAGTCCCCGTGTCAAGCAATCACAGCGCAAGTATATTTTAGTATGAAAGCAAAATTAAAATCCAGCTGAATAAAAATCTGTCAATGCAAAGCCTCAAAATATTTGTCTGCCTAGTGACAGCATGTCTAAGGTCTTATGTTCTACTCTAGAGCAGTTATTTCCTCTGAATGTGGTCTCATGAGACATGAACAATGCCTAAAAGCAAAGTTTCTGCAGTTCTCTAAGCCCATTTTTGTGCACTTGTTCTTACCAGGTTAGAGACCAAGTGTGTCCAATCTCTTGTAATTTCAGTGTTGACCAAGACATGAGAGAATTGTAAAGGCAGGTTACCCAGACAGCTAACCTTACTGCCTACCTGCCAGGATAACTGCTTTCTAAATTATCTCTGCAAATCATGTCCACCACTGCATCTTCTATGGCACTCCATATTTTGTTATGTTACTAAAGCTTTCTCCTTTCTTCTTTCCAACCCAGAGCCCTTTGGTCATTAAGAAAAATCTGGAGACCAAGAGACTGTACTCCTCCTTAACAGCTGAACTATGCCAAATGCTTTCAAACCACGGCTTGTGGATCAGCAGCAGCTTGCAGGGACTCGACTGATCACACGATGCTGGCTTTCCTTCCCATCTCCAGATTTCATATCATTTCTGTGTACTGACAAAGAATAGCAAGACATACAACTGTGTATTCTCCTGGGGATGAGAAAGATGGCAGATTTATTTTTGAATAGTTAAGAAACTGCCTGCGAAAAATTAATTTGTGGTTTATACAGTTAAAGTTTGAGCCCACAGAGTTGAGATGAGACAGTTCTAGAGCTGCACAGAAAGCCTTCGGAATCTTATGGCTAAAAAAAACCACCCCAAAACAAACCAACCAAAAAGCCCCACCAGCCTCCAAGCAAACCAACCAAAAAGCCCCCTCCCAAGCCCCCCCCTCCCCGTTCTAGTCAACTCCAGGTTTTCTTTTACCTTCGTTCTCATCTGCTTAACTGTCTTTGACGTTGCTGGAAACAACAACCAACCAAAAGCCCCTCAATCCTCCTTTGCTGAGGAGTCTGTCGTCACTCAGCCTTTCTTCTACCTCTCCTAACATCCCATGGGGTTCATTTAGATTCTCCTCCTTCCCAAAGGGGGGGTCACATTCTGTTCAACACCCTGTCCTTCCCCGCACTTCCTTTCCAGACATCCTGTCTCTGCTTCTCGGAGCACTGTAGTGCATCTCCGGAATGCCTCCAGTTGTTTAGCGCAAGAGCCCTATACCAAAGCTAAATTCTAACTTTTCTTCCTTGACTCTAGGGCACTGCTCTCCTTTCTGAAACCCAGCCCAGTGACTTCAGGGTCATCCTTCCATTTTATCCACAGAATTGGTAAGCTCTCCGAGCAGCTGGTCTTATTCAAGGCCTCATCTGTCCATCATCCTGTAGCTTGTTCCTTCCAAACTTCTCAACATTCATACTCCCACCTTCAATATACCAAGTTTCAGCAGCGGAAGTAACCTCTTTCCCGTTGCAGTAAACATCAAATTCTGTCTCTCTTGCACATACAAATTTAAACAACTACTCAAATCCCCGTGCTTCATCCCACAAACTCATTTGTTCTCATTTTCAAGGCCCTTCAGTGCTCTTCCTCTTTCTCCTCAATTGCTCTTGTCTTTCACCACATCAATTCTCCTCTTCCACCGCCATCTCAAAGCTGTTCCCTTTCATCACGCTCCACAACAAAGTTCTGTCATTTCTAAGCTTATACACATGGCACATTTTGGGAGGATCTCTCATACCACTACACTTTCTCTTCCGAATTCAGAGACCCAGCTGACACTGTGAAAAGTGGCAGATCCTAACAGTAATTGAGGACTTGAAAATGGTCAAAAAGCCAGTGTTTATCAAGCTTTTTAATCAAGACAAATTAGAATATGAGTCATAATACCAACAGGATGTTTAGCTCTATCCCTCTCCCTGCATCTCTGTTTTTCACAGTCAGATTCCTCACAGCTGCATCCCACGCAGCCACGCTCGAGTGATGCGGGAAAGGCCGAGGGGACGCAGGCAGAGAAAGGACATCAGATACAGACCACCAAAGAAACGGCGCAGCTTACACGCAGTGCTCAGAAGTATTTCACATTTGATACACTGAAGAACATTATAAACTGAAGAGCTAGAAAATATTTTTTATGAACTTTCACAGTTAAAGTCCTTCCTTAAGTGAGACTAGGCAGTAAATTGTGCTTGTGTAAACACTGAGGCTCAGTAGGTATAAAAATTCTTAAGACGCTAGTTGCACAATATTAAAAATCAGATTATATTCCTTCCGCATCTTACTACCATACCTTCTATCTGCCCTCCCCTCGTAACTTGCATCCCTCCCTTCAGACATGCCCATCTTCTCGGGGCTAAGAACTTCTTACAGTCTCTGAAACAGCGACCTTTGCATGGCAGAGTCTGTGAGGTCCTGAATGACTGTATTTGCCTAACCTTGTATAGTTCAGGTTGATAAATACCCTGGTGGAGAGACTACAGTCCACCAAAGAGTGCACAAAACTTACAACCCTGTATGTAAACATTTTGAAGTTATTAGTAGCGATGAAGAATTTCCAAGCTGCATGTTAAGTATTTATAAAATAATTCAAAATAATATTTGTATTCCTTGCCTGTCAAGAAATCTATCCAGAGAGTTATAGCATTAGCCATACAATTTAAATATTTTTAAAGAGCAAACCCACAAGCATCGCAAGGTTTACATGTAAAAGACTGAAACAAGACTGAGGAGCTGGAAGCTGCTCAAACATTCTCTCTCTGTTACGTCAAGCCACATTGGAGACTAACGCGCTCCTTCAGTGCAGGAATTCATAAACTAGATTGCGTGTGCAGAACAGAGCCGGGCTGGGCACGCTCCCCCAAGCCTTCTGCCCTTTCTCTCCAAGCACCTGAAGAGCATGAAGAGTAAACGCACTGCAGTACTCCAAGGAGTGATTTAGCAAAGCTATTCAGCAAACATCTTAAAAGTACATTGGTGCCTGCAAGGTGCAGCCTGACTCGTAAGCAAGGGTACGGAGAACTCTCCTCGCTCCCTCCAGTTCTTTGCCGTCAATCCATACGATGAACTCAACATCACAACAGATCCTAAGCCAATGCAAAGCCTTCCAGTGAATTAACTAGCCACAGACTTAAACTGGCAGTAAATTAAAGCAATGGGTAATTTGACAAGATAATTTGCTTTTTAATATGACACATCATAGGTTTGCATGAGGGGAAAAAAAGAAGTGAAACTACAGTACGTTCTAGGCAAACAAGATTGGGAGAGTGAAAACAGGGGAAAGGGAGGGAAGGAAAAGAGAAATCCCCTTTTGCCTGAGCCGTTAGCTGGGCTTTAAATCAGTCCACAGTGTTCGCAAGCCCTTATTCTGCAGGCAGAACATCTGGCCGGGATGAGGCCCTTTAAAAAGCTTAAGTTAAAGAACACACTACAAACATGAACCTTGATCTTAAAGGGCTACTCTTCTGAGACTGAGAGCATGACAGCGGGGGAAAAAAGGGGGAAAAAAGAAATCTCCTTTTCCGCTCTCTCGGTGGCGGCAGCTTCACAGCGAGCACCTGCGGTGCCTAACCAAGGCCCTTCACCAGAACAGCGTTTTCGTGAGTGCCTCCCCGTTCTCACTGAGGGCAAACGAACCGCAGCCGCCCAGGAAAGCGCAACCGCCGC